>WNFX01015415.1_pt1 | contig 11172 bp, 10 predicted proteins | sample 5400111 | NCBI WGS metagenome assembly WNFX01 (sample SAMN13153363, study PRJNA577476) | soil metagenome | isolation source: 40 cm soil or saprolite under grassland replicate 1 | place: USA:California | collected 2016-06-15
CAACCACCTTTTGTGTGATCTTCGTGCAGACGTCGCCCGCTTTTACTTTGCTCATCGAAGCCTCGAGCGCGTTTGGCTTTTTGTTATCCGCCATCCATACCGCTTTGAGTACCATTAGCCACGCGGATCTGAGCATGATTTCCATATCAATCACGTCGCGCTCGATGTTGGTTAATTTCTGACGCGGCAAACCATAGCGGATTTGGACTCCGTTCTCGGCAAGTTTTTCTTTCAAGAATTCAAGAGCAGCTCGCGCGACGCCCAAACCGGACGCGGCCACAAGAGGTCGAGTCGCATTGAAAGTTGACATCGCACCTTTAAAACCAGATCGTGTTTGCTCTACGGTTGGATTGCCGAGAATATGATCAAACGGAACACGCGCGTCTACCAGTGAAATCGCGGCGGTATCACTAACTCTGATTCCCATTTTATGTTCCAGTTTGGTGATCTTTACACCCGGTGTCCCACCTTCCACGATAAAAGCTCGCATTCCCGCGCGCCCCGCGGACGGATCAATTGTTGCCCAAACAACGATAAAGCCTTTCCCGAGTTTTTCATATTCAGTCAAGGATTTATCACCCCCTGTGACAAAAATCTTTTCACCATTGAGCACCCACTCATTCGTCTTTTCATCCAATACAGCCCGAGTACGAATCGCTGAATTATCCGAACCGGCACCGGGTTCAGTGATAGACATCGCAGCAAAGGTTGGTTTCTCTTCATTGAACCGCGCAAGGAACTTGGTTTTTTGCTCAGGCGTTCCTGCGGCATGAAGCGCTGCTGCGCCAAGCCCACCTCCTGGCAGGCAATGATAAAAGCCTACATCTCCCCATGCCAGCGACTCAATTTGTGTTGCAATTAACTGATATGCAATAGGTGGGCGTTTCTCTTTTTCCTCTTTATCTTCACGGTTTCCATTTTCACGCGGTGCCATTGAACTGCCGCCCATCGCCCTCATCGCCGCGTGCATAAACTCAATATAATCCCACGGAATTTCATGCTCATGCTCATCGAAATACCGTGACTTGGGACGAATCATTTCTTCACCAACAGTTTTTAACATAAACTGTGCTTGGGTAATCGGTTTAGGTGCTTCAAATTCGATAGGCATAATTTCTCCTTCTATTTATGTCATTGCGAGCCGCCGTTTCGAGTGAAGCGAGGGCGACGTGGCAATCTCAGCATTATCGAGGAGATTGCTTCGGGCGGAACGCTTCGCGCACCGCCCTCGCAATGACATCATACAATAGCTAATCCTATAAACGTCGCAAATCCTCTTCCATTCCTCATCCACATCTCGACGGGGTGCTCACGGATATATCCGTGACCGCCCAGGATCTGCACGGCGCGATCGGTGACCATCATCGCCATATCTGCCGCGCCAGTGGCAGCGAGATAAGCTTCGGTATATGCATCTTCTTTCTTGTTATCAAGCTTCCATGCAGCTTCCCATGTCAGCAAACGGGTGGCTTCGATCTCTGTCCGCATTTCGGCAAGCATGAACGCAATCGCTTGTTTCTGTGCGATCTTGACGCCGAAGGCTTCGCGCTCCTTGGCATAATTCTTGCTGTATTCAAACGCGGCATTCGCCACGCCGACCGCTGTTGCAGCAGTGGCGAGGCGCATCGAAGCCAGGATCGGTTCAAAATCGTGGCCTGAGGCGCCGCCGAGTCGATTCACTGTAGGGACTTTCACCTCGTCCAATTTGACGCGATACAGCGGGAGCGCATTTAAGCTCATCAGTTTTTCGCGCTCATCGTTGATGATTAATCCCTCCGCATCTTTTGGCACGATGAATCCTTGAGTCTGTCCATCGAGATTGGCATACACAAGAATGGACTGAGAATCTTTCGCAAACGGGACAAATGCTTTCTCACCATTAAGTACATATTCATCACCATTGAGCGTTGCGGTTGTCTTGAGTGTATTAGGGTCGAAGTCGAATGCATATTCAATCAGCGCTGCCGTATATGGATTCCATTCGCCATCGATAATCTTTGGTAAATACATTTGCTTCTGTTCTTCGCTGCCTGCGAGCAAAATCGGTGTCGCAAAAAGTGAGGGAGTCATCACTGCCAGTGTGCCAGTCAGATCACCGAACGCCATCTCTTCTAAGGCAAGCACACCTGTAACCGCGCTGCGCTCACCGAAACCACCATACGCTTCGGGAATGGATGCCTGCAACAGGCCAAGTTCCCAACCCTTATTCACAATTTTCTTCGGCAACTCGTGATTTTCTTCGGCTTCATGCGCGATGGCGCGGAGATCGTTGATGGCATATTTTCCTACCGCTTCAACAAGCATCTGCTGTTCTTCAGTTGGTTCAAACGAATACATGATCACTCCTTTGGGTACACACGTACACAAGTAAACAGGTATAAAAGGAAAGTAACTTGTCTACGCGTGTACTTGTGTACCTGTATACAAACCTACTTTTCTTCCTGTTTCCGCCAGTATCGCATCTTCCTCACCCAACCTCCGATATCGCGCCGGCAAGCCCTGCTCCAATTCGTCGGGATTGGTAATTTCAATCATTCCGTGTTCATAAAGATATTCAACATATGCGCCCGTCTTTTCGATCACAAGCAATTGGTTATATCCACTTGTTTCACCATAGACGGCTTTGCAAACCTCTTCAATCGTGAGTGGTTCACGCAGCGCGTCAATTGCTTTATTCATGCGACGAAGAATGTTTCGTTTTGTTGATTCGATTTGTGCAGAAAGATCAGTGATTACATCATTGTGGCCATTCAAAATAAAACGCGCGTCCTTTGCCCAACGCTGAAGTCGCGTGAGCGATTCAAGATAATGATCAAGTCCGCTGTAGGGATTAATCGATTCAGGCGAAAGATGCGGCGTCACTCCTTCCACCACCATGTCACCGCAAAAGATGACATCATCTAGGCGAATCGCAACATGACCAGGACAATGCCCAGGCAAATGGATGAATTCCAACGGGCCGAGGCGCATGTCTATGGCTTCGTAGGTGAAATCAACGGGCACAGATTGGTAGATGGCTTTCATAAAACGGTAAATGCTGAGGACTTGCTCACGTGTCTCTTCAGCGAGACCCGTATCGGCTAAGAAAGCAGCGAGACGGCGTCCGATTAATGCTAGTCTGGCTTCGTGATGCGCGACCGTCTGTACATCCAATTCATGGACTCCGATCTTCGCATTTGTAATCGGGCGCAGCTTAGAGAGTCCGCCGAAATGATCAATATGTGCGTGAGTCAAAAGGATGTGAGTCAAATCTGAGGGTTGAATTCCCACCTGTTGAAAACCAGACAATAAATTTTCATGAGAAGTATCAGTACCTGAACCAGAGTCGATCAAAAGGCAGTATTCATTTGTTTGAAGGACATATACATACGCCCAAAAGCCGGGAAAGGCTTCAACTGGAATACGATGAATTTTCGCTCCACTGGAAGTTTCAAAATTTGAGAAAGTTGCTTTTTCGGTCATTTTTTGAGCAGTCCATTCAAGAGTAAATTTGAATACTGATCCGCAATTTCAGTGATTTCAAGGGAACCGTTAGGACGATACCAAGTGATCGTCCAATTCAGGATGCCAAGAATCGCACGCGCAGTGAGAGCAGGATTGTCACATTTAAAGAGTTTTGCACCCACGCCCTCTACAAGGACTTGGCGCCATAAAGCTTCAAATCTATCGCGGTTCGGCACATGACGGGCATGTTGTTTGCGCTCCAACGAACGATGCTCAAAAAGCAACACTGCCGAAAGATCTGTGTTCTCAGCCAGGATCTGCAAATATTCGCGGACCATCAGTTGCAGCTTCTGATCTGCGGGAATAGCCTGATTGGAAATAACAGAAATGCGTTCAAGGAGGAGTTCAAGGGCGCGGTCAAGGATGGCAAGCAGGATTTCCTGCTTCGATGAAACGTGATGATACAAACTTGCCTTTTGGAGATTCACAGCTTCCGCAATATCCTGCATCGAAGCGCCATGAAATCCCTTCTGGCGAAAGACCTGCGCCGCAGCCTCAAGAATGTTTTCTCTGGTCATAACATCTCCCTACCGAACGGTCGGTTGTTTTGCTATAATACCGGATACAACCCAGACTGTCAAGGTCGGATACAATCGGTGTTAATTAGATTTCCAGAAGAGGAGACATCGCATGAAATATTTTATTACTGGTGCAACGGGGTTTTTGGGAGGCGTGCTTGCAAGAAAATTACGCGAAGCAGGCCATGAAGTCCACGCCTCGGTACGGAGTCCCGAAAAAGCAAAAGACCTGGAATCCATCGGGGTGAAATTGTTTAAAGGCGACGTAACAGATAAGGAGTCCATGCGTGAAGCGATGACCGGTGTGGACGGTGTATTTCACGTTGCAGCCTGGTATAAGATCGGTGTGCGAGATAAGAGCGACGGTGAAAAGGTCAACATCCAAGGTACACACAATGTACTGCAGTTAATGCAAGAGCTGAAAATTCCCAAAGGCGTGTACACCAGCACCTGCGCCATCAACTCGGATACACACGGTCAAGTTGTGGCTGAAACATACCACTTCACAGGCAAACACCTCAGTGAATATGACCGCACGAAAGCTGCCGCGCATGATATTGCCAAGGAGTTCATTGCAAAAGGACTCCCTCTCGTGATTGTCATGCCCGGCATAATTTATGGGCCTGGTGACACATCCACCTTGCGGACCAACATCATTGACTTTTTGAATGGTCAACTTCCTATGATCCCTGACCAAGCCGGGAACTGTTTTGCTCATGTAGACGATATCGCACAGGGTCATATTTTGGCGATGGAAAAGGGCAAGATTGGAGAATCGTACATCATCGCCGGTGAACGCTACACATTTGCAGATGCCTTCAAACTTGCCAGCCAGATTACAGGCAAACGCGCTCCAATGGTGGCTCCACCTAAAATGCTTAAGGTAATGTCAGTGTTAGCCAGGCCTTTTGACAGGATGCTCCCCCCGACTTATACATCAGAGGGCCTACGCGTTATCGCAGGAGTTACATACATGAGCGACAACAGCAAAGCCAAGCGCGAGTTGGGATATGATCCGCGTCCCTTCCGGGAAGGCTGGGAGGCAACTTTGCGACATGAGATGGAATTACTCGGAATGAAATCCTAATAAAGAGCGATGTTGTCAACTCCAGTCAAGAGTAGGGTTGTCCCCCACCGATTTCATTAAGTTCCTCATCCAAAAAAATGCTATAATGAAATTATGGCAAGAGAAGAAATTACACCTGAAATCGTTCATAGTCCACATTCTGAAGAACCCCCAACATCGAAAGAAGCTGAACGCCGCCAAAGAAATATTGTAGCAATCATAATTATTGGCATCATTGTCGTATTGGCGTTGCTAGCGGTAGCCATCTACTTTTTACTTCAACCTTCCACCCCCACTGACCGCATCCGCGATATATTCATCATCGTAGTTGCCCTTGAGTCATTGGTGATCGGTGTTGCTCTCATTATCCTCATTATTCAATTGGCTAGCCTCATTAATCTATTGCAAAACGAAGTGCGCCCCATTCTGACTGCCACCAGCGAAACCGTTAACAACCTGCGCGGGACTGCGGAATTCCTGGGAGAAAATGTTGTCGAACCAGTCATCAAACTTAATAGCTACCTCGCAGGCATGAACCGCGTGATAGAATTAATGGGCATCAAGAAAAAGTAAGCAATTTTCTTCGGTGTAATCTACAGATTTTGTAGCTGTCACCCCTGACAGTTGCAAAGTTTGGGATACAATTTCACGAACACAATTTCAAATCAATTGATAACCAGAAGGAGGTTACCATGTCTGATCGTGATGAGTTTGGCGCTTTTCTCGTGGGGTTCATCGTTGGTGGACTTTCCGGCGCTGTCGTTGCTCTCTTGTTCGCTCCTCAAACCGGTGAAGAGACCCGTGCATTGATTAAGGACAAATCCATTGAGTTGCGCGATAAGGCACAGATGACGGCAGAAGAAGCAGTTGCACGCGCGGAAGCTGCCGCAGCCGAGGCCCGTGACCGAGCCGACGAAATGGCAAAACAGCTTCGTGATCGCAGCCAGCAAATGATGGACGAGGCCCGCGAGCGAGGCAAGGGTGTTGTGGAAGACGTCCGTGAGCGCGGCAAGAACGCGATGGAAGCCGTTCGCAGCAAGGTGAACAAGCAATCAGACGAAACCAGTGAAACCACAGCTGCATAAGTAATACCCAATGAGACAAGGGTTTGACGCGGTGTCAAACCCTTGTTTTTTTGTCCATGGCGCCGAGGCGCCACGTCGCTTGTGAAGACAATTCTGCGTTTATTCTTCCGCCTGCTCTATCATCAATTCGCTTTTACCTACGATCTTGTTGCGGCGACTGTTTCATTCAACCGCTGGAAAAGCTGGGTCATGAGCGTGATCCAGTTCATCGAAGGGAAGCGGATCCTTGAGATTGGTCATGGTCCCGGGCACTTGCAGCGGCTCCTTCTCAGCCGAAACCTGTTCGCCATTGGAATAGACGAATCAGCGCAAATGGGTCGTCTCGCCAAACGCAATCTAATGCATCAAGCTTCGTCATTATCTGCCGTATCCCAGAACAATTCGCTGAACGGTAGTGTCTATACGCAGTTCAATCTAATTCGAGGGATAGCACAACATCTCCCCTTTCCAAACGCATCATTTGATACCATTGTGGCAACTTTTCCTACTGAATATATTACTGATCCGCACACACTCTGCCCAAGAATCCATTTTTGGACTGGCTTTTCAAAATCACGCATCAAAGTCCAATGGAGGCTATTGAAGTTGTCAAGGCTAAACTCAAAGAGCCATTTGTGGCCGCAGGGTTCGAGTCTGAAGTCAAAGTACTTGATGTAAAATCAGGAATATTGTTGCTTGTTCTGGCAATAAACTCATCGCACTGAATGAAGTGCAGCGCGCTCAACTCGAAGAAAAAGGATGGATCTATGCTCAAAAAACTACGCGAGCCTGTCAATAGTCTTACCCATTGGGGTGGTGCAATTCTTGCGCTGATCGGATCAATTATTCTGCTTATCGTTGGCTGGGGCGCGCCCGCCAAAATCATTTCATTGTTGATCTATGGTCTAAGCCTGATCTTTTTATTTTCTGCAAGCGCCACCTACCACATGGTACGCGTCAAGGAGAAGGCTCTGGAGATTTTCCGCAAGATTGATCATGCCGCGATTTATTTTCTCATTGCAGGGACCTATACTCCATTTTGCGTGAATGCATTTTCAGGCTTCTGGAAATGGGGAATGCTAAGTGTCATTTGGTCACTGGCATTGATCGGAATTATCGTGAAGGTGTTTTATATTCGCGCGCCGCGCTGGTTGAACGCGGGAATTTATCTCGTCATGGGTTGGCTATGCCTCGCGGCAATTGGGCAGATGTTGGCTGTTTTGCCTGTCTGGGTGATTGGCTGGCTCATTGCCGGTGGCCTGATTTATACCTTGGGAGCAATCGTATATATTACAAAAATCTTCAACTTTGTCCCTGGTATATTTGGCTTCCATGAAGTGTGGCACATCTTCGTGATGCTGGCTGCCGCAGCACATTTCGTCGCTGTATTGGGAGTGGTGTTGTAGAAAATCACTTCAATATCTGAAATAGATTGCTGTAATCATCGGTCCATAATTTGATATTTGTGGAATATCCATTCAAATCAACTGAAGGATTCTGAATAGCGGGGATTTCCAGCAGAGTGGGATCTCGAGAAAGCAGAATCCAATGGGAGACGTAACCACCCTTAGAGTCCCCATCATAATTAATGCGAACCATGCTCAAATCATAATAGCGCGCGAGTTGCCAGAAGACAGGTTGGAGATCGAGATGCAGATTGGTGATGTGTGCAGCAATGATCCCATCTGGCGCGAGATGTTCGAGATAAAGGGCAAATGCTTCTTTCGTTGCCAAATGAACAGGGATAGAGTCACTACTAAAGGTATCCAGCACAAGTACATCAAAGTCTTGTGGATTCCCTTCGGCAAGTTCTCGTTCAAGGGAGATGCGCGCATCACCAAGAATTATTGTAATATTTGCCTTGCTATCTTTGAGAAATGAAAAATAATTCTCCCGGCCTTGTGCTAAATCCACCACGACTGGATTAATCTCATACAGGCGATATTCATCACCGGACCTTGCATAAGCAACGAGTGTGCCTACGCCAAGACCAAGCAAGCCAACGTGCAGATGCTCATTATGAGCATATTTTGGGTGATTGAGAATTGCCAGGCCTGCGCCACTATCTCGAACATAATACGTTGTGGGCACTTCACGTAATTTTGGGTTGATGAATTGAAGCCCATGGACAGTAATTCCGTGTGACATTACATATGCGCTCTCACCCGAACCCTGGGGAATGAGTTCACGAACGCGGATTACACCATAGAAATTCCGCTTTGTATACAACGCGCCTGAAAAGAAAGTGCTGAGGATCACTAGCATCCCAGTGACCGATCCAAATACGATAAATACAAAGCGGGCGCGGGCAGCCAGATTTTTAGCCCGATTCCTCCTCCTGCGGAGAACAGTGAGAAGAATCGCAATTGTCATCGCCAGTCCGACGAAGAATTCCCAATAGCCATTGAAAATCAGCGGGGCAATCAAGCTAACGAATATCCCGCCAAATGCACCACCAATGGAAACCATAAGATAAAACTTTGTCAGATGCTCGGCTGAAGGTCGCAGAAGATACAACTCTCCATGACAAAGCATACAGGCAGCAAATAGCAGTAAACAATACGCAAGGATCTGCCAGTACACGTGCAGGACAGTCGCGTTGAGCATTACGAACAAGGTCAGTGAGGCCGATAAGATAAATAATATTGCATAAAAAGTACGGTTGTATCCGCGTTCACCTGAAAAAGTCAGAATGAAGGAAAGCAAATAAAGCGCCAGCGGCAGTACCCATAAAAATGGGATCACTGCCACTTCCTGAGTGATCTGATTCGTAACGGATAAGAGAAACAGGGACGCGGTCGCGCTGAGAATCACCCACAACGATATTAAAGCAAAAGGTGGCTGGCCCGCTGCTAAAGCGGGATCAACTTTCGGCTGTGAGGGAGTCGTGAGGCGCCCGCTTCGAAGCGCGATCCAGCCTGCAAGCAATCCAAAGAGGGCAAAGCCCAAAGACCACATCCAGCCTTGTGCACGCAGAGATAGGATCGGTTCAATTAAAATTGGATAAGCCAGCAGGCCAAGTAATGAGCCAACATTGGATAGTGCGTACAAGCGTGTATAAGATTGTTGAGGAAAGAGGTGACTGAACCAGGCCTGCATGAGGGGGCCGTTCGTTGCGAGAATGAAATAGGGCAAGCCGACAGAAACAATGAGCAATTTGAAAATATCAAGTATGGGTGAACTGACATTATTGGGCTTCCAGGCCGGATCTGGGGTGATGGGTGATTTCCAAATAAATGAAAATAGAAGGAGAAGGAGTATGGCAGAGGCAATTAATGTAATGTGAACGATGGCTTGTCGTTTGGCTTTTACATGCCCAATCAGCCAATAAGCATAGGCATAACCACCCGTCAGCAGAATTTCAAAGAACAACATCAATGTTGACCAGACCGCAGGCGTGCCACCAAACCAGGGCAAAATAAATTTCCCGATCATCGGCTGGATTTGAAAGAGCAGGAAAGCTGAAAGAAAGATGCTGATGGCAAATAAAGGCACAATGTCTCGCCGGTAGAATGATTTCAGTTGCCTTCTACAATCCTAATCTCATCTTCTGTCAGCCCGTATAACTCATAGACCAGAGTATCCATCTGTCTATCCGTTGACTCAATCTCGCGCTTCACTATCTCCTGCTCCTGTGGCGTGCGACCTCCTCCCAACCTCCCCCCATGGGGGGACGGTGGGGGTTATGCAATTCAAGCATCCTCTCCACCAGCGACACCATCTTATCGTGCATAGCTTTTTCAGCGAGGTTGGAAGAGAAGAAGAAAGACATTTTACCGACCCATCAGTCCTTTAAATTCCGAAATGTTATGTACCGTTAGATGCTGAGAAAATAATCCTTGTCTATTAATGCGCTGGATTAGATTATGTCTTTCATTATCCAAAACAGATATGCTAACATATGGAATAATTCCAAGCTGATAAAAATCACCTACGTCTGATGGTTTACCAATCTTTTTGTTGATGTAATATTCTACAAATATTGCGAGAAAAGGCAAGTATATTGACTTGAAACATTCAATATTTACTTCTTGAGTTGGATTAATCTCTCTCTTTAGGGAATTTTGGTGTCCTCCTGTAAATAGCCAAGTCAATACATTTATCCGAAAAAAGACTTTCATCTCCACAGCAGAATAACTTTTTCCATCATCGGGAAGATATTTCTTTTTATTATCAAGTATGGATTGCCATATGTTTCGATATTCTTTTCTATAATTCTGCTCAAATCCCGCAATTTTACCCTTCAGATTAATTTCTATAGCCTCCTTCAACTCAGGCTTTGAATATGAGTGCTTTGATGAATCAAATGTAAGTGGTAAAGATATTTCATTAGGATAATGCTCAACTTCTGCTTTAGTAATATGCTCAGGCTTTTCAGAGATAACAAATGGCACAGACGAAATAAAGTTTGCGATTTCGCTCCAATACCTTTTCCACTTGTAGATTTCGATTAAGTGCATCACCCCAACTGCCAAGACATAGCTATTTCGCTCAATAAACTCTCGAACATTTTCCGTCCAAATTGGGTGTTTCGCTAGTTCAATTAACACAAAGCTGTCAAGAAAGATAGTTTTTCTATTATCCATTTCCTTCTACAATCCTAACCTCATCTTCTGTTAGCCCATATAACTCATAGACCAGCGCATCAATCTGCCTATCTGTTGACTCAATCTCACGCTTCACCATCTCCTGCTCTTGTGGTGTGCGACCTCCTCCCAACCTCCCCCCATGGGGGGAGGTGTCCCGCGAAGCGGGACGGTGGGGGTTATGCAATTCAAGTATCCTCTCCACTAGCGACACCATCTTATCGTGCCGCGCCACGTCAGCAGGGTCAGAGAAGTTGATAAGAAGAATTGGTATTTGCGAAAGGCTGAAAATAGTAACTTGCGGGAATGAACTCTTGAAATCAGAAAACATTATCTTCCAGAAGAACTCAATCAACTTAGAATTGAAAATACCAAGAATATAAAGTTCCTCTTCAATACTTCCAGCGCGAACTGTAAACAAATTGCCAGTTACT
>WNFX01006983.1_pt1 | contig 11171 bp, 10 predicted proteins | sample 5400111 | NCBI WGS metagenome assembly WNFX01 (sample SAMN13153363, study PRJNA577476) | soil metagenome | isolation source: 40 cm soil or saprolite under grassland replicate 1 | place: USA:California | collected 2016-06-15
TGTCCGGAGGAGATTACAAACTGTACCGCCTCGGCCTTGTACTCGGGCGTGAACTTCCGGCGGGTGCTTCCCATCCCGACCTCTCCCTGTAGACCACTGTCCGTTGTGGATGGTGTCTACAAGATCGGGAACGGTCCACGCCATCATGGAACGCTGGGTGATCGGGGTTGGGGTTTGGTGTGGGCAAGGGGAAGGGCGCGTGAGAGGTGGTGAGTCGTTGATGTTGAAGATGCTGTGATGTGGGTAGGTGATTGCTGTTCGTTGGTCGGTTGCGGGTGTGTGGGTGGTCGCCCGTTGCCCACCTACCTCGGCTACATCACGCACCCTGGCTCCGCGAGCAAGCCGAGGCCCTGCAGCGCACCAACGGCGACATCGCCGCCGAACTCGGTCTCAGCCACGAAACCATCCGCCGCCACCGGAGCCGCTTCGGCGTCGCCGGGCGGCCGTCCGGATCAGCCGGCCACAGCGTCCACAGCCGTTCTCACCCCGACCTGCCCGGTGACATCCGCAACGCCGCCGAGGGCAAACGGCACGGCTGGCAACGGCTGCGCCGCTTCCAACAGATCGCCGCATATCCCAGCGTCAACGCCGCAGCCGCCGCGCTCGGCCTCTACCAGCAGAACCTCTTCCTCCAACTCGACCGCCTCGAAGCCGACATCGGCGCGGCCCTCATCCACCGCACCAATCACCGATACCAGGCCATGACACTGACCGAACGCGGCCGGCTGCTGCTCGACCAACTCGACCAGCCCAACATCCGCGGACTCCTCAACCGGTACGCGGCTAGGACTGGCGGCGCGCGAAAAGGACCGCCCCTGGAACGCTCTGGTCGAGGTCGAGCAGCATCTGACCCTCAACCGTGAATCCGGCATCGCGCAGCCAGGCTGCCACTCGGCCAGGCTGGCGGCGGTGGACGTAGACCTTCATCGGGTGACCGCCATAGCCCTGCGTCTTCAGCCGCGATTCGTCGCCGACGTGAAAGCCGAGCAGCAGCGGTCCGCCGGGACGCAACGCCCGCCGGAAGTGCCCGAAAACCGTGGGAACCGCATCGTCGGGGACGTGAATCAATGACCAGAAGGCCAGCACGCCGGCGACCGAGGCGTCGGCGAGGTCGAGGTCCGTCATCGAGCCCACCTCGAACCCCAGGCCGGGATGGTCACGCCGAGCAACGTCGATCATCACGGGTGAAAGGTCGATACCGAAAGCGTCGACTCCCAGCTCACGCAGGTGTGCGGTGACGTGTCCTGGTCCGCAGCCCACGTCCGCGACAGGCCCGCCGCCGGCAGCGCGAACCAGGTCGGCGAACAACGCCAGGGCCGCTCGCAGGTACGGTTCGCCGGCTACAGCGTCGCGCAGTTGGTCGGCATAGCTGACCGCGACCGTGTCGTAGGAGGTCCGGGTGTCTGCCAGCCAGCCGTCCGCGTTCATGTTCGGACACCGTAGTCCACTGATCAGAATCCCGTGCGTACGGACGAGAGCGGATCTTCCTGCTCGCGAACGCCGCTAGCGCTGGAAGCGCCAGCGGGTCGCGCCGTACGGCTCCGTGGTCGCGACGCCGACCACGGTGTGGAACGTGAACCGGTACCCCTGCCACGGCGGCGGCCCGGCGCTGGGTGCGTTGAACGGCGCCGTGAACGCGTCGCCGTCGACCCGGGCCGGCCAGCCGCCCGCGCGATAGCCGGCGGCGACCTGCTCCAGCGTCTCCGGGTCGGTCACCCTGGCCGCGGTGCCGTCGAGGACAAGGTCGATGCCCGGCAGCCGGACCGAGATCGTGCAGAGCGGGTTGACGGCCAGGTCGCGAGCCTTGCGGGCGGCCGGGCTGCTGGTGAAGTAGAGGTCGCCGTCCAGCCACTGCGCGCCGATGCCCGCCGCGTGTGGCGTGGTGTCTGGCCGGCAGGTCCCAAGGAAGTACGTGACGTCGGGGCTCGGCACGCAGGCGAGCGCGTCGCGGGCGCGGCTCCACTCCAGTTCCGCGTCTCCGTAGCGGGAAAGATTCGTGGTCTCAGTGGGTGCCAGGTCGGTCATGCCCGATTAGACCATCACGAGGAGGCGAACTCATCGGTGGTTCGCCGCACGTCCAGGTCCGGCGGCTGACAACGCGTCGGTAAGCGACCAAGTGCACGCCTCCGACAACCCACCTCGCACGAGGCGGCCTGAAGAAAGCGCCATCTCCATGAGAAACGGCGGCGACAAATCAGTGAGAACAGTCGCTGCCACACCAGGTCAAGGACATCGATGGCGACAACTTGGCTGCGAACCCACACCTGACTGTAGGTTCTCAGCAGATCTTTCGGTGTCTCGCGAACTTGTCGGCGTACTTGCCGGTTCCGACATCTTCGTGAGCCACCTCGTGTCAGAGCGACAGCCAGGCGTACACCCGGTGGTCGGCATCCCGGGCCCGGCGGGCCAGGCTAGAGATCTGCTCGATTATCGCGCCGCACGCGGCGGCATCGGCACCGCCCCGGAACTCCTCGATCGTAGCCCAGCGCTCGGCCAGCCGCGGGATGTCTTCCGGTGCGATGCCGGCGAGGGTGTCGCGCGCGGCGTTCGGCATCGGCGTGACCCACGGTCCGTTGTCCTCGTCGGGAGTCCACAGCAGGCGTCCGGCCGCAAGTCCCGGCTCCCACTCGATGCCACGCACGAACGCAACCAACTTGCCCACCATCACCGCCGGCTCGATGCCCTTCAGGTCGATGGAGTCGAGACCGGCCGCCTCACCGTGAACCGACGCGGGCGAGCCGCCTGGGCCGAGCAGGTCGAGCGCGGCGATGGCCGCCGCGTCGTCGGCGGCGACAAAGTAGTCGCAGAGCACTCCCATGGCGCCGCAGCATACATGGGCACCGGAACACCCGTGGCCAGCGCCACCGTCACACCGCCACTAACCGGCGTCGCGCTCAGCCAACGCTCACGGCACCTCAGCCTCATATCCAAGAGAAACGACAGAATGCCGAGACAAACTCGCCGACAAACCGGTGAGACAAGGCCACCCGAACCCAGCTCACGCGCGTCGTCGACGACAAGATCAACGAGAACCTACAAGCTGTTTGTAGGTTCTCATTAGATCTTTCGGTTTCTCAAGATTATGTCAGCGAAAATGTCGGTTCCGACATTTCGTTGAGAAACCCGTCGGCGTGGCTGTCGGTTCTCAGTGATCATGGCGGTTTCTCGTCCTACACGCGCGGATTCTCAGAATTCGCGCGTGGCGTGAGAAGCCAGCTGTCCGACTTTCCCACTTTGGGGCCTGTCCAATTGATGTTAGTCTCTGAAGTTTGCCGACCGAGAGGGGCGACGATGGCGCTCACGATGACGAAGGACGAGCGGGAGGCGTTTCTGGCCGACGTTCATGTGGCCGTCATCAGCGTTGCGGAAGATGGTCATGGGCCGCTCGTGGTTCCGATTTGGTATTCCTACGAGCCGGGGGGCGAGGTGCGAATCATAACCGGTCGGACGTCGCGAAAGGGGGAGCTGCTAGAGCGCGCGGGCCGGTTCAGCCTGTGCGTACAAACGGAAACGCTGCCGTATAAGTACGTCAGCGTGGAGGGGCCGATCGTCGCGGTCGAAGCAGTAGACCTTGAGCGCGATGGGCGCCCCCTCGCGCGCCGTTATCTCGGCACCGAACTGGGCGACCGGTACATCGAAGACACGCGGGACGTGGTCGGAAACGTGCTTTTTCGTATGCGGCCAGAACGATGGCTCACCGTCGACTACGCAAAGCATCCCCGGTCACGATGAAGGCCATCCGGCTAACTGAGGCCTACTGCTGGCCAATTTTGCCAGGGCGGCGGCATAACGGTCGTTGCTCCTTCAGGGAGCAGACGCAGTCGACCCGCTTCGACCCATTTCTGCCCACAGATGCTGCAGGTCACGTCGGCCGTCCGAGAATCGGCAGATCCGGATGGCGCTGTTGGTGCGTACGGAGATCCACCGGCGGATAAGGCGAAGCGCCAACTTCGATGAGAAACCCGGCACGGCCGTCTCAATCAAGCTGTCGGGTCGCAGGTCAGAAATATCGCAATCGTCATGATCATTGAGAACTCGAACAATGATCCAACACGATGCCAGATCGGTTGAGATGACCCGCAGCACTTGATTCTCAACCAACTTGTCATCTCGCAGGCCGCAACCTCGATCCACCGCCATGATCATTGAGATCGGACAGTGGCGCCATGGTACACGCTGAACGTTCCGCGACGATTCCGCCGTGTCCACAGCCGTATGATCCACGCCAGCGGTATCAATTCCGCGTTCGGCCTATCAATCGAGTAGCAATTGCAACTTGCACGCGGACGGGTTAGCAATTGACCTCGCGGAGCATCACGCATACTCCTCTTCCAGGATGGCCAGGTCGCGGTTGGCGAACTGCACGTGCGCCCACTCGTCGCTGAAGATGACTTGCAGGCACTCCACCGCCGTACGTTCGGCGGGCGGCGGGCAGCCGATCGCGGTGTTCGGCCCCCGCACCCGGTCCAGCTCCTCCTGCGTGACCTCCGCCAGATACGCGCGCAGATCGGCGATCCGCTCGGCGCGCACGGCGAGGATTTCGCCGAGGGTGGGCGCAGCCGACTCGTCGATGCCGAACTCGGCGCCGTTGGTGGTGAACGATGCGGGTATGCCGATCGGATGGAACGGGTTCGGGCGAAGGGCTGCCGCGTGGCCGTACCAGGCGTCCACGACGAAGATCGTGTGGCGCAGGGTTTGGGCGAGTGACCATTCGTCGTTCACTGATCTGTAGAAGGCTTCCTCCGGCAGCGCGCTCGCGCGTCGGACCGTCGCGTGCCACAGCTCCTCGATGACGTCCACTGCGTCGCGCATCGTCTCGGGTGTGGTCGGCCGCAGTCGTAGGCGTTCGGGGTGCAGGCGATCCAGCTCGGCCTCGATCAACGGCATGATCTCCACGCCATTGACGCGCAGCCCGTCGATCGCCCCGTCGATGTCGGCGTTGAACAGCAGGACGCCATGCATCCGGGCGCCGCTGAGATCCACCTCGCGGAAGGTCGCGCCGGCCATTGACAGGTCGATGAACTCCGCACCCTCGTAGTCGGGCTGCTGCACGAATCGCGTCACCGGCACATCCTAGGAGCCCGCTACGACAAGACCCGCTGAATCGTCAGCAAGGCGCCGAGCCCGCCGCGCACCGGCCCAGGTCGCTACGACTCCACGGATTACACCGCCAGATCAAGATCCAGGCACCGTACGCGGCCAGCTTGCTGCAACCGCGTCTTCTCCCGCCTCGCCAAATCGGACCCTGGACTCGCCCACCAAAACAAGATCCTCAAGAAAACGACAGATCGGTGAGAAGAATCCGCCGACAAATCGATGAGAAAGCCTGTACTAACGCCAGGTCAACAGCATCGGCTCCGACATTTCTGACGCGAACCTACAATTTATGTAGGTTCTTGTTAGATCTTTCGGTTTCTCAAGATCATGTCGGTGTAATGTCGGTTCCGACATTTCGTTGAGAATCATCGAGTAAGCCTGCTTGATCAATATTGCCCGTGAGTAACCACTGCCTGCCTTGCTCCGGACTCCGCCCGACGCACGCCCAGCGGCATGACCGGATGTCTCGTTCTCGTTGGTCTCGCATAACTATGTAGCCCGCCCGGTAACCGCCACGATCTACGGGCACGCGTAGCCGCCGTTCTGTCCGTCCTTTCGCCCCTACCCGCGCTGCCGCTGTCGGGACGCGAGCTTTCCAGCCCGAGCCGGGGCGGTTGGTCGTGCAGACCGACAGCCGCTCCCGGTTCCAGGTCTTCGTGATCGTCGAAGGCGGCCGGCCCGTCGTGGACGACTCCGGCGACGCGTGACGCTGAGCCATCGGCCTGCCGGTCAGGGAGTCGAGTCCGAGCAGCACCACGTCACGATCGAGCACCTGCTCCCGTGGCGATGAACGCACGACTATTCATCACTCGTTGAAACCGGCCAGGAGAGTGCCGGAGAATGTTCGACGTGAGTGACGGCCTGACCCAGGAGCGACGCGGGCCCCGGCCGGGCGGGGTCGACACACGCGCCGCCCTGCTCGACGCGGCCCGTGAGGTGTTCGTCGAGCACGGCTACGAAGGCGCCACGATGCGCGCGATCGCTGCTCGTGCAGATGTCGACGCGGCGATGGTCAATCACTGGTTCGGGAGCAAGGAGGGCCTGTTCGCCGAGGCGGTGATCGATGTCCCGTTCGACCTCGACGGGCTCGTCGGACGATTGCTCGACGGCGATGTCGGCAGGCTCGGCGAACGGATCGTGCGTACCTTCCTCACGAACTGCGATACCGCAGGCGGCGGTGTCTTCGCGGCGCTCCTGCGCAGCGGTGCCGGTCATACGCAGGCCAACCACCACCTGCACGACTTCATGATCACGAACATCCTGGCGCCGGTGCTGCGCGCGGTGGGCGTGGATCAGCCGGACTTTCGGGCGATGCTGGTGGCTACCCAAGTGGTCGGCATCGCTGTCGTCCGCTACGTCGCCCGGTTCGACCAGTTCGCCGCCACGGACATCGACAGGATCGTCACCGCGGTGGCCCCGACGGTCCAGCGCTACATCACCGGCGACATCGCGTGATGCAGGCCGTCGTTCGAACCGCACACGGTCTCCTGCAAGGCTTCACCGAGGCGGACCTCCACAAATTCCGGGGCGTGCCGTACGCCGAACCGCCCGTCGGCCGACTGCGCTGGCGACCGCCCGTTCCAGCGGCCGAATGGACCGGGGTCCGGAAGGCGACGGAGTTTGGCCCGATCTGCCCCCAGACCGCCGGCGCCGTCTTCACGACGCGCGCCTCGCGCGAGAGCGAGGACTGCCTCTACCTCAACGTGTGGACCCGCTCCCTGGACAGTCAGGCGAGACAGCCGGTGATGGTCTGGATCCACGGCGGCGGCTACCTGGGTGGTGGGGGCTGCGAGGACGGCACCGATGGTTCGCAGCTGGCCGCACGTGGCGCCACCGTCGTCAGCTTCAACTACCGATTGGGCGCCTTCGGCTACCTTGCGAGCCCGGAACTCGGCAGCAATTTCGGCGTGCAGGACCAGATTGCTGTACTCCGATGGGTGCAGAGCAACATCGAACAGTTCGGCGGCGACCCCGACTGCGTCACGATCTTCGGCCAGTCCGCGGGCGCCCATTCGGTGCGCACACTGCTGAGTTGTCCAGCTGCCTCAGGCCTGTTCCACCGCGCGATCCTGCAGAGCGGTGGCGGGGAGCGCTTCGCCTTCGACGGTCGCGAACCGAACTCGCGGACCTATGCGGCGAGCCAAGCACTCATCGCCCGCCTCGGCGGTCGCGACGCGGAGGACCTCAGGCGCGTGCCGACCGACGCAGTCAAGTCGGCTTCGCATCTCTTCAGCGGCGTGATTCCCCGGCGCGGGCGGGTGCACACTCCAGCGAATCTGGCGTGGATGCCGGTGGCTGACGGAGAGATCGTGCCGGCGGACAGTGCTCCGCTGGCACCAGTGCCGCTGCTCCTGGGCTACACGCGCAACGAGGCGAGATACTTCATCAAGCCGGGCATGTTGCCCTACAACCGGCTGCTGCTCTGGGCGATGACGCGAGCCCTGGCCGGCTCCCAGGCCAGGGCGGTGCGGTCCGAGCTGGCGGCAGCTGGAGCTCCCATATACGAGCGATTCGATCGTGCGTACACCTCTGCCGTTTTCGCCGAACCGCTCCTCGCGACAGCCGAGCGACTGTCGTCCTTGGGCCGGGTGTTCCACTGCTACAGGTTCGACCGGGTCTCACCAGGAGCCGCACGATCCGCGGACCTGGCGAAACACACCGCCGAGCTGCGCTACCTGTTCGGCACCCTGACGGCAGACGGGTACGACGAGACCGACCGGCAGGTGTCGAGCTGGATGCAGGTCCGCTGGGTCGCGTTCGCCCGCGACGGCGCTCCAGCTGACCAGTCCGACTGGCCGGCCTACGGGGACGGCGGACGTATCACCATCATCGACGGCGTCCCGGCCCGTGGGCGGATCGATGACGAACCCGTCGTGCCACTGCTGCACGCCGCGCGCACCTCGTAGCGAGACAGCACCGGGACCAGGCCGCCCACGATCTCGCCGGCGTCCCACAGCTCCCGGTCCATTCGGGTAGTTCCCTGCATAGATCAAATTCTCCCGGCACGCATACCCGGAGCCACGCCGACACGCCGAGAACCTCTGCCACCTGGGTCGACCGGTTATTCAGAGGCCTCCTGACCGGTAAATGCGCCCTGCCACGACGGTGCTTGGGCAGGGCGGAGTCACACCCCACCTACAGGTTGGGTGTGACTCCGCCGTCTTGGGTTGTCAGGCCGCCGGTTTGCAGGGTGACGGTTTGGCCGAGGGCCTGTAGCTGACGGACGAGGTTGTGGATCTTGCGGCCTTTGTCGATCCGGGTGGTGTGGTAGTCGGCACCGAGATCCTGGAAGCGCTTGGTGGGATCGGCGAGCAGATGCCAGACGATGACGAGGATGGAACGGGCGACGGCGACGAGGGCCTTGAGCTTGCCGCGGCGTTTGACGATGCGCCGGTAGCGCTCGCCGAGGAACGTGTCGGTCTTGGCCGCAGCGGCTGCGGCCTCGCCGAGCAGTCCTTTCAGGTAAGGGTTGCCCTTGCCGGTCTTGCCGGCCCGGTGTGTGGCGCCGGACTGGATGGTGCGGGGGGTGAGTTTGGCCCAGGAGGTCAGGTGGGCCGCGGTGGGGAACCTGGTCATGTCCAGGCCGACCTCGGCGAGGATGATCTGGGCGCCCAGGCGGCTGATGCCGGGGATCTCGTCGAGGCGTTCGATCGCGGCCAATTCCGCGGGGGATGTGGTGTGGCCGTGGTCGGGGTCGTGCGGTGTGCCCTCGGTGGTGCCGGCGGCGGGGATCGCGGCGATGACGGCCTCGATGCGGGTGGTGAGCGTGTCGATCTGGCGGCCCAGGGCGTCGATCTGGTCCAGCAGCATCCGGGCCAGTTCGGCGTGGTGGTCATCGAACTGGCCGGTGAGCGCCTCGACGAGGGCGGCACGCCTGCCGCGCATGCGGCCCCGGGCCAGGTCGGCCAGGACCTCGGGGTCGCGTTCGCCGCGGATCAGCGCCTCGATCATGTCCCGGGTGGACAGGGTGTCGAGTTTGCAGGCCACGGCCGAGACCTTGATCAGGGCGTCTTCCAGGAGCTTTTCGAGGCGTTGCCAGTGGCGGGTGGCCTCGCGGACAAAATCGGTGCGCATCCGGGTGTAGTCGCGCAGGGTACGGATGGGGGCGGGCGGGACGAACGAGGGGCGCAGCAGTCCCTTCTCGGTGAGTTTCGCCAACCACACCGCGTCGAGTTTGTCCGTCTTCGGCCTGCCGGGGACGTTCTTGACGTCCCGGGCGTTGACCAACTGGACATCCAGGCCCTGGGACTCCAGCAGGTAGAACCATATCCGCCAATAGTCCGACGTGGATTCGACCGTGACCTTCTCCACGCCCAGCTCGATCAGGCGGCAGGCCAGGACCAGCACGGCGTTGGTGGTGGCAGCGGTGTCCCAGACCCGGCTGATGCGCCGGCCCGGCCTGGCCGGGTCGGGCAGCCGGACGCAGACCTTGCCGAACTCCTTGCCCACGTCGATCGCGGCAACGCGCTCGATGAGCTGCTCATGGTCGGCATCGGAAATCTCTTCGGGCTCGTTCATGACCCGTGGCCGTCCCTTCGTCACCAGGCCGAAGTGGGATGCCCGGGGGCCTCGGTCGGGAACCGAGATTCTGACCGGCGTGCTCGAAGCACAGTGCGTGACCCCTCAGGTCGGGCCCCAACATCAAACTAGCCCACGGGTTCGTATCCCAGAGAAGACATCGACGTCGGCGGGCAACCCACCCCATTTTCGCGCCTGGGAGGCGTCACCCGGAAGGGATAGGAGAACTAGCCCGAACAGGCTTGTCATCGACCGTGCGGGAGCCGCCGTGTCCGACCCGTCCGTGCCGCTGCGCCGGGCCGCCGACCGGCTCCGGGCGCTGCCGCCGGTGGCCGTCGACGCGTTGATCGCGGTCCTGTGCTACCTGGCGACGGTGGCTGTGCCGATGAAAGCGGCGGCGGCCCAGTGGTGGCTGTTCGCCCCGGCCGCGCTCGCGTCGTTGCCGTTGGTGTGGCGGCGCCGGCATCCGATCGTGGTCACCGCGATCGTCGGCGCCGGCACCATCGGTCTGGCGCTGACCGGTGGGCTCAACGGCATCCCGCTGCCATACGGGCAACTGGTGGCCACGTACACCTTCGCTTCGCTGAGCCCGCCGACGTGGCGCCTGCTGGCCGTCGCCGGCACGATCGCCGGCATCGTCGCATCGGTGCTGGTGCTGGACCAGCGGCTGTCCCTCATCGGCGTCACCGGTCTGCCGTTCGCCGGAGCGTACGCCCTGGGCACCGGGGCCCGGGCGCGTCGGGACCGGATCGCGATGCTGGAGGAGCGCACCCGCCGGCTGGCCGAGGCGCATGAGGCGGCGGCGGCTCGCGAGCGGGAGCGGATAGCCAGGGAGATGCACGATGTGCTGGCCCACTCGGTGAGCCTGATCGTGGTGCAGGCGGAGGCGGGTCCGGTGGTGGTCCGCAATGCCCCGGACAAGGCCGAAGCGGCGTTTGACGCGATCGCCGCCACCGGCCGGGACGCGTTGCGCCAGTTGCGCCGCACGTTGGGTGTGCTGCGCTCCGACGGAGCCGAGCGGCAACCGCAACCCGACCTCGCCGATCCTACCGGGTGGTGCAGGAGTCGCTGACCAACACGGTCAAACATGCCCGCGCGCGCCGGGTCCGGGTGCGGCTGGACTGGCGCGACACCGCTCTGCATCTGGAGGTCGACGACGACGGCCGCGGCCCCGCGCCGCCGGCCAGTGGGTCCGGCCACGGCCTGGTCGGCATGCGGGAGCGGGTCACGGCGTGCGGCGGCCAGCTGAGCACCGGTGCCGGCGAGGGCGGCGCCGGGTTCCGCGTCGCCGTGACGCTGCCGCTGCCCGTAGGCCCGCACACGGTGGAGCGCGCCGATGGCTGACTCGGCTCAGGCCGTACGGGTGCTGGTGGTGGACGACCAGGCCCTGGTGCGGTCGGGCTTCACGATGATCCTCGACGCCCAGGCGGACATCACGGTGGTGGGCGAGGCCGCCGACGGCGCGGAGGCGATCCGGGCGGCTGCCGCCCTGCGACCCGACGTCGTGCTCATGGACGTCCGGATGCCGAACGTGGACGGCATCGAGGCCACCGCGG
>WNFX01006435.1_pt1 | contig 11170 bp, 8 predicted proteins | sample 5400111 | NCBI WGS metagenome assembly WNFX01 (sample SAMN13153363, study PRJNA577476) | soil metagenome | isolation source: 40 cm soil or saprolite under grassland replicate 1 | place: USA:California | collected 2016-06-15
AGAAATAAACCGTTGATTAATTGATTAAATGATTAACATGAAACCGGGATTCTTTCCGGTTTTTTCTTTTGATTCCAACAATAATCCTTTGTTAACTTTATTTGTTAAATCATTTAATTCATTTTAATCAGTGTAATCAATGGATACATTCGGCATCATCGGCAGTGGCAGTTGGGCAACAGCGTTGGCAAAAATCCTAACGGATAATGATCATCATATAAACTGGTGGATTCGAAATGCTAAAACCATTGAACAAATACGGAAACGCAGGCATAATCCCCATTATCTGAGTACTGTTTATTTTAACACCTCACTTCTTTTTTTAGAAAATGATATAAAAAAGGTAATTGCTGATTCTGATATTATCGTTATGGCAGTGCCTTCAGCATTCATTGAAGAAAGTTTTACAGGCATTGAGACTGATAGTTTTGAAAATAAGAAAATTGTCTCTGCCATTAAAGGCATTATACCCAGGCAAAATATTTTATTAAATGGCTGGCTGCTAAAACAATTTAATGTATCGCTGGAAGATTATTTTGTTGTTCTCGGCCCCTGCCATGCTGAGGAAGTGGCGGCAGAAAAACTTTCCTTTCTCACTTTTTCGGGAATTGATGTAAGCAAAGCCGAAGAAATTGCATCTCATTTTAAAACAGATTATATCAACACTATTGTTAATCATGATATTTTAGGTGTTCAATATGCAGCTGTTTTGAAAAATATTTATGCAATGGGTGCCGGCATTGCACATGGACTGGAATACGGAGATAATTTTTTGAGTGTGTATATCGCCAATAGCGCTGATGAAATGGCAGGGTTCCTGCGTAAGGTGGGTATAGAGCATATGGTGGTGGGTGAACATGATGAGGAAGATCCGGTTACCCATCGTAAAGCGCCGAATTATGCGGCCTCGGTATACCTGGGTGATCTGCTGGTTACCTGTTATTCGTTGTATAGCCGTAACCGCACGTTTGGCAATATGATTGGTAAAGGGTATTCGGTAAGATCGGCGCAACTGGAAATGAATATGGTGGCTGAAGGATATAATGCGGCAAAATGTATTTACGACCTTAACAGAGACATTGGTGCAGCGATGCCCATTGCCGAAACTGTATATAAGATTCTTTGGGAAAATGTTAAACCCGTGGAAGGCTTTAAACAGATCGAAGAAGTGCTTGTCTGAGAATTAGAAACAAAGACAATGATCCCGATCTCATATAACGGCTTTGGACCTACAGCGATCTTGCTCATGGTGCTCTGTTTAATAATATCACAGGCATTTAAATATTTTAAGCATCGATCGCGGAAGGGTCATACATAGAAGAACAAAGAAATGTATTTGTCCGACCTATGTACTGCTATGAAATTTTGTGAGGGCCTTCCCGGGTAAAATAAAAAGGTTGCTTTTGTACTTTCTTATCGTTATTGAGCAATTTTATTTAATTCGCTTTCAAAAAATAACTCCGCGGCAATTCCATCAGCTAATAATTTTCCTTCTTTCGTCAACTTTAAATGATTTGGTTCTCCGGTCATTAACCCCCTTTGGATAAATTTCCGGCTTGCGGCTTGCAGCTTATAGCTTGCAGTTTCGTCAATATGAGTCAAATCCAACCCTTCCAACGTTCGCAATGATGTCATAATATATTCATTTAGTTGCTGTGTTGGAGTCAGGATTTCCTTTTCGGATGGAATAATTGATTTTTCAATTGAATCGATATAAATATTATTATTAGATATGTTCCATTGCCTGCTTATTCCATCAAAGGAATGGGCTGAAGGGCCAATACCGATATATTTTTTTCCCTGCCAGTATGAAGAATTATGCCTGCTTCTAAAGCCTGGTTTGGCGAAATTTGAAATTTCATAATGCTCGTATCCTGTTTCTTCCATCCATTGCATTAATAAAAAAAATTGCTCCGATTGTTTGTCAGGGTTAATATCTGATACCTGCTTTGCTCCGATCATTTTATGCAAAGCTGTTTTTGGTTCTACGGTTAATGCATAACAGGATAAATGAGGAATGTAGAGCTCGATAGCTTTGTCTACATTCCGCTTCCATTTTTCATTCGTTAATAACGGGGTACCATAAATAAGATCGATAGTAATATTATTAAAAAGTCTTGTGGCTAGTTGTAAATTATCAATGGCTTGCTCAGCAGTATGAACCCGGTTCATCCATTTAAGATCTTCTTCAAAAAATGATTGGATGCCAGTGCTAAGACGGTTGATACCCGCTTCTTTCCATTCCTTTAATTTTTCTTCAGTAATATCATCCGGATTGGTCTCAATTGTTATTTCAACATCGGGATCAACTTTGAAAATTGAAAAGATTTTTTCGATCAGTGACCTGATATCCGGCACTTGTAATAAACTGGGTGTTCCGCCTCCGAAATAAATAGTTTCTATAGGCTCATCATTTAAATAATCTTCTCTCAGCTTTATTTCACTCAATAAAGAGGCGACCAGTTCGTTTTTACGTCGTAAAGAAGTAGAGAAATGGAAATTGCAATAAAAACAGGCTTGTTTGCAAAAAGGAATATGGATATAAATGCCAGCCAAGTGAATTGAAAATTAAATAATAAGTTATTGATAATTTTACCCAGCTAATTGCCTGATGTCAAAATTAAGCCAGCTAATATCATTTGTTATTTCTGTTTTTCTTTTCTTTTTATTGAGTTTATCTGTATCGGGCCAGGATAAATATGACCTCAACATTAAAGCGGTTGATAAGGATTCTGCTTACTTAAATACAATTGGCTTGCAAAATAGTTTTAATTCGAGAGCCGCCTGTGCTGAATACGTTAATAAACTTTCTTCTTTTCTTCAATCAAAGGGATATATAACAGCATCACTCGATAGTTTACAGTATGATTCACTTTCTGCCCGGGTAGTTCTTTTTCTTGGTGAATCGTATCATTGGGCGCAGCTTAATACTGACAGTGTGAACCTTTCCTTATTAAATGCGGTTGGATGGAGAAGAAAGAACTTTTCCGGAGAGCCGATGGATTTTAACCAGGTACAGAATTGGCAAAGTAAAATTTTAGACTACCTGGAAAATAACGGCCATCCTTTCGCAAAAATTTATCTGGATAGTCTAAAAATCGAAGAAGACAATAAGGTATCTGCTACAATTAAAATAGAAGAAGGGCCTTTGTATAAAATTGACAGCGTAAGGATTTATGGTAATGCGAAAGTTTCAAATAATTTTCTTCAGCGCTATTTGGATATTAATAGTGGAAGTATTTATAACAAACAGAAGCTTCAGCTTATACCTAAAAAAATGAGAGAACTGACTTATGTGGAAGAAGAAAAACCTTCTGACATTTCAATGCTGCCGACAGGTTCTGTTCTAAATCTCTATTTAAAGCCAAAACGAAGCAGCCAGATAAATCTTTTATTTGGTTTTTTGCCTAATAACGATCAATTCAGCAGTAAAAAACTTCTAATAACCGGGGAAGGAAACCTGAATTTGAAAAATGCATTAGGTTCCGGAGAAACTATTGGCTTCAGTTATCAGAAATTACAAGTGAGATCACAGCGATTAGATCTCTTATACCAGCATCCCTATCTTTTTAATTCTCCGGTGGGGCTGGATTTTTCTTTTGACATGTATCGTCGCGACAGCATTTATTTAAATGTAGATATCCAATTAGGTGCAAGTTATATTCTTTCATCGACCAGGACAGCCAAGCTCTATGTTCAGCATTTTCAAACGATTGCTAATGGAATCAATACAGCTGATGTTTTACAAAACCATCGCCTGCCTGATGAAGCTGATGTAAGTTCATTTAACGTTGGTATTGATTATATTATCAATACCACTGATTATAATCGCAATCCAAGAAAGGGAAATGAGTTCATGATATCAACAATTGTAGGAACTAAAAAAATTAAAAAGAATAACCAGATTGTTGACCTGGAAGATCCTAATGATCCTTCATTTGTTTTTGAAAAATTATATGATACAGTAAAACTCAAGACTTATCAATTCCGAATAAAAACAGCCGCGGCAAAATATTTTCCCTTAGGCAAACAGGGAACAATAAAAGCCGCCATAAATGCCGGCATTTTCCAAAGCGCCAATATCTTCCGGAATGAATTATTTCAAATCGGAGGTTTTAGATTACTAAGAGGCTTCGATGAAGAAAGCCAATACCTCTCACAATATGCAATCGGTACGTTGGAATATCACTATCTTATTTCACAAAATTCATATTTCTATACTCTGATTGATGCCGGTTGGGGCAGAAACAACAGCCAAAACACAGATGTCAATCACACGTATTTGAGTGCTGGTTTGGGTCTAGCCTTTGAAACCAAAGTTGGAGTTTTTAACCTGGCCTGGGCAGTTGGCCGCCGGGAAGATATTCCTTTTAATCTCCGGCAATCCAAAATACATTTCGGGTTCATAAATTATTTCTGAGAAATAGCTTGTTTCTTTTTGCCAGCGATTGTGCTTGAATAATTTTGCACCACAACTTAAATTCTCTGTGATCCGATTTATTCTTTTATCGTTATTTCAATTCTTACTGGATGGTTGCATTCTTGCACAAAGCAACGATACTTTATCAAAACCGGTTGATTCATTACATCCGTTTAACGCTGCTAATGATTCGTCAATTAAAAGAAAATTCTTTCGTTTGCCGGGAGACAGCTTTCCGCAGGTGAAAACAGACTCTTTAATGGGAGATTCTGTTTTAAAGCAATCTTTAAAGGATACTACCTGGATAATTGTAGCAAGTCGACACAGTAATAAAAATTTTATTCGGCTGGCATTTGAGCAAAATAAATTATTTAGTTTTTCAACTGCCGCTCTGATCATCAGATCAAACCAAAAGGAATTTAAAGGCAAGGACCTCTTATTTTACACTTTGATTGCCTTGCTTCTTTTTTTTGCTTTTATTAGGTTTAGTTTTTCAAAATACCTCACCGATCTTTTCCGGGTTGTATTCAGAACTACTTTAAAACAACGTCAAATCGGTGAACAGTTAATTCAGACCCCGCTTCCTTCATTATTATTAAACTTCTTTTTTTTAATTACAACCAGTTTATACATAAACTTCGTATTGCAACATTATTATTTGACAGGAAGTTATAATTTTTGGCTTCTTTACTTTTATTGCTTTGTTGCTTTGTCAGTTATTTATATGATAAAATTTTTAAGTTTGAAATTCTCAGGTTGGCTTTTTAATATCTCAGAAACAACAGACAGCTATATCTTTATTGTTTTTATGATCAATAAGATCATTGGTATATATCTTTTACCCTTTTTAGTATTAATTGCCTTTACTGACAACAATGTATACCAGGTTTCTTTTGCACTTTCATATCTTGGAATTTTTGCTTTATTAGCTTATCGAATTATTTTATCATATGGTCTTGTCAGTATTCAAATTAGGGTTAACCCTTTTCATTTCTTTTTATATCTTTGCGCCTTCGAAATAGTTCCACTTTTAGTGATCTACAAGGCTTTAATGTACTGGTTTTAAAATAGATTTCTTAACTTCGCCAAACTTTTCAAGACGAACCACATGGTAAAAAACGGGGTCAATGCCGACAGTCCGGCCAAAAATGTGAAAAAAATTCTAATTACGCAACCCAGGCCTGAAAGTGATAAGTCGCCTTACTTTGAGTTGTCAAGAAGGTATGACGTTGAATTAGAGTTTCAACCTTTCATACGCCTGGAGCCAATTTCGGCCAGGGAATTCCGCAAACAAAAGATCGAAATTCAGAATTATACCGGCGTTATTTTCACCAGCCGCAATGCCATTGATCATTTCTTTCGCATGTGCGAGGAAATTAAAGTAAACGTTTCGCAGGACACAAAATATTTCTGTATTACCGAGGCAGTTGCTCTATACCTCCAAAAATTCATTCTATACAGAAAACGGAAAGTTTTTTATGGTTCAGATGGGACAAACAAAAGCCTTTTTGATGCCATTAATAAGCACAAAGGAAATGAGAAATTTCTTTATGTGTGTTCCGAAAATCAACAGGACAATGAAATTGTGAACTGGTTAAAAACTAATAGTTGTGAATTTGCTCTTGCTTTTATGTACCGCACTCAAAGCAATGATGTGAAAGAATTGCTTCAGAAAAATGAATATGATGTCATTTGTTTTTTTACACCAAGTGGCATAAAAAGTCTGTTTGATAATTTGCCAAAATTCAAACAAAACGGCACTATTATCGGCGCTTTTGGAAATAATACGTTTAAGGCAATAGAGGAGGCAGGCCTCAAACTTGAGATTAAGGCACCCCAACCGGAGGCTCCTTCTATGGTTTCCGCATTGGAACGTTTTCTTGCTGTATCAAAAAAGAAATAACGACCTGATCATTATCGAAGGCATCTAACCGGGTGCTTTTTTTATTTTATCATACCCCTTTTTTGAAATTATATTCAGATCCCTGTTGCGCCGAACTCTTCATTTTTTGTATTTAACGGACAGATAAGTTTTCCGGGTAGAGGTAGTGTCTTTTTTACGGCACGAATATTATTCTTTCCGAATTTCGTTAGACAACTTAGTTTATGCCCAATTATACTAACCGGTTGGCGAAAGAAACAAGTCCATACCTCCTTCAGCATGCGCACAATCCTGTTGATTGGTATCCATGGGGCGAAGAAGCCTTGCAAAAGGCAAAAAAAGAAAATAAGCCAATTTTAGTTAGCATCGGCTATTCCGCCTGCCATTGGTGTCATGTAATGGAAAAAGAAAGTTTTGAAAATGAAGAAACCGCTGTTATAATGAATGAACATTTTGTAAATATTAAAATTGATCGGGAAGAACGACCAGATCTTGATCATATTTATATGGATGCTGTACAGGCAATGACTGGTAGTGGTGGCTGGCCTCTGAATGTTTTTCTTACTCCCGATGCGAAACCTTTTTATGGCGGAACATATTTTCCTCCACAAAGAGCATTCAATCGTTCATCTTGGAAAGAAGTTTTACTTTCTGTTTCAACCGCGTTTTATGAAAAAAGAAATGAAATAGATACACAAGCAGAAAATCTTACTTCTTATTTATTACAATCAAATTCTTTTGAGCAGCCGCAAAAAGTCAATGATGCCAGTTTCTTTGAAAAACGAAAAATTGATGAGGCATTTAAGAACCTTATAGAACTAGCCGATAAGAAGATGGGTGGTTTTGGAGGTGCACCTAAGTTTCCGCAGACTTTCTCTATTCAGTTCTTGCTGAGGTATTATTATGTAACTAAGAATGAAGAAGCGTTGAGGCAGGTATGTTTAAGCCTGGACAAAATGATTGAAGGCGGTATTTACGATCAGGCAGGAGGTGGGTTAGCCCGGTACTCAACAGACGCTGAGTGGATGGTTCCTCATTTTGAAAAAATGCTGTATGATAATGCCTTATTGGTATCAGTTCTTTCCGAAGCCTATCAGTTAACAAAGAACGAAAAATATAAAGAAGTGATTGAGGAAACAATGGAATTTATTAAAAGAGAATTGATGAACCAGGAAGGAGGTTTTTATTCAGCTCTTGACGCAGATAGTGAGGGAGAAGAAGGAAAATTTTATGTATGGAAGTATGAAGAAGTGCAAAAATTATTAAGTAATGATTCAGAAATTTTTTGTGAATTCTTTGATATAACAGAAAAAGGAAACCTGCCGTCCGGACAGGCAGGTTGGGAAGGGAAAAATATTCTGCATATAAAAAATTCACCTGAATTATTTGCGAAGGAAAAAAATATTTCAATAGATGAATTAAAAACGATCATTCAAAAAGGGAAATCAATCCTGCTTGCTGATCGTAGCAAAAGAGTAAGACCTGTTCTTGACGATAAAATTATTTTAGGTTGGAACGCACTGATGAACACTGCATGCAGCAAGGCTTTCACCGCAACACAGAAAAAAGAGTACCGGCAATTGGCGATTAATAATATGGAATTCCTTCTTCAGAATTTTAAAAATAAAACGGAAAATTATTTCTATCACGGCTGGAAAAATAATAAAGTTAAAAACCTGGCTTTTGTGGATGACTACGCATTTCTTATCCAGGCTCTTTTGCATTTACAGGAAATTACCGGAAATGTTGACTGGCTGTTCCAGGCTAAACAAATTAGTGAGTATGTAATTAAAAATTTCGTCGAAGAGAAATCTAATTTTTTCTTTTTTACGGATATAATTCAGAAGGATGTAATTCTTCGGAAAAAAGAATTATACGATGGAGCAACCCCTTCGGGGAATGCAACGATGGCTTATAATATATATCAACTCTCGATACTCTTTGATATTCAGGAATGGAGGAAAAGTGCCGAAAAAATGATAACTTCATTAGGTAATGCTATTATTCGTTATCCAAGCTCCTTTGGAGTTTGGGCTAATTTGCTCATGGAAATGATTTACGGAACCGAAGAAATTGCTGTAGTCGGAGAAAATTCATCCTCTTTAGCTGAACAAATATTAGCTGAATATATTCCTCATAAGGTATTTATGGTGTCTTCAATGGGCAATAAAAAATTACCATTACTGGTCGGAAAATTATCCAATAATCCCCCTTTCATTTATCTCTGCAAAGCCTATTCCTGTTTAAAACCAGTTTCGACATTAGGAGAACTACGTATGCTGATCAAAAAGCAGGAATAAAAGTTGATTAACAATGCAATAACATTCACAATAAAACGTTAGAAAATTTACCTCGTAAAAGAGCTTTTAATTTAAAAAAATAAATTATAACCTTGTGGTCTTGTTTAAATCAAAATTTTATATTTGTCCAATACCTTTGAGTATGAAAACTAAAAGCCATTACATTATTACCGCTGCCTTAGCAGTGATCCTGTTATCAAGCTGCGGAATTCTTGGAAAAAAGAATAAAGGCGGAAGCGCTCTTCCCAATGATGGGCAGGTTCACGGCATCGCACCTGGAGGTAAGTATGTATTGCCAAAACCACCCGGCATGGTTTATATCCCGCAGGGAACTTTCCATATGGGCCCGAGCGATGAAGATATCGCTTATGCTTTCAGTGCCAGGAATCGTTCTGTTTCCATTAGTGGATTTTGGATGGATGCTACAGAAATCACAAATAATGAGTACAGGCAATTTGTGTGGTGGGTACGAGATTCAGTTGTCGCAAAAAAAATAGGCTATGTAAAATCAGATAAGGAGGGCAATGAGTGGGTCGACCAGGCAAAGATGAAGACGTTCAAATGGGATGATCCGAAAAGCGTTGAGTTGTTAGGTACTTCTGATATGCTGCTTGCACCTGATGACAGAATATTTGGAAAAAAAGAGATCGATCCTTCAAAAATAGTTTACCAGGTAGAAAGGTTTAATTTAAAAGAGGCTGCAAAAAGAGAAAACGCAAACAAACCCCGCTCAAGTTTCATAGAAAGATTTCCAATTCGTGCTTACCCGGATACTCTGGTTTGGATAAGAGACTTTTCTTATTCTTATAATGAACCGATGACTCAGCGGTATTTTTCACATCCTGCTTATGGCAACTATCCGGTTGTTGGAGTAACGTGGAAGCAAGCTGACGCATTTTGTAATTGGAGAACACATTATCTCAATTCCTTCCTTGAATCAAAGAAAAGAGCCCAGGAATCAGATTTTCGTCTACCGACAGAGGCACAATGGGAATATGCAGCCCGTGGCGGTCGTGCCGAATCTATGTTTCCCTGGGGTAATTATTATTTAAGAAATAAAAAAGGATGCTTACTCGCCAATTTCAAACCTGGCCGTGGCAACTATCCTGAAGATGGCGGATTCTATACAGTGCGTGCTGATGCTTACTGGCCAAATGATTTTGGTTTGTATTGCATGGCAGGTAACGTTGCAGAATGGACTTCTTCTATCTACTATGAAGGTTCTTATAACTTTCAACATGACATGAACCCTGATGTTCGTTGGAATGCTAAAGATGATGATCCTCCACGCATGAAACGCAAAGTTATTCGTGGCGGAAGCTGGAAAGATGTAGGTTATTACCTTCAGACAGGTACCCGTGCATATGAGTACCAGGACACTGCTAAATCTTATATTGGATTTCGTGCCGTGATCGACTTACCGGCCGCCCCTTCAAAAGGACGTCGTAAATAAATAGCTGTCGCAAATAATAACTGGTATCACATGAACGTTTTATTTGCGGCATCTTTTTGTCGAAGCTGTCTTATTTATCAATTTTTGTATTTTTTAATAACCTATAAATCGACCCTACTATGATTTTTTTCAAAACCCAAAAAGGCCAGATTACATTAAACTTCCTATTCAGTTTTTTTGCAGCGGTTGTGATCTTCGCTGCAATGATGAAAATCCTGCACTGGCAGGGTGCTGACATCGCCATTATGGTGGGATTAATGTCTGAAACTTGCGTGTTCTCGATAATGGCATTTCTTGTACCTCCGCCGGAGGAACCACATTGGCAGAGATATTTTCCAAACATCAATGAACATCCTGATGTGGAAAGAGCCCGTACAGGAAAATTTGAGGTAACTCCTCTTACTTTACCAGGCGCTTCAGGAAACCCTGCTTTAACGAAGCTGGAAGATATGCTGAAAGAAGCAGATATTACTCCTGCTAATCTTGGCCGCCTGAGCGAAAATTTTAGAAAGCTCGGTTCAACAGTTGACAGAATGAGTGATATTACTGATGTAGTTGCTGCTACCGGTGATTATACTCAGAAAACAAAAGAAGCTACACATGCACTGACACAAATGAAAGATGCATATATAGGCGCTGCTGGTACCATTCAGCATCTTAATACTGCAGCTGAAGGAACAAAACAATTCCATGAGCAAGTGCAGATATTAACAAAAAATCTTTCTTCACTCAATACGATCTATGAATTGGAATTGCAGGACACTAACAGTCACCTGAAAGCAATGAACCAATTTTATAGCAATTTGGTGCAGGCTTCACAAGCCATGGAAGGAAGTGTAGGTGATGCAAAGAAAGCACATGACCAGATAGCAATACTGGCAAATAACCTGGGTCGTTTAAATCAGATCTATGGTAACATGCTCAGTGCGATGCAGGGTCGTGCATAAGTATACTAAGGTCTTAATGGGTTCGTTTATAAATATAGAATCCGTATCCGTGATTTTTCAAAAGTTGAATTGTCACCATTACTAATCTAAAAACCAAAAATCGTCATGGCCTTACCTCGTGAGCCGCGGCAAAAGATGATCAATATGATGTACCTGGTGTTAACAGCC
>WNFX01006443.1_pt1 | contig 11166 bp, 5 predicted proteins | sample 5400111 | NCBI WGS metagenome assembly WNFX01 (sample SAMN13153363, study PRJNA577476) | soil metagenome | isolation source: 40 cm soil or saprolite under grassland replicate 1 | place: USA:California | collected 2016-06-15
CCATTGCCCACACACAGAAATGCTCTCGCCCAGCAAGAACAAGCGTACACGCTTGCTGGTCTCTCTCCCTGCACCTTACAACACTATGCATCCCACCCGATGATCGCTTTTCTCTCCCCGAATTATTGAGATGATACCATCCGCATTCATATAAACGTTATGAACAGGAATTTCTTTTATTAACGGCACTAGCCCACCAATATGGTCGATATCGGCATGAGAAATAAGCACATGGTCAACTGCTTCAATACCCAGCCGGTCAAGTGTCTGAATTAAAGTTACTCCATCATAGCCACAATCAATAACAGTTACAGCCATAGTGTCCCTGAGAATAGCGCAATTCCCATGACCAACATCCAGGATCAAAAGTTCAGGCAAGTCTATCATTTATTTCAGGCTCTGGTGCTAACTCTATTTCTTCAAAAATGAGATCTTCTGCTGTCTCTGCCCCAATATTCACCCTGGCAAGTAACCGCACATCTGGAGCCAGTTTATCTTGCAAGCTCTGAGGTATAAAAGAGATAGGGAAATGAACAATCTGGTGGGGATTCCAGCTTATTACAACTGCATCTACTACTTTATCGTTACTCTCATTTCTAACACCTTCTATTCTAATTATAGATGTATAGAGTCTTTTCTCTGGAGATGGTTTTATGTGTGTTAAAGATATAGGACCGGGCCTCTTATACCCCGCAAAATAATTTATCAGTTCACGCTCAAGCTCTATTGGAAGATTATAAGCGCGTAGTAACTCCGCATCTATCTGTCGTATAATTCCACGGGCAGCACTCTCCAGGTATCTGGAATTATCTGGCTGGTGACGCCATTGCTCTCTGATCGCCATATACTCACGAACGAGTGAGACAATAAGGCGCATCTGCGATTGTGTAAAATTGGGAATAGGGACTTGCTGCAAAATGCGTATTTGATTATGGCGTGAGGTGCGGTGAACACTGAGAAAGGCATTAGTGATCGGGCTATTTAGTAATGCCGCAATAACCTCTAGAGGTACAGAACCTGTTGGCCAGATACCATGAAAATTATGGATACAGACCAGACCTTGCTCATCAATAGCGCCTGCAATTAACCAACGACCTCTACTGAGACGCGCTGCATTTGCGATAATTTTTGGTTTATCCCACGGAAGCTTATAGGCTTCACGATACATAAACTGTGGGTCCATATTCAGATATGTAGAGGCTTTCGTAACATATGGCTCAAAGTCATCTGTAACACGCCTTAAGCCTTGAGCAAATCCATTTCGTGCTATAGCCGAAAAAAGTGTATTTTCATTTTCTCTAATAGGGATATTGTACTGCATACCTGTACGAATCTCTGCGATGCTGCCTAGTTTTGATAGTGGCGTTAGCTCATTCCAGATACGTTGCAAATGGCTATACCAGAGGAGCATGCCATTTTCGCCTTGCACAAAATCCGAAGAAATTTCTGTCTGTTTAGTTGGGCGTCCAGTGTAGATAAATTGTTGATAATCCTTCTTCTCTACAATAACAGAACGCCAGACAGGATGAGCAGTGCGCTTTCCATGCGCAATGAGCAACACAGTTTCGACTTCCGCAAAATTGAAAATAGAAGGTAGCTCTACTAATGTTATGTTATTGTACAAAGTATTGATCTGGCTTTTAATTTGACGATAACTTTGCCCGTTCATAAATACACGCGGCAATACAACGCCAAGCATCGCAGGTGGCACCTGAAGAATTCTACGCAAGGCTTCAACTGCTTTATTTGCCGAGCCAATTGAATGATTTGATTGTCGATCCTTCTGGCTAAAGTCTTCATAGGGAGGGTTACAAACAACAACATTAGCTCGTGCCAGATACTTATCCAGATCATTTACTGTAAAGAATTTGCTATTCGCGATATCCCATCCATTAGGGTTAGGATAATCGGCTAAAATCAAGCTATTTCTTGCGACCTCACAGGCAAAAGAGTCGACCTCCATACCCGATAACATGCGTATAAAATTTTCATGTCTTTGCTCTACAGGCATAGTATCAAACGGAGGTAATGTACGTAAGCGGGAAAGAGCGGCAGTGAGAAATGGGGCATGACCACAAAATGGCTCGAAAATATGCACATCTTCATAACCAAGTTCTTGTAGAGGAAGATTTTGTATAATATACTCTGCAATCGCTGGTGGAGTAGCATGTGTGGCCAGATATTTGCGCGTCTCTGGAGTCACAAGCGTGTTTTCATAGACGTAGGCCAGCGCCTCGACGGAAAGATTACGAAAAGAGAAGGCAGCCCTGATCTGTCTCCATGCCGTATCCTGCACAAGCGTGTCATCTAAGATAGCTTCTGGCGTGGTACGCTGAAAGTAAAAATTCTCAACTAATTTGATGACCTCTTGTACGTTAGCGCTCAGCCATCTGCCTGGATATTGTCTGTCACCTAGCAACTTCGCAGCAATCAAGCGGAAAATGAGACGAAACAGTGCTTTATAATCAAGTCCACCTTCGTGGTGCTCTTTATAAACCGCTTCACAGGAGGCAATAACGTCGTTGAGTAAACGGTCCAGCTTCTGATACACAATACTTTCAAGCTCTGGCACTAAGCCCAGGTCAAAAAAGTCTAACTGAACAGGTTCGTTTGTAAAACGGATTGATTTCGCACGCAAAATACTTTCAGGGTTCCACTCAGTTCGATGGGCATAAATAGCATTACGCAGATGAGAAACCTCTATTTTATCGATTAACTGCGGACTACCCTGTGCAAGAATCTTCCAACAAAAAATTTCCTCTAATTCGGGATGCAAGGCAAATATCTGAGGCGCTCCCAGGGCACGATACTGCAAAATAGCCTCAGAACCCTGGTATGGTGGTACTACTACTCCAAAGCAAGCATTGCGGTAGGAGGGGGGATTTTGCGCAAATACGCCGATCTCAACAGAGCGAAATGCCTGATCCTGGGCAAACATATCCGTGAAGCCATAATTTTCTTGCAGTAGATCTTCACGATAGCCAATATCAAGTAAGCCTTCTCGCATGGTACTGAGCAATGCTCTGGTTGTATACATTTCAGCCATAACTTGTGCTTACCACCTTATCACGAGTGATTCTCTGCTCTACTATACCATAGAACATACGCTCTGTATATTACAATCGTGTCACCTTTGTTCGCATTACGAGCGATTATATGTTAAAGTCTAATGAAAACTGGGTAACCTGGACTTTATACAAATAGCACCTCTTTTCTATTTTAAAGGGCTAAAACAGCGTCCCTTGCTGCACATCCCCCTCGGCGGGCTGCTGCACATCGCTTTCGGCGGGCTTATAAATCGCGCCCCTATCATTTACAGCTGTGTTCTTTTCAGCGGGCTTATAAATCGCGCCCCTATCATCTACCGGTATGTTCCCTTCATTCAATCTAGAACCGGTAATACTCCCATTTTCCGCCACTTTGCGCGTACCTTTTGTACCACTTTTCTTGCCCTTCGCCCCCTTCTCAAACAGCCCCGCCCGCACCTCCTCCTCGTGGCGCTGGTGATTGAGCAGCAGCAGGCCGTCCAGCACCTCGCGCCGCGCAGTCTCGCTGATCGTGTAGCGCAGCCCCTGCTTCGTCTGGTGGAAGCCATGCGCCAACGCCAGATCGTCCCAGCCATACGCGCGCGCCACCGCCTCGTCCATCTCCCTGTGTAGTGCCCGCAACTCGACGATATCGGGCGCGTGCTCGTCGGGATTGTGGAAGCGGTTGTAGGTTTCTGTCAAACCCTCTTGGCGTGCGGATGTAACTAATTTGCGATGGTTATCGTAATATCGTCCGATATTATCTACATCCTCGCTCCTAGTGGGAAATGGATAAGTATCAAAGCAGTCGCTTGGAGTATAACGCATTCTGGTTTCAAGTGTTGATCCGTAATGTCTTGCCCAAGTATCATGAAACGTACTCTGAAGAACTGAATAAAAAGCATCTGCCTCCGATACAATGATTCCTAAACCATGTGAATATACGATCCCTACTGAGGCCCAAGCACACATCATATACTTTGTATGGAGTGGAATAACCAAAACACGGTTTAGTTTTACTATACTAGCATATAGTTCTGGTCTTCGTCGTTCGTACATCCACCATTTTTCACGTAGAATTTTATTTGAATGTTTTGCTCTTTCAGGTTTGACTCTCTCTTGAATTATTTGTAAGCAATCAAAATAGTTTCCAGCTTCTTCTAAAGACCAATCATGAAAATTAATTACCCAGCGACTAGGTGACTGATCTACACGAGAGGTTACATCGTCTGCGATTAAGTAAGGGAACAATACATCTTGATTGTGTGTGTTTCTAGCCAGTAATGTTTGCGCTTCCTCTATTTCCAATACAAATCCCATGCCAGACGGTGCGGAACCTCTAAAAGATTTTGTTTGGTTAGCAAGAAGAACATATGGTTTCCCTTCTATACCACTGGAAGCTACCAAAAATGGGGTAATGCCTTTAACTCGTTTTTCATCGAGTAGATATGATCCATACCAGTCTCCATATCTTAACCAGATATGAGCTACCTCTAAGGATGCAGTTCCTGGCCACTTACAGCTTGATATTGCACGTATTATTTTCCAACCCGCATCTACCAATTGGGTTAATCCTAATTCACGAGAATCACCTTGGGCGATTGTGTTTGTTGCTAATAATCCACATTGCCCTCTTTGACACAGCAATTTTGCCGCTTGTAAGAAAAAGTACACACATAAATCTGCTTGGCCAACTTTCTTGCCATGTGCAATAAACTCTACTAAATATTCTCGATAATCAGTACCAAGTGCTCCAGTGATTTTTGCACCACCTTGAAACGGTGGATTCCCCATCACTGCCGCAAACCCTGCAGCATCACCCTTCCCCACAAACACCTCCGGAAACTCCAGCGGCCAGTGGAAGGGTTTGCGGCCATTCAAGAGCGCGTCCACCTCGGCGCGCAGCTTGGCGAAGTCGGCGAGCTTTGTGGCCCAGCCGTCGCTGTTCTCGCCGTGGTGCAGGGCTTCGTCGTAGGCTTTGGCCAGCACGGCGTAGGCTATGCCCAGCACGCTTTCCAGGTTGGCGCGGCGCTTCGGCTCGCTGAGGGCGATGGCGATGATCAGGTCCGCGCCGAGCTTGAGGATCTCAAGGGCCTGGTCGGCCTCTTTGAGCAGGCGCTCCTTGGTTTCGATATCGTGAATATCGTGATCGGTGAGCGTGGCGATCTGTTTGCGCTTCTGAATGACGGTCGGTAGGGCGTAGGTCATGGCCGAGCGGATCAGCGAGCCTTGCGAGACCACGCCTGCCTTCGCGTCCAGCGAGCCGTTGTAGAGTTGCTGCTCGTCGGCACCCAGCAGGGAGTCGCCGCTGCGCAGGGCGTGATCGAGGAAGGTGAAGGGCCTGTTTTTGGCGAGGGTGATCAGCCAGAGCGAGAGCTTGGCCATCTCGACGGCCATGGGATTCTTGTCCACGCCGTAGAGGCAGCGCTCGGCGACGAGGCGGCGCGCCAGGGCGAGGCGTTCGTCGCGGTCAATGGGCAGCAGTTCTTCGCCGGGTCTGCCTTGCGAGGGCTGGCCGCTGGGGGTGATCTGTGGTTTGCGCGTGCCATTGTTGACGACCATAGCGTGTTCGGCGTTCTCCCAGGCGAGGACAAGCTTTTCGGAGAGGTAGCGGCAGCTCTGCACCAGGAACGCGCCGGAGCCCATCGCCATATCGCAGACCTTGAGGTCCAGTATCTCGGAGGCCGGGCGCAGCTTCCACTCGTGCTCGGGTAGCCCTTCAGCTGGACCGATATAGACCAGCGGATCGAGTGTGTGCTGCACGATGGGCTCGGTCAGGCTGCGCGGCGTGTAGTGCGTGCCGGTGGAGCGGCGGTCCTCGCCCCGCGTGACGTAGACGGAGCCGGGCGTGACGATGAGGAAGTTGCCGAAGGTGTCCTTGCGCAGCAGGCCCGCGAAGGGCAGCACGCGGTCGAATATGTCCTGGCGGTTGTCGCAGGCGGCCATCAAGCGGCTGCGCTCGTCGGGCTTCTCCATGCGGACCACCAATAGTTTTTGTAGGGAGACGACGGTGCGGCCCGTGGTCTCGCGCAGGAAGGCTATGAACTCGTCAGCGCCCTTGTGCGCCTGCTTTTCCAGCTCTTCCAGCGTCGCCTCCGGCTCGCGATCGCTCGTTGCAACGAGGCTGAGAATCGTCGTCGCGGCGCGGCGGGCGGTATGGTCGAGCAGACCTTCGTAGACATGGCCGATCTGCTCGATATCCAGGCCGCGAAACGAGAGGCGGCGCGGCTCGACGTTGCCGCCAGGGAGCCTGACCTGCAGGTATTGCAGCGCGCCCAGCAGGTGCAGCACCGTGCGATTGTCGATGCGCAGGGGTTCCGCCGCCACGACGCGCCACGCTGTGCCGGGCCTGCGACCCTCCAGAAAGGCGAAGCGGTCGGGATCGAAGAGGTGTCCACCATAGGCGGGCAGGTGCAGATCGTGATACTCCGCGCCGCCGAAGACGATGCGAAAGACTGCCAGCAGGCGGCTCCAGGCGTCGTAGCGCAGGCCCAGCACCTCCTCGCCCTGCTGATCGGCCTGTTCGCGCAACTGCTTATGCATCGTCGAGACCGCGTAGTTCTGGTCGTAGAGCGCGTCGCCGAGCAGCAGCATCTCGCGCCCCTCCGCCGAGAGCAGCACGACCAGGCGCATCATCACCGTCAGTGCCGCCTCGTAGAGCTCCTTCTCCGTGATGCCGTGCAGCAGTGCGCGCCGGCTATCCTTGTCCAGCCGATCGAGCGTGCGCACCAGCGTCTCCACCGCGCGCCGTACCTGGTCGCCGAGCTGGTCCGTCACCTCCTGCTGGCGCGTCGCGCTCTTCGTCAGCAGCGCCTCCAGCGTCTCGTCGGGCGGCACGTTGAAGAAGCGCTCCATGCTGAGCAGGCTGCGGAATGCGCGTAGGGTCAGCGGCTCCTCCAGCCAGAGCGTGCTGTACCAGGAATAGTAGCCCGTCGTCTCGTTGGGTGGCGCGTCGATCAGCATCCAGTGCTCGCCGTTCGTCACCAATCCCAGGCGCACATCGCTCGCGCGCAGCAGCTCCATCATGCGCGTGGCGGGCGATGCCTTCCAACGCGCCTCGGGCAGCACCTTTTCCAGCTTCTGCCCACGCGGATATTGCTGAATGAGCAGACGTACTTTTGGCTCGAACGGTGAGCGCACGACCAGTTGCGGGCGCAGCGTCTCGCCGTATTCGCGTGCCTCGTAGCACAGATCGGATGGGATCTGCTGCCCCTCCAGCAGCGCGTCGGAGCGCATGCCCAGCACCTCATCGAGCACAAAGCGTAGCCACTGTGTATGAATGGCTGGATCGGGACGGCTTCCCGCCTGGTTATCGGCCCACTCCTCGTAGGCCAGGCGCAGGCGGCGGCGCACCTCGCCCTCGTCCTCCGTCTGGTCCAGCCCCTGCGGAAAACTCTCCATGAGCACGGGCATGCTCAAAAAGGGTCCCGAGACCTCGATCAGCGAAAGCCATGTTGCGTGCTGGCGCGCAATATCCCGATCAGTAGCCATACATACTGTCCTTTCCATGCCACAATCCCTATGTGCCCAATACCTAAAAAACCGAACCCCATGTGATAGGGGCGCGATTTATAAGCCCGTCCGCGTGCCACCATCCCATCCGCGTGCCCATCCGTCATCGGTGTGCCAGCGTATCTGGCACCAGGTACGTGACCGTCACCGGGAAGAGGCGCGGCTGCGGATCGGCGAAGCGGCGCTGGATGCGCGCCGTCTCCTGCGCGATCTCGCTATCGATCTGGCGGGCGCGCTCCTCCAGGGCCGACATATTGCGCTCGAACTGTTGACGCTCATCCAGGGAGAAGCCTTCGAGCGTCAACTGTCGCGGACCTTCCGCCTGGCGTAATTCTTGCAGAATGCTCGTCTGCAGTTCGCTCAGGATGGCGCGGATATCGCGCTGCTCCTTATGCGAGCGCTCGGTCAGGATGCGCTGCAGGCTGGTCGAACGCTCGCCCATGCGCGCCTCCAACGCCAGTTGCAGCGCCTCGCGATGCTTCTCCCATTGTTCGCTCAGGCTCTTCTGCATGGCTGGCGAGACGGGCGTATCCTGGGCCGCCGCCAGCGCGCTCTTCAACTGCCCCTCGTTCATGCGCACAAAACGGCCCGCGCGCAGGTAGCCGCCAGCCGCGATCAGCTCTTCGTGCAGGCGCTGGTTGTCGCTGCCCAGGACGAGCAGGCGCGCGTGGGCGATCACGGCGGGCGTGTCCAGCGCCATCGTCGGAACCGTGCGCGCCGTGACGCGGTAGAGGTGGCGCTGTTCGCCGCTCGACCACACCTCGGCGCGCAGCAGGCGCAGCGCCATCGTTACCAGGCGCGAGTTCAGGTGCGCCAGCACCACGTCGTCGCGTCCCTGTGCCAGCACGTAGTCGAAGACCACCGGGCGGCGCTCGTGCGTGTGCGGATGCTCAAGCCCATCGGTACATTGCGCCCAGCTCCCGCTCAGCGCCGGAACAGCGAAGACCTCGATCGGCGCGAGCTTCCCGTGCGGATCGTGCAAGGTGCGCTTCTGTAGCGGCGGCTGTTGCGCCAGTTCCAGCGCCGTCTCCACCACCGCCTGAATGTTCTCCGGTGTCAGTCCCAGTTCGCGCCTGCCCTCCTGCAACTGCTCGTAGAGCTGCGCGATGCGTTCGGCGAGCAGCTTGCGCTGCTTCTGGGCGAACGCCTGCAAACGCCGCGAGGGCGCGTTCTCCTCCGCCCTGCGCGTATCGATCGTGCGGCGCGGTACCGCGCCAGTTTCAGGGGAGCGCGCCAGCATCGCCTCCTCCACCTGATTGGCGATCACCGGACCGACGCTGCCCAGGTCCTCGCGTATCTTCTCGATCTTATCGACCGCCTGCCACAGAAACTCCGTGTCGGCATCCAGTCGGCTCCCGGCGCGCCCCGATTCCGCGACTGCCCGATAGGTACTGCTCACAAAGTGGTAGATATCTACCTGCTTTGCGCGCTGCCCGTGGCGGTCGATGCGCCCATTGCGCTGCTCCAGGCGATTGGGATTCCAGGGAATCTCGTAGTGGACCAGGCGCGAACAATGGTTTTGCAGATCGATGCCCTCGGACGCCGCGTCGGTCGCCAGGAGAATGCGCACCGACGCGTCGGCGGGATCGGCCTGGAACGCCGCCTTGATCGACTCGCGCGTCTTCGTATCCATGCCGCCGTAGAGCATCAGCAGGCGCTTTTCATCGTCCGCTCCCTTCTCCGCGAAGCCCTCGCGTGCCAGCAGGCCATAGAGCCAGTTTTGCGTCGCGCGGTACTCCGTAAAGATAATCACGCGCTCCTGGTTCCAGCGCCCGTTGGGCCTGAGCGTCCGGTGCAGCCAGGAGATCAGCTCTCGCGCCTTGCTATCCGCTCTCTGGCGCGCCCGTTCCGCCCAGGAGCGCAGCGCGGCCAAGAGTTCGCGCTCGTGTTCGCCCGGTGCGCGGAAGAGGGGAGCCGTAGCCTCCAACGCCTCGTTCGTCGCATCGTCGAGCGCCTCGTCGTCATCGTGTTCCTCCTCAAGCCGCTCGACGCGGCTGCGCAGGATGCCCTCGCCCGGACGTTTCGTCACGGCGGAATGGCGGCGTGCTTCGATCAGCGACCGCTCGTGCTGTTGCAGCGTCGCGAAGAAAGCCTCCGGCGAAGAGAACAGGCGCTTCTTCAACAACTTTGCCACAAACTCGGTCGCGTAGCGCTCGATGGCGTCCCGAGATTCCGTGATGCGCGACTGAGTGTACTCCTGCAGCAACTGGTGGGCGTCGCGCTCCTGCGGCGTATACTCGACCTCCAGCGCCGCAATCTCGCGCCTGGGAAAGCGCGGCGAGCCGTCCCAGCGCGGCGGCAGCTCCGACTTCAAACGGCGCACCATCACCGCGTTCAACTGCTCGGCATCCGGCTCGACGCCGCGCGCGAAGCGCTGGTTATCCAGCAGCTCCAACAGCGCCGAGAAGCTCTCGCGATAGCCATTGTGCGGAGTCGCCGAGAGAAACAGCTTATGCTCGAAGTTGGGAACCAGGCGGCGGATCGCCAGCGTGCGCTGCGAATCCGTCGCGTACTTGCCGCGTCCCGACGGGGCCACATTGTGCGCCTCATCCAGGATCAGCAGATCGAACTTGCGCGGATAGAGCGACTCGCCCTCCGCTGGCAGCGCCTCGCTCATCAGGCGCAGGGGGCGTTCGCGTTTGAGAAAATCGATTGAGGTAATCAGGCGCGGAAAGTGCGTCCAGGGGTTCACATGGATGCCACGCTCGCGGCGCAGTTCGCTCAGCAGCTTGCTATCAACGATGCGGAACTCCAGGCCGAACTTATCGCGCATCTGATCGTGCCACTGCACCTGCAGGGCCGCCGGGCAGACGACCAGGATGCGGCGCGCGCGATGGCGGATCAGCAGTTCCTGCGCCACCAGCCCCGCCTCGATCGTCTTGCCCAGCCCAACATCGTCCGCGATCAGCAGATTGGCGCGCGGCATCTGCACAGCGCGCGCCACCGGATCGAGCTGGTAGTCCTCCAGATCCACGCCGCTGCGGAACGGAGCCTGAATCGCCTTCACATCCGCGCTGGAAGCCGCGCCCCAGCGTACCGCATTGAGGAAGGTATCCAGGCGCTGCGGCGCATCGAAACCGATGGGTTGAGGCAGGGGAGTCTTCTCAATCGTCGCCGCCCCCGGCTCGACCTCCCAGATCACCTGCAGGTCCTCGCCCAGCGCGTCGTCTTCAACCGAGGAGAGCGTCACCAGGTGCTGGCGATCGAACGTACCGGAGTGCAGAACGGGAAGTGGAAGCGTACTGGGAGACACCTCAACAACCACATAGCGGCGGTGCCGGACATCCACCAGTTGGCCCGGCTCAGGAACGAGTAGCACGCGGCTCAAGGAACACTCTCCTCGCTAGCACTAAAAGGCAAAGCAGCGTAAGCAAACGCCCGAAAATGAACGACATTCTTCAATGCTTTGTAGTAAAGCTACAAAATCACCTGTAAATAGTAGTGTTATTATACACTGACTGCTGAAAGAATGCTATACGCGGCCCCTCGTGTATCTGTTCAGACTTGACCCAAAGAAGATTTCGTAGAGAGGGCCGCCAAACATTGGTGGAAAGGGTTGAGATGTTGGGCGATCCAGGTCCCAAACAGACTGGCAAGGCTCATGCGTGTGTGACTGCCTTTGGGAGAG
>WNFX01006445.1_pt1 | contig 11165 bp, 9 predicted proteins | sample 5400111 | NCBI WGS metagenome assembly WNFX01 (sample SAMN13153363, study PRJNA577476) | soil metagenome | isolation source: 40 cm soil or saprolite under grassland replicate 1 | place: USA:California | collected 2016-06-15
GGAGGCATCGCGCTCCTGGCGGCCCTGATGGCAGTCGTGCTGCTGCGCGGGCGACCGGGTACAGCCGAGCCCGACCAACAACCGGAACCGGTGCCCCATGATGGGTGAAAGAAAGCGTTGCCTAGTGCAGACTCAAGCACTCCTTGCAACGACTCCTGGCTTGGAAGCGAACGGACCCGAAACGAACCGGCTTGCCCGCTGGGGCTTTCCGAATTGACGTCCCACGACGTGCGCAACGAGGTGAGCAATAGCCAATCAGCCGAAAAATATGCCTTCCTAAGGAGGAAGAATACATGGATTCCTCACAAAGGAGGCAGATATGAACAGTATCGTCGATTCGACGGTAATCATCCAGACCTGTTCGCACTCGGTTCCCTCAACCCCCTCGTGGTTTGGCGAGGTCGTGCTCCTCATCGGGCATCTGCGCAAACAGGGTGTCCTGAGCCAGCTCTCTGAGCATGTGCGTTTTCCACGGCGACGCTTCGGGCGCTACGAAGTCATCGACTTTCTCGCCGTCCTCTTTGGCTATGCCATCAGTGGGGAACGCACATTGGAAGCCTTCTACCAGCGGCTGCACCCGTTTGCGATCCCCTTCATGGCCTTGTTTGAGCGTGATCGGTTGCCCGCTCGCTCGACGCTCTCACGCTTTTTGACTGCGCTGACCCAGGAGCCAGTCGAAGCCCTACGCTGCCTGTTTCTCGATGACCTGCTCAGCCGCCCGCTCTCCAACGAGTGGCAAACAGGCGACCTGGTGGATCGAGAGGGAACGACTCGGATCATCTTTGATGTCGATGGCACCCGTGAGGCGGCCCGCCAACGCGCTCTGCCTCATACTAATTTGCCGTCTGCTGTGAAATATACTAAACTGAGAAGGAGTTGAGAGATCAAAAAAAGGGAAAAGGAATGGGAGATAAGACACGAGCTGCTCCTCATCTAACTATAGAACAAGTGAAAGAGAAGATGAAAGAGGCAAAAGATCCAAGACAACTCCAAAGGTGGCAAATCGTGTATACAGCCTTACGCGAGCCACGGAAAGCAGAAGAGATTGCAACAAGCGTCGGTGTCTCCAAGAGTCTCGTTCAGAAGGTCATTTCTCGCTACAATAGAGAAGGTATCCAGTCTATTGCGATGAAAAGCAGTGGGGGCCGTTATCATGAATATCTTACAAAAGAGGAGGAAAAGCAGTTTCTTTCTCCATTTTTCAAGCAAGCAGAACAAGGAGAGTGTATTACAGTGAAAGCTCTTCATCTTGCCTATGAAGAGACAGTAGGTCACTCTGCTCATGAAACGACGATTTACCGACTTTTGAGGCGCCATGGCTGGCGAAAAGTGCAGCCTCGCCCACGTCATCCGAAAGCTGATCTCCAAGCACAAGAGGAGTTTAAAAAAAACTGGCTCCCTCCATTCAAGAGGCGCAGCAAGATCGAAAGCCGGATGACCATCGACCAGTAATGTTTATGGTAGAAGACGAGGCTCGTTTTGGCCGAATTACTCGTTTAAGGCCATGTTGGGCTCCAAAAGGTATACGACCTTGCGTCCCACAGCAGATCATTCGACAGTATCTCTCTGTCTTTACTGCTGTTGCTCCTCAATCTGGCGAGATGGTGGCACTCATCTTTCCTACTTCAAATGCTGAAATAATGACGATCTTTCTCAAACACGTCTCACAGCAATTTCCTGACTTTTTCATCGTCATGCAGGTGGATGGAGCTGGCTGGCATCGTTCACACCAGGTGCAGGTAGAAGACGAATATTCGTCTTCTCTTTCAACCTCCTTATAGCCCCGAAGTTAACCCTGTTGAACATATATGGGATGATATACGTGAAAAACACTTTGCTAATTGTCAATTTCTCTCGCTTGATGATCTTCAAGCGAAGCTTTGCACTGCTTTAAATAAATTATCTTCCCAAACCGATTATGTTCGTTCTCTGACCTATTTCCCTCATATCCGTGTTGCATGCGAGAGCGCAAATTAGTATCAGCACGACCGCGCACCTCAATCAAGGATAAGTTTGCGGCTCGTACACGATACCACGCGGCAGAATCTGCACCGACGAAGCCCCCCAGAGGTGTACCATGCAGATTACCAGGAGAACCTTGCAGCCAATCGGGATGTAGCAGCAGGCGCATGTAGATGGTTTTACGTTGGATATGTAGATCCTTCTTCTTGATCAGCGTTTCTTTGATACCAGATTGCGCGTGTTTGCTAATCACATCAAACAGAGCATGAGCCGCAAATGCACCACAGTTGGGGCAGTGTAAAGCAGTTTCAGCAGGGATCATGGTCAGCAGAAGTTTTGGGCGGGTGTTGCGTATTTGACGTTCTCCTTTATCATAATCCAGGAGAAGTTGCGCGAAGTCTTGAGTTAATTCAGTAAAGGGCTTCTCAGCCGAGAGCACAACACGCTGAGCATCAGGAGCCATACGGGTAGCACCTAACTCGGCATCGAAAGCGAGATGACATGCATCACAATAAAGAGGCAGATAGTTTGTTGTAAGCTTCTTCTCAGCGATCAGCAGCGTTTTAAAGATGGGTGTACGATGACCGCAGCCAGTAGCGGGGCAAGGGCAATGCTTGGCCCAGAAGGTATAGATAATCTCTGGCCCTTGCCACTGATAGGGAAGACGCTCCTGTGAGGACAGATTCATGGGATCGACCGTGGCAGGCTCACCAGTACGCGTATCGATCCATTGACCATGATGCCCACGTGGACAACTGGTCGTATAAAAAGGCTGAATTTGTGGCTTGACTCCAGCCTCGATAAAGCGAAAAAAAGCCTGTACCATTTCAGGGTCACTGGCAGCCATTTCGTTCTTTACAACTAGCCAAGCGACAGGATTCAGATCCATGCCATACATTTGCATACCAAGGCGAGCGCCCTCAACGAGCGTCGTGCCACCGCCCATAAAAGGATCGAGAACGCGTAAATGAGCAAACGAGGCAGCCTTCTGATGATTAGCATAATAGACATTCCAGATTTGTTGTGCAGCAGTGGTAGGATCTTCATTCTCAGGCGCTTGAATAGCTGCTGCTAACAACATTGAACGGAAGACGGAAGAACGGCGGCGTGCCCACCATTTTGACATCTGGTACACTGGTTTTCCGGCGTTGCCTTCCTGACGAGCCAGGAGATTAATCGGCACAATAGGAAAATTTATTTCCAGGCAAGAAGGAGCGCGCTCTTCGTCGTCGAAAGTTGAAATCTGTGATTTGACGGCTTTAGTAAGATGCTCGGACATAGCTATATGTTTTTCACGCACCACCTTAGAAGCGTTGCTCTTTTGTCTGTTTTTGCCTGCTCCATCGCCAAAAAGACTGTCCTGGTTGTACATCTCAGTTGCCATTAGATTACCTTTCTGCCAGTTCAATGAAAGGCACGAAAGCCTCAAGCAATGAGAGACCACCATGACATACCTCTGGGTAGCTTCCCTGCACCTTCCAGGTGCGCTGTCCAAGGGCAACGTGAGACTTATTACGTGTCAATAGCAAGGGAGGCATGAAATTTTTAGTAGCTTCATCAGTCACTCTATAAACACGTGATGCATGTAAATTTTTTTGCAAGTATTCCCTTGTTGGTCCATCAAACTCATCATGAGCAAAGCGCGTTGTATTCGCGTAGCCGTGATCAGACGTAATCAGCAAGCGTCTTCCCTGGCGCAACTTCTCTATAAGGGTCCAGAAGTTTTCTGCTCCCCTACCAGTCAGACCATCATGGACAATGCGCTCGAAAGCACTTGCATTATGCGAATGTGCATGTAAATGAACATCTAACCAGTCATGCCAGACAACTATATCACGTCTGGGCAATAACAGAGGAATGCAATCAGCAAAAGGTTGGTTGAGGACAGCAGTAAAAATATCATGACTGGACAACAAAAAGCTAAGAGACAGGAAAGGCTCATTGAGTTTAGCACGCCCGGCTAGCCCCAATGCAGTTGCGAAGCTATCTGTATCTGTTGGTACTTCAGCAGCTGTAGCTTTGATATTCCGTGGCACAACCTGTTTCTGCTCGAATAAATCAAGTAGGAGTGGGAGTTCACGTAGGGAAAGAGCATCTACGATCAGGACAGCACGACCATGTACGCCGTTTGCATTCTTCAGCCACCAATCTTGAAGGAACTCTGCCGTGCGTGGAGCCGCCTCTGGGAAGCGTTCCCAGAGTTCCCAGGCAGCTTCAGCCAGGGTACGATCTAACGATAGGAGGCTACGGTGAAGCTCAAGCGGATTGTATGGTTGTTTAGCCTTGTTCAGTACATAGTCAGAAATGGCGCTCCAAACCTGCGTAGCGTCAGAGTTCAGCAGAATTGTCTTGAACCACTCTGGTAGAGAGGGGGAATTTGATTCATCATGACAATATCCTACCCTTCATCGAATTCAATCTCTAGAATGGAACGTAGCGAAGGCGGTAATTTTTGCAACACAAGTTTTAACTCGGCCACCTTGATATTGGTAAATTCAAGACGAGCACCGGGAACAGTCTGATTGGCAGCCAATCCCCACTTCTCCAACTGACTCACGAGCTTCAAAGAAGGTTCCGGCTCCGAACGGCGTTTGCGTGTAACGCTATGGGCGGAAGTTTGCTCACTAGAAGATGGAGCAGTATAGTAACTCATACTCTCTGCGATGTTCTGTGGAGAAACTGGCTGAGGTGAAGAAGGGGACATAGGATTGCCCGTAGAGCTTGCTCCTATGTTACTCCACAGATCTGCTTGTGTCTCTTCAGCCTGCTTTTGAGTGAAGGAAGAACCATTCGTATATGGTGGTTGATAGAGCTCTGCTGGACGAGGAGAAGGCTCTGTGGGTGTAGTACTCGATGCATGTGTCCCTACCATATGAGGAGGAGCCATACCTATCTCCGCCAGTTCTCGACCCTGTTTAAATGCTTCTGGTCGTATACGAGAAAACGCCTCAGACTCAGTTTCATTTTCGCGCTTCAGCCATTCACCGCGCACTTTAAGTGCCAGTTTGCGCTCAACTACCAGATGTATAAGCTGTTCAGAGATTGCACTTTCACCCAGGTAGACGATAGCCTCTTCTTGTGGTGAGGCAGGTGGTTCACGCAAATCTTGCAACAAAGCATCTACATTTTTGAATTGATTGGCGAGTATTTTTACACGGTTCTCAAATGCCTCAAGCTCGAAGTGATCGTTCTTAAGTTTCTCATCAATCGTACGGGTAATCTCAGAGACCTTTTTGTTCAACTGGCCAATGGTAAATTCACATTTTGTTGGCTGCTGGAAGTTCCAGAAGTGGAGCACAGCATAACGATCAAAGCGGTTTTCGAAAGCTTCACGAAGCGCCTTGACGAAGTCGCGTCCAGCAGCTTGATACTGTTTTTTCCAATCTTCAGACAGGAGAGCTGCACGAGCGTTCAGATAAACCTCAGGATCATTATAAAGTAAAATCGCCGTGGCCTTAGGTACTAGAAAACGTACAGTATTGCGTTTTTGAGGAACGAACTCTTTAAGCCACTTGCCAAGGTCGCCATGAAGATCAAGAGGCGCTACAGGTAGCACAAGCAATACTGGGCGTTCCCACCGTTCAGGTCGCTCAAAGTCGGCTACCTCGGACCAGGGAGAGGTTTGCCAGTTTGGACCAAGCACGATTACCTGAATAACAGTGGAAATACTCGCAGGTGATAGATCTGTTTTCAGCACCTGACGAATGTAGTTTTTGTCTTTGGCATCAGTAAATAAGGCGTTGTTACGGGCAGAGGCAAGTAATTTGGAGCGAGGATTCTCTTCATCTCTAAAGAGATAACGGCGTTCTCCACCGATGTTATCGAAATGGATATTATGCGATTCCTGCCTGCTGAACTGCTTTGAGATTGCTAACAGCCACATCGTACAATTTGAATTGTCCTGAATCGGCCAGCGCGTTGATCAATGATTTGACAGCGTCATTTTTTTTATCATCGACAGTAAAATCAGCAGGAGTAAAAAGGGGAAGTTGCGTAATGCTACAGCGATAAATCAATGCTAAGATGCGAATAAGGTCACGTAGACCTTGAGCTTGCGAAGAAGGAAGGATTTGATCTTCCAACACATCCAGTAGCTCAGGGGAAAAAGGCCATGCCTCCATGACTTCTTGATCACTCGCCTGCTCGCTACTAGCATCTTGATAAGAGCGTATCAAACGGAAGCGCTCTTGCCGATAAGTGGCCGTTATAGCATGTATCTCTGAAATGGGAATAAAGAGCCGATTTTCAAAAAGGCGATGTAAGATCAGCCTTTGACGATCAAGACGAGCTGTAGGAGCCAGGAAATCGATCAGCAATGGGTGGTTACGATGTAGCTGAGCATATGCTTCTGTATTGGTATTTCGCACAGAGACAATCAAAATCAGGAGTTCAGGATACTCACCAGCAATTTCAGAGAGTATCTGAAGGAAAGAAAATGCCCAGGAGCGATATTTTGGTCCACTATTTCCTGGCTGATCACTTGTGCCATCATACCACGTTTGCAACTCATCAAGAAGCAACGCGATAGGTTGTTTTTCTAGCATTTCTACAATAAGTTGTTTTGGAGGTACATTCTGCTGCAGACTTTCAAAACGACCGCGGAAGCGTTCTCCCGATGGGTGTTGTTCAAACAATACATTCCATAAAACGGGGTAATTATGATCGTTTAAATTAACTGTAATAGGCTTATATCCATGCCGAAGATGCAAGTCATTTAAAATTTCTGCCGCTGATCGATCAATCCATCCTTGTGCCCATTGTTCAACGATAGATGGAGAAATAAATGCATGGTGTAGAGCAGCCATAATATGTGACTTACCACGACCACGTTCACCTAGCAAAACGATGGGACGCCCTTTCGTCTTTTCATCAATAGCTGTAAGGGCTTTTTGTAAATCGATAGAGGGATAGGTAATCTTAAAAAATTTATCTGGAGAAATATCTAGAGCGCCAGTCTTATCATAGCGTCGAAATTCAATAGCTGTATCGCGCATTTCCTCTTGTAAGAATTCAGCACGAAGTTTGAGATCGAGCATAATAGCACAACTCCTTAACTTACAAACAAGATATCCATCTACATTTACAAAGCATTAATATCGATTAATAGTTGCTTATGCAAGCACTCTATCTTTAAAAGAACGAATATTTCCCGATAGTTGCAATTGTGTATATAAAGAACTGACTTTTACCTACATCTCTTTGAAGATGCTTGATATATCTGTTTATGTGATGAATCTATAAAAATCAACTTTTGCACCGAACTACTAATGCTACATCATAAAATTAAATTGTAAAATGTGAGAAAAAGATAGATATAAGACTAATGATCAGTTGCATAAAATGGTCACCTTTGCTCTTCTATAGAGGCTCTACATCCTTGAGGATACTGTTGGCGAAAGCAGAAGCTCATCGAGTTAAGCTCCTTTTTTGGCGAGTCGCACAAAAGCAGCCTGTCGTGTTTGGGCTCGTGGTTGCTCAGAGAGCCAGGCAGAAATGCGGCAGAAGTTGAGCGCAGTGGCGGTGAAGACCTGCTGCAATTGAATGTTGGCTCTCCCTTGGTAGCGTGCTCGCCGTAGCCCGAAAGCACGAATGCCCTGAGAGAGTGTGCCCTCAATCCCGGCACGTCTGTTGTCTGCCATTTTGAACTCTTGAGTGGTTTGCCGTTGGCGTGCGGCTTGCAAGGCCTGATACTGCAGTTGTGGCCGTACCGTGAGGACCCGACGCGGCGAGTGGGACTGGCTTTGGGTGCATTGTGAACGGCACGGACAAGGGCGACAATCTTGCACCGCAAATTTGATCTTGATGACGGGATTGCCACGTCGATCCTGGGCAGGCGTCCAACTGCTACTGGTCTTGCCTGCGGGACACGTAGCACATTCCTGCTGCCAATCGATGTCGAAGTGCGATGCCGCACAACCGCTCTTTTCGCGCGCTTGCCAATGATAATCCTCTCGTGTTGGCCCAAAGAGATCCACGCCATAGTCCTGCTGACTGTTGACGAGTTCCATCGATCGCCATAGCCCGTCTCCACCACAGGTTGCTGGGGCAGCAAATTGTGAGTAGCTAGAGCTTTATGAATGTGGGGAATAGCCTCATCATCTGCTTGAGGGGCAGGGGTGGTTTCGACATGCGTGATCACGTGTGGAGAGTCGTCATCGCACGTCTCTGTCAGATGCACTTTATAGCCAACCCAACGAGTCTCTCGCTTTTGCGCAAAGAGGGCTTCGGGGTCATACGGAGAGTTGATCAATGCTCCCGCTGCCGGAGCATTGGAGAGATCGCGCCAGTGCAGTTCTTCTTCTTCCCAATAAAAATTCTGGACCCAGACCCGTCGCAGCGTTTGGACCGTAGGAATCTCACGCAGCCAGATGGGAGCAGCATCCGCGTACAGAGCATCCAGCAATTTTGCCCCATCTTTTCCGACGACGATGGCAGAGGCTTCGCGAGGTTGCTTGCCATCTGGGAGACGATAGTCTTCCACACGGTGCTCATACCGCTCGATCCAACCCTCTTGCCACTGCTCTTTGAGCCAGGAGGGAGCAACCACAGCTAGACTATTCAAGACTGCCCGAAAGGGTTCTCCGACTCCTTCCACTCGGTTGAGTGAGCGGATCTTCGCCAGGACATGCGTCGAGTCGGTGCGTTGTTGCCCGCGCATGTTCAGATAGCCCCGTTCACGTATTTGCGTCAAGAAGAGATCAAAGACGAGCAGTTCCTTTTCGTTGGTCAGGAGGCGCTGCCGAAATTCGCTCAAAACACTCTAGTCAAAGCCAGGATCGCTCAATTCCAATCCTAGCAGATATTTCCAATCCATACGCCCACGAACAGCATTTGCTGCTTGCCGATCAGATAACCCTTCCCGAAATTGCATTACGCTGACCAGGGCTAAGCGCCAAGGAGCTTCCGCCGGTTGACCTCGTCGGGGGTACAGTTCCATGAATTGTTCATCCTCATAGAGTGTTCCAAACTCATCTCGCAATTGCAAGTAGATATTGCCTTTGGGATAGGCGGCACGTGCAATACGAGCGGTCTCTTCTGGCACCGTGTCGAGAGGTTGTGGCTTTAAAGACATCTTTGTCTCCTCTCAGCAGTGGTCCTCCACGTTTCTGCGCTCTTTTGCTTCTATTTTACCAAACTCTTTCCCTTTTTGTCTTTCTCTCGAATTGTTCAGTTCTCTTTCTTTGATTTCGCCAACAGTATCCGCAAGGATGGAGAGCCTGAAGCGCCTGCACAACTTGCTATTTGGTACATATTGAAGCAACCTTAACCTCAATCAATATTTGACCTGCCAAATATTTGTGATAAAATCTGCCAAATATTTATGATAGCGGGCCAAATATTTGTGATAATTTACAATTTACAAACAATTACACGTCCAGGTTCGCACTCCGGGCATGGCTCTCGATGAAGCGTTTACGAGGACCGACCTCGTCGCCCATGAGCATATTGAAGATTTTGTCGGCTTCCATAGCTTCTTCAATCGTGACTTGCAAGACTGTGCGTTTGCCTGGGTCCATGGTGGTGTCCCATAGGGTCTCGGGGTTCATTTCGCCCAGACCTTTGTAACGACCGACTTCAGGCTCTTTACCGTTGTGTGACTCGCGGTACTCGGCAACGATCGCGTCCCTTTCCTCATCTGTGTAAACGTACTTCACTTGTTTGCCCACTTTGATGTGGAAAAGGGGCGGCTGCGCTATATACAGGTGACCACCGGAGATCAGTTGCTCCATGTGGCGGAAGAAGAAGGTCAATAACAGAGTGCGGATGTGAGCGCCGTCTACGTCGGCGTCGCACATGATAACGATGCGTCCATAGCGCAGTTTCGCTATGTTGAAATGCTCATCGATACCAACTCCGATGGCTGTGATGATATTTTTGACCTCTTCGTTTTTGAGGATCTTGTCGAGTCCTACACGCTCTACGTTCAAGATTTTACCACGTAATGGTAGTATTGCCTGAAAATGTCGGTCACGCCCCTGTTTCGCACTTCCACCTGCAGAATCTCCCTCGACCAGGTAGAGTTCACAGCGATCAGCACGCCTTTCGCTACAATCAGCCAGTTTGCCAGGGAGCGTCGAGTCCAGAACGTTTTTGCGCTGGATCAGATCTTTGGCGGCACGAGCAGCTTCGCGAGCACGCGCTGAGGTGAGACATTTATCAATGATGGCCTTACCTTCGCTTGGCGTCCTCTCCAGGTATTGGGTCAGCATGTCGGCTGTGATTGCTTCGACAATAGGGCGCATCTCAGCGTTGTTGAGCTTACTTTTGGTCTGGGCCTCAAATTGCGGGTTAGGGATCTTGACACTGATAACGGCGGTTAGGCCCTGGCGCACGTCGTCTCCGGTCAGATTGCCGTCTTTCTCTTTGAGCAGATTAACCTTGCGCGCATAGTCATTGAGCGTGCGCGTGAGGGCACTGCGGAAACCGGTGATGTGCATGCCACCATCGACGGTGTTGATACCGTTAGCGAAAGAGAATTCGGTAGAGGACCAGCTATCGTTATATTGTAGCGCTACCTCGATTTTCATGCCATCGACTTCGCGCACAATGCTCACGGGGCGCGCCTGCAAGGTGTTTCTATTTTTGTTCAAGTAACGTACAAATGAAACCAGGCCACCCTCAAAATAGAAGGTCGCTTCACGGTCAGTGCGCTCATCTATCAGGATAATGGTCATACCACGGTTGAGGTAGGCCATCTCACGAAAACGCTGCGCCAGTATTTCGAAGCTGAAGTCACGCGTCTCCATCACGGTGAGATCCGGCAGGAAAGATGTGATAGTACCTGTTCCCTCAGCCGGTCCTACATCAACTAATCTGGTGACGGGAATACCTTTTTCATAACGCTGCCGCCAGAGACGGCCATCACGCTTGACATCAACCTGGCACCATTCAGAGAGGGCATTGACGACCGAGACACCAACACCGTGCAGACCACTACTAATCTGGTAGCCACCGCCGCCAAATTTACCGCCAGCATGCAGCACGGTCATTACAACTTCAAGCGTTGACATGCCTGGACGCTGATGATGCTCGTCTACAGGAATGCCCCGTCCGTTGTCCTCAATAATAACCGAGCTATCAGCATGAATAACGACCTTCACAGTATCAGCAAAACCGGCCATTACCTCATCAACACTATTATCGACAACTTCATAGATCAGATGGTGCAGACCGCGCTGATCCGTAGCGCCGATATACATACC
>WNFX01007449.1_pt1 | contig 11163 bp, 11 predicted proteins | sample 5400111 | NCBI WGS metagenome assembly WNFX01 (sample SAMN13153363, study PRJNA577476) | soil metagenome | isolation source: 40 cm soil or saprolite under grassland replicate 1 | place: USA:California | collected 2016-06-15
CATTATGTACTCCATTTTTTCATAGATATGAGTATACAGCAAAACAGCCATATCCAAGGGTAAAGACGCGACGATGCTACGCAGTCTGCCCACTCATCACATAGAAGCCTCCCGGCTAGCAGCACAATGAACAAACTTCAAAAGTTCAGTCAGAGTCTTGACTTAAACCAGAGATGCGTGTATATTTAGAACACTTGTTCTAACCCAGGTTCAATTACAGGTGACCTATGACTGAAATCAATCGCTATGCCCTTATGATGGAAGCGTTAAACGAGCTCAAGCCTGAGATTGATTCAGCGCGTCAGGTCAAGCCCACACCTGCTCTTCCCTCGTTGAATGAAGTCCTCGCTGGATATGGACCCATGCCCTCTTCAGCATTGTTCCTGGGCGTTGCATCCGATGAGCTTCCCGTTCTATTGAATCTGCACGATCCAATTCCGGGTCCGGTCTTGATCACGGCAGATCCTGGAGCCGGAAAAACTGTGTTCCTCCAGACCGTCGCTTTGGCTGCAGGGAAAATGCATCAGCCAGAAGATGTTCAATTCGGCGTGCTGACCAATCATCCCGATGAATGGAACGGATTCGATGCCATCCCTAACAATGTAGGCATCTTCCCGCTCTACCATCAATCGGCTGAAGATTTCATCCTTTCCCTGGCTTCATGGGCACATGAAAATAAAACCAGCGAGCAAGCAGTGTTGATATTGCTAGATGATCTTGAGGCCGCCTCCAACCTCGACTTCGACGCACGTCAAAACCTGCGCTGGCTTTTATTGCGTGGACCTGCTCGTCACGTTTGGCCCGTCATTACTTTGAATCCCAATCGCATGGGAAATGTCATGCCTTGGTTAGAGGCATTTCGTACCCGTATCTTCGGAACAATTCAAGACCCAAGACACATGCAACAACTGGACGCTGTCAGTGCGGAGCTACAGTCTCTTAACAGCGGTTCGCATTTCACTTTACGAGAAGGAGACCACTGGCTTCGATTTTGGTTACCAAGCATAGATTATTAGATAAGGAGTTGAATATGCACACTGGAATGCTTTGGTTCGATAACTCACAAACGGCACTCACTGTCAAAATTCAGAAGGCGGTGGATAAGAATCAACGTCAAATTGAAATCAACAAACTAACTGTCCGTCCCTATCGGCCTGTCCTACCAGGTCACATTTGGATTGGCATCGAGGACAAAAACTAGCCGTAGGTGCGGGTGTTCTTCCCGCGCGAGTCCTTGTCCCTTGCAACCTCCCGCAGAACTGGCCTGCGGGAGGAATTTTTTAACCAATTGCCACGACAAACGCGACTGAGTGACTCTGACTATGACTGATACTTACAGACCAATTCGTTAATCCTAATTCCTTTGCTTTATTCTCAGCCATACCACTCAATGTCAGCTTTGGGGCGTTTTGTTCATCGCCTAAGATTTCAATCTCTTTCCAAGTGACATCACCGATCCCAGTGCCAAGCGCTTTGGCGACAGCCTCCTTCGCAGCAAAGCGACCAGCTAACGATTCAGCCCGTTTCCCACAATATTCCAATTCGGCAGGCGTAAAGATTCGCTCGAGATAATGCTTCCCGTGCCGCGCGACCACTTCCTCGATTCGAGCAATCTCAATGAGATCAACACCAGTTGCAAGTTTCACATCATACTCAGTTCCCCTCTCCTTTTAGGAGAGGGGTCAGGTCACGGTCCTGCCACTGCAATCACCAGCTTATCAGGGTCAATGAACTTCCTGGCCGTGCTCAACACATCTTCAGCCGTGACTTCAGTTACTAGATCCGCATAGCGACGATAGTAATCCAACCCAAGGTTATGACGTTCAATATTCAACAGCGCGTTTGCCACTCCTCCGTTTGATTCTAAAGAGATCGGCAAACGCCCGATAAAATTCGCTTTCGTGTCAGCAAGTTCATCAGCAGTGACACCATCCTGCACAAATCGCTTTAGCTCGTCCACAATCAACTCGGAAGCCTTCTTCACATTTTGCGGACTTACTCCAGCATTGACCTCCCATGACCCGGGGCCGATCCCGGCGTTCAAACTTGAATACGCATAATAGGCAAGCCCTGATTTTTCGCGCACCACATCGCCAATGCGTCCCATCATCCCAAACTGACCGAGAATATTGTTTCCAATGGAAGCAGACATAAACTCAGGATCACGGCGCATGGGACCATTTGTGCCAATGATTAGATCAGATTGTGACTTGCCTGCAATCCGATGATGCTTGCTGACAGTTTTCTTCAGCGTCTTTAAGGAAGGAAGTTCAAGCGATTCTTTCTGACCCTTGACCTGCCAGCCGCCTAACACGCGTTTGATCTGCCTCACAGCATCTTCCGGTTTTACCGCGCCCACGACCGCGATCACCATCCCGCGCGGGCCATAATGCTCGCGATGGAATTTCACCAAATCATTGCGCTTGATACTTTGAATCGTTTCAGTGTATCCATCTTCTGGCCGGCTATAAGGATGACCCTTGAAAAGGATCTGATCAAAAACCATTGAAGCCATATCCCCTGTATCTTCCGCACGGATGGCAAGACCGGTCAACAATTGCGCCCGTAGTTTTTCCATTTCGGCTTTTGGAAAGACAGGAGCAGTTAGGGTTCCGGATAAAAGATCGAGCAATAGTGGTAAATCTTCCGCAAGCACACGTCCATTGAATCCAGATCTATGGACACCTGCATTGAATCCTAGACTTGCGCCAACAGCCTCCAGCGCATTATAAATTTCATCGAATGTATGGTTCTTTGTGCCGCGCATCAATGCAATGGCAGCGTACTCCGCCAGCCCTAACTTGTCATCAGGATCGAACAACGCGCCGGCCTCGAAATATCCAGCGATTACAACGGATGGGCTGTTGAAGTTCGAACGCGCAAGAACTGTAATACCGTTTGGTAAAACTTCACGGTAAATATCATCTGGGCCGGGTAATGAGTTCAGTTTATTCTCCATTATGCTTTTCCCTCCAACGGAACATAAGTGCCGACCACGCGGCTTTGCGGCTTGAAATATTCATTTGCCACGCGCTGAATATCCTTCACAGAGACAGCCGACAGCTTATCGAGATATGTCTGAAACCAATTGTAATCCGCAAACATTTCTGCGTAGCCCAACCAGAATCCCTGGTTGGTGATGTTCTCACTTCCGTAGGCAAATAGAGCACGCGCTTGTTTGATGGCACGCGTGATCTCTTCTTTTGTTACCTTCTCTTCCTTCACACGCTGAATTTCTCTGTCTAATGCAGCCAGAGCTTCTTCAGGTTTGCGTTTGGGATGAATGGTCATTGTAATCGTATACATGAACGGATCAATCGTTGCCTGCGCCCCACCATGCACACTGACCACATATTCTTTATCCACAAGTGCACGATAGAGACGCGAAGTTTTGTTGGATATCCCACCGCTGAACATATTGAGGTTACTGGGGCCCGCCAGTAAACTGTCGAGCACAGCTAATGGGAAGAAATCCTGATGCGAAGCCGGTGGGAAACGATAGCAAATTTGCACGTAAGAGGTTGCGCCTGGTCCCTCCACTGAAAGACGTACCTCGCCATTCTGAGGTGGTTCTGGACGCGCCAGCCGCGCAGGTTCATCTCCAGCGGGGGTTGGTTCAAATAATTCCTTGATACGCGCCAGCATGGATTGTGTATCAAAATCACCCGCGACTGCCATGATCGCATTGTTAGGAACATAAAACTTGCGATAGTGATGATAAAGATCATCGCGTGTCATTGTGCGGAGGTCTGCCTTATCGCCGATCACTTCGTGATGATAGGGATGAATGCGAAATGCAGTTTGTTGGACTGCCTCACCAAGCAGGAAGAGCGGCTCGTTCTCACTGCCCTCGCGCTCAGAGATAATGACCGTTCGTTCAGAGGCAACCTCCTCTGGATCGAAGCGGCTGTTTACCATCCGGTCCGACTCGAGGCGCAGGGCAAGGTCAACTTTATCGGCCGGCATGGTTTCAAAATAGGCAGTCCAATCGATATAGGTAAAAGCGTTCCATGTGCCGCCTTCGCGGGAGATCGCTTTATCAAGAATATTTGCAGGAAATTGATCCGTGCCTTTGAATTGCATATGCTCGACCCAATGGGAAATACCGGTTCGTCCTTGCACTTCATCGCGCGAGCCGACGCGGTACCACACCCACGACGAAATGATCGGCGCGGTATGGATTTCTTTCAGGAGGATTTTGAGTCCGTTAGAAAGCGTAGTTTGTGTAAGATTATTCTTCATGAAAGGACTATTCCTATGGTGTAGGGGTTCTAAGACTTGGATCGATAAGGGTTGGATCTGTGGATGGAGAACAAACCCGCGCTCCATTCAACGTTGCATTCGGTTCAATGAGACAATACCAGGGTTCAACGACTTTTTGCAAACCAACAAATGGTTCATGCAATTCGGTGTGATTGAGCGGAATATTGACCGGCACATCCAAGTGGATAGGAATGCTGTTTTGGACTTGGAGAGGAAAATTGAGATTCACGGTCAGCGGCGTGTTTGCGGGAAGCGTCACGACCGCATCGGCGTCAATATTCAACCCACCGGTATTAATACGAACATGCGCATTGGGAATAACTACCCTTTCAGCCAATGAGATCTGCGTAGTTGCTTGAACTGGGACAGTTATGTTTAGCGGAATGACAGCATCAACAGGGATCGTCGAGGAAATGGTAGCCTGATCCATTTTAACGAAGTTTGTATAAAGTCCGCCGAGCAAGCCGGCAGCTTGGTCGTTGGCAGTCGATTGAATCGCCCCAAGCATCTGAAAGACGAGTAATAGGATAATGATCAATATGACATTAACTGTCAGGGATATCACGCTGGCTATCGTCCAAAAGGCTGGAAGGAATCTAAAACGCCAGGCTCTGGGTCTAGGTTCAGAAGAAGGAGGAACGGCAAGCGGCGGAGTGGACGCGTACGCGGGTGTACTCTGTATTGTGGAACCATTCCCAGGTGGCAACCTAGAGCGGATGGAATCGTCCGCATTCGCAGAAGTCAATTTCTTCATCTTACTAGACTCGTTTTGATTGGAATCAGGCGTAGACATGCGACCTCCTCAATGCTGATGTGAATGCTGTATTTCCCAAATTTCAAATTGATTAGCCATAATTGTTATTTATAAAAAGTGAAATTGTAATGTACCTGCAATCTTAGCATAAATATGCATTTTCGAGCACCACTATTTTAAATAGTACCGAACACATATATGACGTGCATAACTAAATGAGAAATTTGATCTTTAGCACGCAAATTATTCAGAAGGTCTGGTAATTTAAACGACAAGCAGTAGCCGCTTTGCGCTTCAAAAACACTTTAAATATAAGCGTTACATAAAGGCTGATTTACCCGTCTTGTCTGTGAATTTTATTTTGGCTATAATCAGCCAGTTATTGCCAAAATTGGAGCATATTATGGAGGTGTTGTGACCAATCAATATTTCGTTGCTGTTATCGGTGCGGGACCCGCCGGATTATTCGGTGCACGTGAGCTTGCCAATCACGGCGCGCGGGTCATTTTGTTTAATCGTGATGTCAAACCAGGTGGGCTTGCAGAATACGGAATTTATCCCAATAAATACATTATGAAGGGCGGCTTGCGCAAGCAGTTCCATCAGATACTAGACTTGCCCAACCTCGACTATTATGGCAACATTGCTATTGGCGCACAGGGCGATTTCAAGCTTGATGATTTACGCGCGCTTGGCTTTCAAGCCATTCTTGTTACGGTCGGCGCACAAGGCACCAAATGGCTTGGCTTGCCGGGGGAGGACCTGGAGGGCGTGTATCATGCGAAAGATGTTGTCTATTATTACAACCACCTGCCGCCCTTCAGCCAAAAGTCATTCTATTTTGGAAAACGTTGTGCGGTCATTGGCGCAGGCAATGTAATGCTTGATATCACGCATTATCTTGCGCGTGAAATGAAAGTAGATGAGGTCATCGCGGTTGTACGGCGTGGTCCTGCCGAAATTAAATTCGAAAAAAAGGAAATGGAATACGTGATCGACAACCTGGATGTAGCCGCCTTAGATGCCGAGATTCAGCGCGTTGCCCCGATTATGCAGGCGGTTCATCAGGACCCGCAAGCTGCGCGCGCCACGATTTTAGCGGCCCTCCCGAAAGCGTTACCCAAAGTGTCTGACACTTGCTTCCGCTTCGAATTCCTTGCCTCTCCGGTTCAAATGATCGGAGACGAGAACGGCAAATTGAAACAAGTAGAAATCGAAGACAACATCCTTGTTGAAGCAAATGGAGATACCAAAGCCAGAGGGACCGGGAACAAGCGTCGGCTGGACGTGGAAACGGTCATTTTCGCCATCGGTGATAAGGTAGACGAATCCTTTGGTCTGCCTGTCGAATGGAATGAGTTTGTGAAAAATCAAAATCCGCGTTTCCCAATTGATGGCATTTCCTATGAATCTCCAGCTGAAGATGTTTTCGTTGGGGGCTGGTCACGTCAGGCCAGTACAGGTCTGGTTGGCTACGCGCGCAAGGATGGCACCAACGCCTCGAAAGCAGTCTGGCAGTATCTACAAACCAAACAGCCAATTGAACCGAATCTGAAATCTCTTACCGAAAAAATCAAGAGCCTGACCAAGCCGGTTGTTTCAAAGGATGACATCAAGAAATTAGAAGCCATAGAACTCGCCGAAGCACAAAAGCGGGGAGTGGAAGAGTTCAAGTTTGATAACAACGACGACATGTTGCAAGCCATGGGCTTGACAGTACCAGCGTAAATCATTACCCCTCTTCATTTGAAGAGGGGTAAAATTTTGTTGTGAAACTTTCTGAACTTGAATTCCGTGCAATGGACTCGCAGTGGCGTAGATGGGGACAGCAGCACATTGAAATTCCATTTTTTCAACGAATGGGCTTGAATGTGCGTGATAAGGATGTTTTAGAAATTGGTTGCGGAAATGGCTATGGCGCATATTTGATTAATCAGGAGTCGCCGCGCAGCTATATTGGGTTGGATTTAATGGAAGAGCAGATTGAAAAAGCCCGCCGACGATATTCGCAATATCAATTTTTCGTGCAAGACGCAACAGACCTCAGTCAATTCGCCGATGCGAGCAAGGATGTAGTAATTATCTTTGGCGTTCTCCATCACATTCCTGAATGGCGTAAAGTGATCGATGAGATCAAGCGTGTGTTGAGAACCAATGGTAGTTTCTTTGTCGAAGAACCGCGCGGCATGGATCTCAAACTTTTCGATTTCTTCTTCCGCTGGGGACACCCCGATTCAGATTTCGGTATCAACAGAATGGGAGAATATTTAAAATCAAGTGGATTCGTTATCTATAGAAAACAATGGACTCCATTGATGACCATGGTTCATGCAAATTCTAATTCGCGCTGAGTGCGCAGCTAAAGCGCACACTAAATAATTTGAAAATCCTTGCGAAGCTGCCCGAAGGGCATGAAACCTTCGCAAGGATATAACAATTCAAATCACTCCACGTTCTCTCAAAGCTGCAATTTGCTCTGACGAATATCCAAGTAATTCTTTCAACACATCCTCTGTGTGTTCACCTATTCTCGGCGGCGGAAGTTTGTACTCCACGGGCGTATCACTGAATTTCAGCGGTGAGCCAACTAACGGCAGCCTTCCAATTGTAAGATGATCCATCTCGATCAACATTTCACGCGCGGCCACTTGTGGTTCAGCAAAAACTTTATCCAAGGTATTGATCGGTCCGCATGGAATTCCTACCGTTTCAAACGCGGATAACCATTCGTTTGCAGTCTTCTCTAAGAAAATCGGTTTCAGTAAAGCGATTAACTCATCACGATTTTCAACACGGCTTGCATTTGTGACAAAGCGTGTATCGCTTACTAATTCCCATTTATTGCGAAGCATTCCTGTGGAACTAATTACTCTGCACAGTTTTTCAAATTGCTTGTCATTCCCCACGGCGATAACAAACCACGCGTCGCTGGCTTGGAAACTCTGATACGGGACAATATTCGCGTGTGCATTGCCGTAGCGCTTTGGCAGATTCCCTGAGATCAAATAATTGCTGGCTACATTCGCCAACATCCCTATTTGTGAATCAAACAATGAAATATCAAGATGTTGTCCTTTGCCTGTTTGATTCCGCGCTTGTAACGCGGCAAGGATCGCGATCACGGCATTCTGGCCCGCGAACAAATCGGCCACTGCCACGCCAACTTTCATCGGTTCACTCTCAGGCTCGCCGGTGATGCTCATCAATCCGCCTATGGCTTGAATCATAAAGTCATAGCCGGGTTTATCCCGCAATGGTCCCGTTTGTCCGAAGCCAGTAATCGAGCAATAGATAAGATTCGGATTGATCACGGAAATAGATTCAAAGTCCAGAGAGAAGCGGGATAACGTTCCAGGGCGAAAGTTCTCGACCAAAACATCGCTTTGTTTTGCAAGTTCAAGGATGATGACGCGGCCCTCATCGGTTTTGAAATCCACAGCGATGCCGCGCTTATTCCGATTGATACACAGGTAATAGGCGCTCTCGCCGTTGGCTTCGCCAGCAAATGGCGGACCCCAAGCGCGCGTCTCATCACCTTTGAGGGATTCAACTTTGATTACTTCCGCGCCAAGATCACCGAGAACCATCGTACAATAAGGACCAGCCAGAACGCGGCTGAGATCGAGCACACGGATTCCATTCAAGGGCTGCATAATGACTCCTTTTTCCGCGCTGAGCGGAGCGAGTGGCAGCGAGCGAAGACGAAGCGTAGATATTAAGGAAATGCTGCATGCCAAGAGATTACTACGTCCGCCGCTTCGATTGCGTAGCACTCAGCGCGTTGATATGATGTTATATGAAACGCGATTTATATTTTAGCAAACCACTTATGAACGCAGCGGGATCGTTGGGATTCGCTCCAGACTTCAGAGATTTTGGAAGTCTTGAAGGTCTTGAACTTGGCGCGTTTGTGACAAACCCATTCTCATTACGCCGACGGCTGCCTACCGCGCAACCGGAACTCATTGAATATCCGGGTGGATTCTTGCTGCATACGGGCTTGCCGAATCCCGGATTCAACGCGGGGATAAAGAATTACGCTTCACGCTGGGACAAATCTGATTTGCCTATCATTGTTCATCTCATGGCAGATCGCCCTGAAGAGACGCAACACATGGTAAAGGTATTGGAAGTGCAAGAGAATGTAATGGCCGCTGAACTGGGTTTCGCGCCATTGCTTGCGGATGATATTTTGTTACTCACGCTCGAGATGTGTTTGGGCGAGTTGCCATTGATCTTTTCTTTGCCCGTTGAGCAAGTATTGAGTTTGGGATCTCGATTAATCCGAGAAGGTGCTCAAGCGATCAGCATCGCTGCGCCGCGTGGCGCACTGCCCAATGAGCAAGCCTCATTAATTACTGGAAGACTCTACGGTCCTTCCCTCTTTCCACGCGCACTTGAAACGGTGTATTCCGCTACAAAATTGGGATTACCTATTATCGGCGCAGGCGGAGTCTATTCAAAAGAAAACGCCAACGCAATGTTATCCGTCGGCGCACTAGCTGTGCAATTGGATGCTGCGTTGTGGAATCCAAACTTTAACTTTTCCGCTCCAACACCATAATAGGGATATAGCAATGCGCGGCGCGCACCTTATATTTCTCATATCCGGCATAGTATGAAATGCCCAACTGCCAGTATTTTTCATATTCATCCCCTCTAACCTCACTTGCAATATAAGTTCCTGTTCTCTCATTCCATAACATAACGAATTAATACATCAGTTTTTGGAAAGCATTGAGTTTAATGTTCATTTTTCCAGCCAGATGGTCACAGGTCCATCATTGTGGATCTCCACCAACATATGCGCACCAAATTGACCTGTCTGTGTTGGAACGCCATGTCCGCGCAATAATTCGACGAATCGATTCACTAACGGTTCAGCAACCTCGGGCAACGCAGCATCTGTAAACGATGGACGTCGTCCTTTGCGTGAGTCAGCATACAGTGTGAATTGCGACACCACGATTGCTTCACCTCTCACATCCAAAACAGAAAGATTCGTCTTGCCCTGTTCATCTTCGAAGATACGCAGGCTAGCAACTTTCTCCGCGAGCAACGCGATCTGCTCCTCCCCATCGCCATGACCTACACCCAATAAAATCAACAGACCCTTTCCGATCGCGGAAATGGTCTGCCCATCAACGGTGACACTGGCTTTGGATACTCGTTGCAACAACGCGCGCATAAATAGCTAGTTTCAAGCTGACACTATTTGATCTTATATCCCGTTATTTTGAGGAAATTTTCCTTTTCATCAGGCGTCATGTGTTCGTATGTAAGTCGAATTGTATATCCACCAATGAGATTCCCATCCTTCTCAACGAGCATCCAGTCTACAACATCTTTGAGGGGGATATCGAGAGTAGCATCCAGATGCTGATTAAGATCATATGTTAGACCATCGAGCATTTTTATTGTAAAGACACCATCATAATAGGCTATGGGTTCCGTCCAATTGTCATCTATCGTCCCATCTTGCGTCCTGAATCGGACTTTCAGCCCAACAAAATTATAAGATGATCTTCGGGTAAGCAGAGCCTGCCGCAAAACGCTCAATGTAGAGTGGGCTTCCTTTGTAGCCGCGTCAAACTCTTTATCAGTAAGAGGAGGAATAGGAGTAGGCGCATGTGCTCCACATGAAACCGTAAAAAGTATGGAAAAGAGAATAAAGATTCGTAACCAGATTGGCTTGTACATTTAAAAATTCTCCAATCGGTGGGAAAATCAAATCACGTTTAACTTTTAGACGTTATGGCAACCGGATTGCTTCCCTCACTTCTTGCATTGTTTTCTCGGCAATGACGCAGGCGCGTTTCGCCCCGTCATTCAATACTTCCTGCACATAATCTGGTTTTGAAGCGAACTCTGCACGCTTGACGCGAAACGGTTCGAGATGCTGGTTCAAATTCTTGGCAAGAAGCTTTTTACAATCTACACAGCCGATGCCTGCGCGGCGACACTCGACATTGACCATCTCGATATCCCCTTGAGGGGAAAAGATTTTGTGCATCGTGTACACATTGCACACATCCGGGTTGCCAGGATCAGTGCGTTTGATGCGCGCCGGGTCAGTGACCATTTCCCTCACACGGGCAGTTGTCTCTTCGGGCGTCGAGGCAAGCTCAATATGATTGTTCAAGCTC
>WNFX01012647.1_pt1 | contig 11162 bp, 8 predicted proteins | sample 5400111 | NCBI WGS metagenome assembly WNFX01 (sample SAMN13153363, study PRJNA577476) | soil metagenome | isolation source: 40 cm soil or saprolite under grassland replicate 1 | place: USA:California | collected 2016-06-15
TGAAATGGCAATCTTGGGATTTTCTCTTGGAGCAAAACAAACAAATAAAGAGTGTTCTTTTAGCTCAACAACTTTTTTATCAATTACTCTTTTATTTTGAGCCGTTCCGGTTTTTGCACAAATATTTATGCCTGGAATTTTTGGAATGCCTGCAGCTGTACCCACTTCCGTCACATCCTGCATACCGCTTATGACTACCTCATATGTATCATCAGAAATATGAGTAAGTACTTCATGTTTTTTTCTGAATCTATTTACAAGAACCGTGTCTTCCTCATTTTCATCATCAATGGATTTCACAAAATGTGGCAAATAATAATATCCCTTATTAGCAACGATACAAATGGCATTTGCAATCTGCAAGGGCGTCACCAGCATTTTATCCTGGCCAATGCCGAGACCACCGCCTGTCATTGTACATGAATTCCACTGACCACGATACTCTTTATCATAAGCCGCGGTGTCAGGAATATTGCCGCCATTCTCATTAGGTATATCAACTCCTAGTTTGTGGCCATAACCAAAGGCATTACAATATTCTTTCCACTTTGTCAGCCCCATTCTTGGATTATGATATCTCGGATTATCGATTGTTTTTCTGATTGTACTGCTAAAAAAGGAATTGCATGAATAAGCGATTGCCAGGCGTAGGTTGGCTGCATGCCCCGGCCATTTTTCAGTGCATTTTACGGGACGGTTGCACTCATAATAGGCACCTCTGCAGGGATAACCACTTGCAGGCGTTATTATTCCTTCGTCCAGACCAATCAACGCACCGAGAGGTTTATAAGTAGAACCGCCCGGGTATTGACCTTTGATGGCGCGGTTATAAAGTGGAGTGCTAACATCCAACAGCATTTTTGTATAATTCTTTTGCTTGAAAGGCCCCGTAAGATCATTTGGATTAAACCCCGGCCCTGATGCCATGGCAATGATTCCCCCGGTTTTTGGTTCTATCGCAACGATGGCTCCTACCTTATTAGTTAATAATTTTTCCGCTAATTCCTGAACATCCACATCTATGTAAGTTCTAAGACTTCTTCCGGTTACTGCTGCGGTATCGAATGCACCGTTTTCATAATGGCCCACAAGCCTGTTGAAATTATCTTTGATCCATAATTCAGTTCCCCTTCTGCCCATCAGCACTTTTTCATAATACTGCTCAAGACCAGTTCTTCCTGAATAGTCACCCGGTAAGTAATATCCATTTGACTTATTAATGATAGAGGTGTCCACTTCATTAATATAACCAAGAATATGGGATGCTGCGTCATATGGATATGATCGTACGGGTCTTGGCTGCAAAAAAAATCCATTGCTGAATCGCCAGATATTCTCCTCGATCCTTGCATATTTTTGCGGCGTTAATAATTCTTCAAATACAGATGGACGGAATGCTTTATTTTTTATTATGGCTGTCTTTATTCTTTTATTAAATTCCGCTGTATCAATTTCCATGAGTTGACAAAAATAACCCGTGTCTATTTCCCTGATCTCTGATGGAGTTACCATCAAATCATACATTAGGATGTTGTTTAGAATAGCTTTATTCTTTCGATCGAAAATAATACCTCTTGAAGGATAAATGCGTTTAGCAAAAATGGCATTTATATCAGCCTGTTTTTTATACTCACGTGAAATAACCTGCAGATGGAATATTTGTGCCGTAAGCACTAGAAATGCTGCAAAGAAAATAATGCGTATAATACGGCTCCGGGATTGGTTAAACACAGGCATAGATCACAAAAAAAAATTCTTCATAAAATTTTTATCAAAGCTACAATCCAAAAGTCCTTTTACCCTATTTATGAAAAATTTTATGAAGATTTTTTTACGCAGTATTTGTTCTATACTTCACTTTGCGGGCAAATAAAAGTTCTGTTGTCAGAACCAATAACAGGCTTATACCTGTCGTAGCAACAAGCTTTATAAGAAAGGTTAGAAAGCCTCCGAAGGATAGCCATTCGAGGAACAGTAAGTAACCATGATGGAACAACGTAAGGATGAGAACATATACTGCATAGGGTGTCCAGCCAAGTGTGCGGGGCGAAGGCTCTCTGTAATTAACTTCTGAACTATCTTTTGGCAGTAATAAATTAATTATAAAAGGGCGGATGTAGGCAATCAGCACACAGGCCGCAGCATGCAACCCGGGGGTTTGCGTAAAATAGTCCAGTGACAGACCGGTAAAAAATGCAATGACCAGTAGCCAGAACCGGGGAGTAGAAAAAGGAAGCCAGAGAATAAAAAGGTAGTAAATATATGGAACAATGAACCGGTGGAGCGGGGGCACCTTAAATAAGACGAACCACTGCACCAGTATAAAAATTACAAAGCGGATAATATTTTTTAGCAGATCGCTCACTTCTTCTTTATTTCATCTATTTTTTTGCGCGTTTCTTTATCTAGTTTCTGCTGCTCATCACCTTGAAGGTTTTCCACTACAAAAACATGCTGCAGATTCTGAAAGTTTGCGGCTGGTTTTATTCTGAGTGTATAAAAGCTGCTGCTATTATCTTTTACAATCGATGCTACAGTACCGATCAATTTTAGCGGAGGAAAACTTAAAGAATAGGTCCCCGTTAGCACAGAATCGCCTTTAGCAATGGAATCGCTTTTTGAAATACCGGTCATTGTTAGGTATAAAGGATTTTTACCGTCCCAGCTTATAGTGCCTGCACTACCACTCCTTTTCATTATTGCGTTCACATTATTTTTCACATGCAGAAGACTCATCACCTGACTAAAATTATCGCTCGTGTTTACCACAATTCCCACAAGGCTTAAGTCAGCATTCAGCACTCCCATGTTGTCTCTGATTCCTTGATTAGAACCCCGGTTTATCTGGATGTAGTTTCTTTCCATGTTTATCGAATTGCTCACCACCTCGGCATCACGCCATAAATACCTGCGACGATTGCCTAAGGTATCGTAGGGTATTGTATCCTGAACAGATCTTGTTGCAGTATCAGGATTCAGAAAATTATTCCTCATTAAGTTTATCAGCGAATCGTTGACGTGATGAATGCGGTCACTTTCCTGTTTGAGGTGAAAGTATTGATCAACATTGGAATACTTCGAATTTACCCAACCGGTTATTTCATTTGCCATCCCTAATCCAACCGCATGATGGTATTTATTATACCTAAATAAAAATGATAAGGCTAAAACCTGGAACCCCAGGAAGGCAAAAAAAGTAAAGTATCGCCCGATGAAGAGAAATATATTTTTCACTAAAGTGAAGTTTCAAATCACAAATTTCAAAATTCATGCAAAAAGACGGTATTTGAAATTTGTACGGTGGAATTTATCTATCTCATAACAAATGGATACCTGTCATAATTCTTTAAAGCAATACCCGTCCCTCTTACCACACTTTTGAGGGGATCATCTGCCACATGAACCGGCAATTTAATTTTCTGACTTAGACGTTTATCAAGGCCACGCAATAAGGCGCCGCCTCCTGTAAGGTATAGGCCTCGCCTATAGATATCCGCAGCCAATTCAGGTGGAGTTTGCTCCAACGCTTTTAAAATAGCTTCCTCAATTTTGAAAATACTTTTATCCAGCGCCTCTGCAATTTCCTGGAAGCTTACCATAATTTGTTTTGGAATACCTGTTACAAGGTCACGGCCATTTACGGGAATATCATCCGGAGGATTATCCAGATCTTTCATCGCCGCACCGATCTGTATTTTTATTTGTTCGGCGGTGCGCTCACCAATTAATAGACTATGATAGCGACGAAGAGCCTCCATTATATCAGCCGTAAATTCGTCACCGGCAATACGTATTGACTGATCGCAAACGATTCCCGCTAATGCTATAACTGTAATACCGGTAGTGCCGCCCCCAATATCAATGATCATATTGCCAACAGGCTCTTCTACATCAATGCCAATGCCAAGTGCCGCAGCCATCGGTTCATGAATAAGGTAAACTTCTTTAGCTCCCGCTTGCTCAGCACTATCACGAACCGCTCTTTTTTCAACTTCAGTAATAGAGGAAGGAATGCAGATCATCATTCTCCAGCTCGGCGGAAAAAGAGGTTTCTTGGGATAGATCATTTTAATCATTTCCCTGATCATTAATTCCGCAGCATTAAAATCGGCAATTACACCATCTTTCAATGGTCGCACTGTGCGAATGCTTTCATGGGTTTTCTCGTGCATCATCAATGCTCTTTTACCAACCGCCAGCACATTTTTTGGATTATTGCGGTCAAGGGCCACGATGCTCGGTTCATTCACCACCACTTCGTCATTATGTATAATAAGAGTATTTGCCGTACCCAGGTCTATTGCTATTTCTTGTGTAAACCAGTTAAATAGTCCCATTTGTAACTATTGGATTTAATGGGTGCAAAGTACGAGTAAATAATTTGAATTAACAAAGTGAAACCCATGCTATTTATACTTGTTTTAAGTTTAGTCTTTGTCAATTCGCGGTCAAAGAATTTTTTGGAAGCGGCTGCTGAAATCTTATTAAACTTTCATTGCAACGCGCAGCCTGCGCTGAGCAAATCGAAGTGTTCACCTTTCTTTTTTCTGTTGTGCAAGCCGTTGCAACTGTCCTCCTGCTATTGTAAAAAAGTTCAGGAACTGTACCCTGATTCTCAAATTCGGATCGTTTGGTGCAGCATTTTGTTGCGACATTCCATAAATTTTTTTTATGCCGATAAACAATTAGCTGACAGAATTGAATAAACAGACCTGAGTAATAAATTATTTATGTACTTAGATGCTCAGCAGTGGAAAAAACTGTTAAATGAAGTGTTTGCAGAAAACGTTTGGGTTGATATGACAAGCGCAGGTGGCGAAGCAAAAAAGATTATCAGCAGAGGATGTTTGTGAAATATGGCGGCAAGGTTTTATGGGCCTTGATGCCGTGCATCACCTGGCTGGGCACTATCTCATCACTGTAAATGGAGATAATGCAGATATTTATGGTTATACAATGGCTACTCATTATAAAAAAGCAGCTTCAAAAGGAAATTCAAGGATGTCTGTAGGAAGTTATGATCTAAAGGCATTGAAATGTGCTACAGGCTAGCGGTTTAGCCAATTCAAATACAATGTCAAGTATATTGATGGAAATATTTCTTTAGAGTAAATTACCGTGGCACGGTTCAAAACCGCGGCATTTTAAAAATTATTGTAGCGATGGATCGTGAAAGGTGTCGCCCTGGTTCATATCGCCGGTATCAAAACCCTTCTTAAACCAATACATTCTTTGTTTCGATGTGCCATGAGTAAATGATTCAGGCACTACATATCCCTGTGACTCCTTTTGCAGTCTGTCATCACCAATGGCATTAGCGGCATTCAGTGCTTCATCAATATCTCCCGCTTCAACTATATTTTTCATTTGCTGGGCATGATGCGCCCAAACGCCTGCAAAAAAATCTGCTTGCAATTCCATCATTACAGAATATTTATTGTATTCACCTTCGCTTAACTGTTGTCGGAGGTTTTCCATTTTGTCTGAGATACCTAACAACTTTTGTATATGATGACCTACCTCATGAGCTATTACATATGCTTCAGCAAAATCACCGGGAGCCTGGAAACGATCTTTCAATTCCTGGTAAAAAGAAAGGTCGATATATACTTCCTGGTCGCCGGGACAATAAAATGGTCCTGTAGCAGAGCTGGCCATACCACAGGCAGATTGCACACTGTTGCGAAACAATACCAGGGTTGGTTTTACATATTGCTTTCCCTGCACCGTAAATAATGAATCCCATACATCTTCAGTATAGGCAAGCACCACTCTCACAAATTTTGCTCGTTGGTCGTCTGCTGCTTTTTCTTCAGCACTCATTTCCTGTCCCTGGCCTGGAAGCTGCACCTGGTCAGATCCGGTTCCTCCACCCAGTAATAATTTTACTACAAGAAAAATAACACCGATAATGCCACCACCAATAACTACCCCGCCTCCTGTGGAGAGTCCGCGGCGGTCATCTACGTTTGAGCTCTCCCTGCCACCTATCCAGCGCATAAAAAATTGTTTTAGAGTGATAAAATTAACAACATCAATCCAGCGGAAAAAACTTTGCCAGCTTTAGTTACCTCAACATCTTTTTTTGAAAAAGTTTTTTGCCGGTGGTTTTGTCGATCATTTCGCGGACTGGTAGAAAAACGGGATCTTTTATGATCCCGTTTCATTTTTTACATTAACGCTTCAGGTGATAAAAATTATTTTTGCTTCATGAACAGTGACACGGGCAAATACATAATCGTTACAGGAGCCATAATTGTTTTTCTGGGATTGATCATATACTTCTTTCATGATAAATTAAACTGGATCGGTAGATTACCTGGCGATATAAGAATTGAAAAGGAGAATTTTAAATTTTATTTTCCTGTAACAACAATGATCCTTTTTAGCCTTGCGATCACACTCATCATTCAGGTGATCAGAAAGCTTATTTGAAATTCCTGGGTATAGCGCGTAGTGATAACGGCATGCTTGCCGCTATCGGCATGCCATGTACTGTTTGTGGCTACTTCTGCCAAGAGGTATTGGCAAGGCTACCCGACCTTGATGAGTCAGCATTGTTTCCGAGTTTCCGACAAACCGGTGACGGTAAATTTCTATATTCGATGAGCCAATTATTGCTTATGAGTTCCTCACAACGATTTCTTGCCCTCGATGTGCTTCGCGGCATGACGATTTGTTTTATGATCATTGTAAACACTCCCGGAAACGGCGACACGACCTATCCTCCGCTGTTGCACGCAAGCTGGAATGGTTTTACACCTACTGATCTCGTATTTCCAACCTTTATGTTTGTCGTTGGAAACGCAATGAGCTTTGCCATGAAGAAATGGGAGGCGCTTTCCAACGCAACCGTATTTTGGAAAATTGGTAAAAGAACACTGATTATTTTCCTGTTGGGTTTTTTGATGTATTGGTTTCCGTTTGTGCATTGGAATTCGCAGCACCATCTTGAATTCAATCCGATTTCGCATACAAGGATTATGGGCGTGTTGCAACGAATTGCTTTGGGTTATTTTTTTGCAGCGTTAATGATCCGGTATATCAAACCCGTTGCGGTCTATCGTTTGTCCGTTATCTTTTTGGTTTTGTATTGGCTCATACTGTTGGTGTGTGGCGATCATGCTGATCCCTACAATATGCTCACCAACGCCGGATCTAAATTAGATCTGTGGTTGTTTGGATCAAATCATTTATATCACGGCGAAGGAGTGGCATTTGAGCCGGAAGGTGTGTTAAGTACGTTGCCCGCCATTGTCAATGTAGTTTTTGGTTATGCTGCAGGAAGATGGGTACAAGAAAAAGGTAGAACATATGAAGGATTGGCGAAGCTGCTATTAGCAGGGGCCCTGTCGGTAATACTTGCATTGAGCTGGGACTGGTTTTTTCCCATCAATAAAAAATTGTGGACCGGAAGTTTTGTATTGATCACCGTGGGGATTGACTGCATAATTCTTGCAGCCCTGATTTTCATAATTGATTTTTTACAACGAAGAAAGTGTATTCCTTCTTACCCTCGCTATAATAACGTACCTTCGCCGCTTGCAAAAAACAGCTATAAGCCATGGGCTTGTGCTGCTCAGAGCTTACTTAAACTATGGAAATTAGAAATATAGCCATTATCGCTCACGTTGACCATGGAAAGACCACACTGGTAGACAGGATATTGCATCAAACACATGTGTTCCGGGATAACCAGGAAACAGGTGACCTGATTATGGACAGCAATGAACTGGAACGTGAAAGAGGCATTACCATTTTTAGCAAGAACGCTGCAGTTGTATATAAAGGAGTTAAGATAAACGTGATTGATACGCCTGGCCACGCAGATTTTGGCGGTGAGGTAGAAAGGGTCTTGAAGATGGCCGATGGCGTGTTGCTGTTGGTAGATGCCTTTGAGGGCCCTATGCCGCAAACAAGATTTGTACTGCAAAAGGCATTGCATTTAAACCTACATCCAATTGTTGTTATTAATAAGGTTGACAAACCGAATTGTCGTCCCGACGAAGTGCATGATGCGGTATTTGAATTATTTTTTAACCTTGATGCCACCGAGGAGCAGCTGAATTTTCCAACTTTTTATGGATCAGGAAAAAATGGATGGTTCAATGATTCACTAACGCCTTCTGAGGACATAACTCCATTGCTGGATGGCATTTTGAAATATGTACCTGCTCCAAAGGTGGGTGAAGGGACATTGCAATTACAAATAACCTCGTTGGATTATTCCTCATTCTTAGGTCGCATTGCCATTGGCAAGGTAAGTCGCGGTTCGATTAAAGAAGGTCAACCAATTTCACTTGTGTTGGCAGACGGCACAATTAGGAAAACAAGGGCAAGAGAATTGTATGTGTTTGAAGGTATGGGTAAGAAAAAAGTCGCTGAGGTGCTTGCAGGAGATCTGTGTGCTGTTGTCGGTATCGAAGATTTTAATATTGGTGACACCATCGCTGATTTTGAAAACCCTGAAGGATTGCCTACGATCAGCGTGGATGAACCAACGATGAGCATGATGTTTGGCATCAACAACTCCCCATTCTATGGTAAGGATGGAAAGTTTGTTACTTCACGCCACATCCGCGACCGGTTGATGAAAGAAACTGAAAAAAATCTTGCGCTAAGAGTGGAAGATTCTGAGAATGCTGACAGTTTTTTGGTATATGGTCGTGGCATTTTGCATTTAGGTATTTTAATCGAGACTATGAGACGCGAAGGATATGAGCTAACAGTGGGTCAGCCGCAGGTCTTGATAAAAGAGATAAATGGAAAAAAATGTGAGCCCTACGAAACGCTGGTTGTAGACGTTCCCCAGGAATATGCGAGTAAGGTAATTGATCTCGTCACCCGTCGCAAGGGTGAAATGCACGTAATGGAAACTAAGGGTGAGATGCAGCATTTAGAGTTTGAAATTCCTTCCAGGGGATTAGTCGGTTTGCGTACACAGATGCTTACCAACACGGCAGGAGAAGCTGTGATGAATCATCGCTTCAGCGAATACAAACTCTGGAAAGGTGCAATACCTGGTAGGAATAATGGAGTATTGATTGCAAAAGAACCTGGAACAACCACAGCTTATTCAATTGATAAATTACAGGATCGTGGATTTTTCTTCGTAGAACCGGGAGAAGAAGTTTATAAAGGAATGATTGTAGGTGAGAATAATAAACCCGGAGATCTGGTGATACAACCGAATGAAGCAAAGAAAATGAGTAACATGCGGGCGAGTGGAAGTGATGCCGCAGTTAATATTGCTCCCAAGCATTTGATGACACTTGAAGAATGTATGGAATACATTCAGCAGGATGAGTGTATTGAAGTAACACCTAATAATATTCGCATGAGAAAAGTAATACTCGATGAAGACGAAAGAAAAAAACAGGCAAAAAGGATGAGTACTGAGGCGGCTTAACTGAATTGATTAATTTTGTATTCCGGATGAAAAAAAAATTACTCATATTATTTTTCGCTGTTCTTTTTTCACAGTTTACTGTTCACGCTTTTGCTCAATGTTCCATTTGCACCAAAACAACCCAACAAATGGGTGAAAAACCCGCGAAGGGCTTAAATGCGGGTATTCTGTATCTCGCTTTCACTCCCTTTGCAATTGCCGCTTATGTAGGTTATCGCTGGTGGAGGAACAATCGTGATCTATAGTAAATGTCGCTTATTAAAAAACCAGAATTACCGAACTACCAATTTTCTAATTTCTCCATTAATTTTTAAGAAATATACGCCGGGTGTCAATCTCGGCAGATCAACGGTTAGCCTGTTTGTAGTTTCTAACTGTGTCTTTTGCCAAACCAATTTTCCTGTGAACTGAAATAATTTTACCTCTGTGTAAGGATAAAGTTTACCGACAATAACAACCTGACGAGTAGCAGGATTAGGATAAACTACAAAATGCCGGTCACTGCTATTCATTGTTATTTGCTGAACAGGTGAATAAAAAAACAGGTTATTTTTCTCGATGACCTTGATCCTGTATAAATTGAGGGCAGAGAATGGCTGTTCATCTGTGCAACGATAAACTTCATTTAAATCATTGGCGGGTATCTTGTTAATCGCTGACCAATTATCGCCAATCAATTTTTCCAAAATAAATTCCTTTGTCAACTCAGGATTAGCCACGCGCCATTGCAACAGGATATTTGTTTGACCTAATTGTCCTTTAAAATATATTAGTGTTACAGGCAAAGGAGAAATAGACAGGCAATAGGATGCCGAATCGGTTGATTGACGAATAGTATAGGAAGGGATCGTATTGCCATTTGAACCAGCTGCAGCAGGTACTGCTGCATTGCATGCTGGATCCCGGTTAAATTCTGACCCTGCTGTTCCTGCGGCTACTGAAATGGAAATAGCTGGAACGGATCCTGTAAAATAGATGGTACCCCCGCTGCCTCCACCGCCAGCACCATAACAGTGTTTGCTTATAATGTCATCGTTTTCATCACCTCCCTTACCTCCTTTAGCCTGAATTGAGGGGGATCCCAGATAATTTGAAACATTCATAATGATCGTGCCTCCTGCTCCGGCTCCGGATGCCCCGTCAGAGTAAGCGGTACCACCAGCACCTCCATTCGCCGAAATGGAATATCCGTTTCCAATTATATTGTTTGCTTTTATGAGTATGATACCTCCTCCATTGCCACCACCATTTGAGATAGTCAATGTTCCATTGGAATGACCGGCGCCACCGCCACCGCCTAAAAAGATTTTTTTGCCATTCCAACTGCTGAGCGTCTTGCCTGCTTCACCTCTCAAGTTTGTTGTACAGCCTGAGCTACTTGAGTTACCCCCTCCTCTGCCTCCTGCTGCAAGATTTGCGCCCCCACCACCACCATTGTTGTGATTATTTCCGCCACCTCCGCCGTTTGCCGGTGCACCACGTCCGCCACTCAAAAGTGATGTAACGGAATAAACACCTTCGCCCTTGTATGCACCATCCTGCGAAGGCGAGGTAATGGAAGCATCATAGTAATAATCGCTTGCAGAGAGAAAATTAGCACAGAAATCTTCGCTAAGCCTGTAAGCGCCACCGCGATAACCGACAGAATCTGCATATATCGGCGCATTTAGTGTCAAATCCTCAGAGATTGATAAGGCAATTACGCCGCCAGTACCCGTTGTGTTGCTCCAGGGAGAAGCTTTTATTGTATCAA
>WNFX01006451.1_pt1 | contig 11161 bp, 13 predicted proteins | sample 5400111 | NCBI WGS metagenome assembly WNFX01 (sample SAMN13153363, study PRJNA577476) | soil metagenome | isolation source: 40 cm soil or saprolite under grassland replicate 1 | place: USA:California | collected 2016-06-15
GAGCTGGAAATCGTTGAGGAGAAATTCTATGATCTCAACCTTCGCCGAATATGGAATGCTCCGCGCGAGAAGCGGACCCCGAGAGCGATCAGGTTCCTCCGAGAGTTCGTATCTCAGCGAATGAAGACAAATGAAGTCTCCATCAGCGAAGAGACGAACAGCATGCTCTGGCAGCGGGGAATAAGCAAACCTCCGCGTAGAATCCGGGTCCGAGTTGTCAAGGATAAGGAAGGCAAGGTCATCGTCTTTCCAGGTGAGGGAAAATGAGTCGTGCCGGTAGTACTGTCTGACGTCTTCGGGGATCCGAACGTAGGAATATTCAGCTTCGCAAACGAGAAAATTGCAGTACTGCCAGCAGGCATCTCGTCAAAAAAGCTGAGCAGCTACAGCGAAGCCCTTGAAACCGACATCTGCTCGATCGGGATCGCTGATTCGAGGCTAGTAGGTATCTATGTCACCGGAAACTCGAACTCTCTACTCCTACCATACGTGGCGACCGAGGAGGAGATCTCCAAGCTTCGCTCAACAGGCGCACGCATTGCAGTAATCCAGGAGAAGCGGACAGCCCTCGGAAACCTGATCCTTTGCAACGACTTCGGCGCAGTTATAGACCCGCGTCTCAAACCCAAGACAGTATCAGCAATCGAAAAAGCCCTCAAAGTGCCAGTTCAGACAGCAACAATAGGCGGGCTCCCACAAGTAGGCTCCCTAGCTGTCGCATCTAACAAAGGAGTGCTTGCAAATCCGATCATTGATGAGAGAGAGAAAGAGCATATCTCAGAAGTCCTGAAGGTGCCAGTGTCCGTCGGAACAGTCAATTCGGGTGTTCCCTATCCAAAATCTGGAATCGTTGTAAACTCAAGAGGAGCCGTAGTCGGCTCCCACACGCTGGGTTCGGAGCTGCTGGCCGTCAGCACGGTATTCCAGACGGATTAGGTTAGTCTATCTCAATATGCTCGCGATATTTCTGATCAATGACAGAATTAAAAAGGCAACGAAGAAAGCGCCAAAAATCAAGAGGAAAGGGAATGCAGCGTTCTCTAACTGCTTATTCCCTACAGATATCGCGCCAAAGTAAGCAACCAAAGAAATTGCAAAAACGAAAGCAAGAAGGCTCTTTGGACGAAAGATTACGGAAGCCATAAGGGCTTTTGATTACTCCGCTTCATCTTCAAGTTGTAATTGTTGGACTATTTTCTGAACGATATTTTGCTCCGATGCGTTCCTTCCAATAAAGGGCGCGCGAGGATCGTAAATTACATCATTGATATCGTGTTGCCTCAGTTTGTCTGTGAACCTTTTCGAATAGGATGCACTCACTTCTCTACCGGTTTCGTCAACAATTTTCGCCTGTCCCGTTCCGTCAACTACCAATTTGGTCGTCCTTGTGACCATGCCTTCTAGTTACCCCTACGGCTTATTTAAATTCAGAAGGGGCATTGAAACTCGCTCGAGAGCGATCCTAGGTTAGTTTTTCAAACAACTTTTCGAGAAGTAACTTGAGCCTTCCGTTCCGTTTCTACAAATGGATCAATTTCTTGTTTCCGTTCGCCACGGTTCGATAGCCGTGTCAGCTGAGGCTTGCAGACACACTTTCTATCGAAGTGCACTTGGACATTTCAGAATCCGAAAGGGCTTTGGAGAGATAAGTTAAGTACGGCTCAGCATATTGTCGTCTCTCCCAACGAGAGTTGAGCCATGAGCGAGGTCAAGAAGTTCAGAATCACTGGCGATCTTCGGAAGAGGGGAGAGAATCTCCACTTCAAGAAGGAGATCAGGGCCCTCAAGAAAGAGGACGCGTTGCAGGGACTCTACGCAGACATGGGAAGCCGGCACAAAGCCCGGAAGTTCGAAATAATAATCAAAACAGTTGAAGAAATTCCAGAGACCGGAGAACAGGCATAGTGGCCGTCGCTAAGAAGAGGCAGGCGACTCGCCCGAGCGACCTTGACGATCAGATGCGCCAGAGCCTCATGGACATACGTCTCTTGGAAAGCTCAGCACGAGTACTCCAGTCCCGGCTCGACATTGTCACAGCAGCACTATCAGAGACATTGACCGCAATATCAACTCTCGAAGGTACGAAAGGAAAACCGGGCGAGACAGAAACACTCGTACCGATCGGCTCGGGCAGCTTCGTCAAGGCGAGGCTTGCAGATGCTGAGAAGGTCATCATAGGAGTAGGAGCAGGGGTCTGCATCGAGAAGCCGATCGAAGATTCGATGAAGGATCTCCGCCTAAGATCTGGTGAACTGGAAAAGGCGAGGGCCACCGTCACGCAACAGCTCAACCAGGTTTATGGCCAGACCGAGGACTATAGGGCCCATCTCAACGATCTCGCGAGGAAGAAAGGCGGTGGAACGGTAGAGATTGTTTGACAGGCTCAGAGCACAATTCTCAAACTTCTACGACCGAATCGCCAAGACAGAGCTGAAAGGACAGGATCTCGAAAACGTCCTGGACGAGTTTCAACTATCACTCATCGAGAACGATGTCGCCGTCTCCGTGGCAGAGTTCGTCAGCAACGAGCTGAAGGAGAAACTCAAAGACGCCCAGTTCGCACGATTCACAGACCCCCGCGCCAGAGTAAGGGTCATACTTCAAGGAATCCTCCTATCCGTCCTTGAGAGAGCCGGATCACTCGACATCTTCTCATTCGTCGACAACAAGAAAGCCGCTGGAGAACCTGCCATAATCGTCTTCATTGGAATCAACGGGACAGGAAAAACAACCAGCATAGCCAAACTAGCCTACATACTACAAAAGAAGAAACGTAGCGTCATACTCGCAGCAAGCGACACATACCGTTCAGGCTCGATCGAACAGTTGGAAGAGCACGCCCGAAGAGTCGGAGTCCGCCTAATCAAGCACCAGTATGGAGCCGACCCTGCAGCCGTTGCCTTCGATGCCGTCAACTATGCGAAAGCACACTCGATAAACGCAGTCCTCATAGACACTGCGGGAAGAATGCAGACCAACAAGAACCTCTTGGAAGAGATGCGCAAGATCGTCCGAGTAACAAACCCCGACCTGACCATCCTCGTAGTGGATGCACTCACCGGGAACGATGCGGTAGAGCAAGGCAAAATTTTCTCAGAAGCTGTCAAAATCGACGGTATCATACTAGCGAAGCTGGACGCTGATGTTAAAGGGGGCAGCGCGATATCTCTATCCTACATAATGGGAAAGCCGGTCGCGTTGGTCGGCACCGGTCAGAAATACGACGACCTCGAGCCGTTTCAGCCCGAGGCAATCGTCAAGAACATAATGGGGTGAAGAAAAAGGGGGTTGAGACACTCCGAGTGTGCCGGTAGGCAGCCCTACCGTCTCTCTTCTGTGTCTATTTTGACGGTACTTCGAGCGGAATTGAAAGCTTGGGGTCGATCTGTTTCTTGATCTCTTCGACGGTCGGGAATCGACCTTCCTGTTTTCTCGAAAAGATCAGCCGTCCGTCGAGAGCCACGTCAAAGATTCCGCCGTCCGACGGCTTCAAAGCGATCGTCAGTTTCTTGTTCAGAGGCATACCGTACGATGCGAGCAGTTGATTTACTAGCTCAATTGCTGTTGGTTGGTGACCACAGGGCTGGCAATAAGTTATTTCTAAATCCATAGAGTTCTTCCTATCATCTTCTAACAAAGTAGGGACGATTTAAATCTGGTTTCTCAATCCCTATTTGTTCAGTCGTTTGGGTCAGAATAGGTCATTCTGCTACTGAGTCTCCCTCAGAGCCCGTCATAGGGGCCTCCTTTCCCTGCCCTTCCCATTTCTTCGTGGAGAGCAAGCACTATCCCGACAAGCGCTAAGAAAAGAATAACTAAACTTCCAAGGATTAGCCATTGACCAGTTCCAATGTTTGCAATCCGTGCGTATATCAGGAAAGCAAGAAAAGCTCCAGCCCAGATCAGGAGATAGATTTTACGAGTTCTTGGACTTTGAATACTCAATTCAACAACCTACCACCTTACCAACGCTTCGTGGACGGACTGGAGTTCACCCATTCGATCAAGTGTCTGTCGTGTCGTTTTGCGCTCTCGGGCTTTTCAGCGACTTGTTCCTCAGCCTTGACAAATACGGTGTCCAAATCTGGTTTTGGTCAGCGCGATTCGTCAGATTCATCATGGGAAGGCTTGCAATACGGTCCAGCCGGTGCCAGCCTGGAAAGCTGAGGGTTCGAGGTTGAAAGAATGCTGACGGTTCGTCGTATGGTTAAATAGGGAGGGGAGGACGCCGGTTTTCAGAACATAACAGGGGACTCTATATTGGGTGCGCGAAGCTTCCTGCAGTCGACGAAGCGGCTCTTTCACGTAGCCCAGAAGCCGAACTGGGAAGAAACAGCCCTACTGATCAAGATCAGCTTGTTAGGCGTCGTAATCGTGGGTGGAATCGGTTTTGTCATCAGGATATTATTCTGGCTGGTTGGGCTCTATACGCTGCCCGCCAGTCAGGGTGGAACGACCCCTTAGGTGTGACGGCGAAGAGGCATGACACAGCAAACCCAGAAAACCTCGATCTACGCAGTCCGCACAACAAGCGGTCAAGAGAGGACTGTCGTCGACCTCATGGCGAGCAGAGCCCAGGTCAAGAAACTGCCCATAACAGCGATCCTCGCCCCTGAAGTCATCAAGGGATACATTTTCGTCGAAGCGAACGGACCTCACTTCGTAGATGAGGCAATAGCCGGAACAAGACACGCTCGCACCCGGACCAAGGGAGTAGTGTCAATCCAGGCCATCGAACGATTCATAGTTACCAAGCCGGTAATCGAGGAACTCAGTGTTGGAAACCTCGTGGAGGTCGTAGGCGGACCCTTCAGAGGACTCCGGGCAAAGATAACACACGTTGACAAGGTGAAGCAGGAGGTGGTCATCGAACTACTGGAAGAGGGCTTTGCGACACTGCCCATCACGGTCCACGCAGACTACGTCAAGCTCGTGAGTAGAGGAGAGGGAGATACTGGGCGAGAAGAAAACGGTTGACGCGCTGATCGACGGCGGAAAAGCAACCGCGGGCCCGCCGCTGGGGCCTACGCTGGGACCGCTGGGGGTCAATGTGCTCCAGATAGTCAACAAGATCAATGACCTGACAAAATCCTACGCTGGGATGAAAGTCCCAGTCAAGGTGCATGTTGATGTTGACGACAAGAGTTTCGACGTTGAGATAGGAACTCCCACGACGTCCGCTCTCATCGTCAAGGAGCTTGGTGTCGAGAAGGGGTCCGGAACTCCCAAGGCCACAAAAGTCGGCAACCTGAGCCTCGAGCAGATAGTGAAGCTTGCCGGGATGAAGAGGCCCGACAGCTACGCAAAGACGACAATCGCCGCCGTCAAAGAGGTCGCGGGGGCATGTGTCAGTATGGGTGTGACCGTCGATTCGAAGGAGCCGAAAGAGTTCATCAAGGACCTTGACAAGGGAGTATACCAGAAGGCACTGAAAGAAGTCTGAGGAGAGAATAAAATGCTAGTTTCGAAGGACGCCATCGCCAAAGCCGTAGCCGACATGAAGGGAAAGTCGGAGAAACGCAAGTTCAACCAGTCCGTAGAACTGGCAGTCAAGCTCCGAGAACTCGACCTCAAACGACCTGAGGCGAGAATCAACGAGTCCATCGAACTTCCAACTCCACCCAGCAAGACCACCAAAGTCGCCGTAATCGCCGGTGGAGACCTCGCAGTCCGGGCTAGGAACGCGGGCGCTGACCTGGTTATAGGCAGGGAGGACTTAGACAAGCTGGGACGTGACAAGAAACAGGCTAGGAAGCTCGCGCAGAACTACGACTTCTTCGTCGCAGAAGCACCCCTAATGCCACAGGTAGGAAAGGCTCTCGGCCAGATGCTCGGACCGAGAGGCAAGATGCCAACACCCGTCCCACCCACTGCACCAATAGACGACGTAATCAAGCGGCAGAGAAGAAATGCGCGTTTGAAGATGAAGGACCAGCCCGTGATACAATGCAAGGTAGGAACGGAAGACATGCCCGACGATGTGCTGGTTCAGAATATACAGACAGTAATCTCCCGGCTAGAGTCGAAGCTTGAGAGAGGCTCCAAGAACATCTCATCCGTGGCGGTCAAGACGACAATGGGTCCACTGGTAAAAGTAACAACAACCCAGAACTGAGAGACTTGTCAACGCGGAAGATCGCGGAATGGAAGAAAGAATCCCTAGAACAATTACAGGGTCTGATGTCGAAGTATCCTGTCATAGCGGCGGCCGACCTAACAAAGGTCCGGTCTTCCCAGATCCACGAGCTGCGAAAACGGCTCCGCGACCAGGTGACAATGGTCGTCGCCAAGAACAACCTCCTCCGCAAGTCCGTCGAACTCGGAGACTTCAAAGAGGCCAAACTCGGCGAGTTCGTCAAAGACCTCACGGGGTCCAATATACTCCTCTTCTCAGAACTAAACCCGTATTCTCTGATCATCCTTCTCGACAAGAGCAAGGTCAGAGTGCCTGCCAAAGCGGGAGACATCGCCACTAACGAGATAATGATACCTGCCGGCAACACCGGACTGCCGCCCGGACCCGTCATCAGCGAGTTCGGGGAGATCAGAGTCCGGACAAAAATAGAAGGAGGAAGCATATGGGTCGCAAGCGACTCAGTGGTAGCGCGCAGAGGCGATAAGATAACCGCCAAGATGGCGTCAGTCCTCTCAAAACTCGGTCTGAAACCGATGGAGGCAGGGCTGACCCTAGTTGTAGCTTTTGATAATGGGACGATACTTCGAGGAGGAGACCTGGCGGTTGACCTACCTTCCTACAAGAATGATCTGATAACGGCGATCAACGACGCCCTCAACTTGTCGACCGAAGTAGGCTACGTTACGGTCGAGAATGCGCCGAGAATCCTCGTAAAGGGCTTTAGAGAAGCACTGGCGCTCGCTGGAGAAGCCGCGTTCCTTGAAGAAGGAACCATCGAGTATGTGTTGAAGAGAGCCGTTGCCAATGCAACTGCCCTCGACAAGAAGATACCGAGCCAAGAATCCGCCTAGGATGCGGACTTGGCAGATCGTCTCTCCATGCATTAGCGGAAATGCTTAAGTGTATCAGGAAGAGTCCCGTGAAATCTCACAAGGAAAACGGTCGAAGGCTAACATGCCAATGAAATATGTCTACGCTGCACTCCTGCTTCACTCGTGGGCACAACCCGTAAACGAAGAGAACGTCAAGAAGATCGTCTCAGCCGCAGGCGGGCAAGCAGAGGAAGCCCAAGTCAAGGCTCTCGTCGCGGCATTGTCCGAAGTCAATATCGATGAGGCTCTAAAGTCTGCGAGCTCAATGATGATGGCTCCCGCAGCTGCACCCGCGGCCGCGCCAGCGGAGGCCAAGAAGAAGGACGAGAAACCTGCCGAGGACGAGAAGAAGAAGGAAGAAGAGGCCTTGGCCGGACTCGGGGCTCTCTTCGGATAGTACTGTAAGGAGGTTCGCGGTATAGCTCCGCACGGTCTTCTTCAGGGCGATTCTTCCTAGTCTAGTCCGAACGCCAAACGCTTTACTCTGCACTATCAACGTCGTGGGGACACGCTAGTTGCCAGAGATTAGCCCCGGAGAGTTTGCGATTCCATTCTTTGCTGAGCGGGGATTTACGCGGCGCAAATGCGTCTCGTGCGGAAGCAACTTTTGGACAGAGAAGCCTGATCAGCAAACATGTGGGGAAGCACCATGCGAGCCCTACACTTTCATCGGGAATCCGCCGACGAAGAGGCGGTACACTGTTCCTGAGATGCGGATTCAGTTCATGGACTATTTCGCAGAGAAAGGCCACACTCGGATTCCGCCGTATCCGGTGGTCGCGAGATGGAGGGACGACGTGTACCTTGTCGGCGCTTCCATCTACGATTTTCAGCCGTACGTCACAGAGGGCTCGATGCCTCCCCCGGCCAACCCCCTCGTGATCAGCCAGCCATGCATCCGCTTCACTGACGTCGAACTTGTCGGGCCGACCGGGGGGCGACACATGACCATCTTTGAAATGGGTGGAGCTCACGCCTTCAACTATCCCGCGAAAGAAGTGTACTGGAAAGACGAGTGCGTCCGCTACCACCACCAACTACTAACAGGAATCCTCGGCGTACCATCCGAATCCGTCACTTACAAGGAACATTTCTGGTCAGGCGGTGGGAACGCTGGACCAGACCTAGAGACGATCGTAGCCGGGCTAGAGATAGCGACACTCGTCTTCATGCAATACAAGGTCCAAGGCGACCAGCTGATTCCTCTACCGATCAGGACAGTCGACACTGGCTACGGGATCGAACGATGGTCATGGCTCTCACAAGGGTCCCCAAGCGGATTCCACGCGGTCTACGCCACCGTCCTACAACAGGTTATGGACCTGGCCAAAATTACCATAGATCCACAACTGATCGAGGCGTTTACACGCGCATCAAGCATCCACGGCTGGGCCTCAATTATCCGGAACCGAGAAGCATACATCCAAACAGTGTCCAGCCAAACGGGAACAACTCTAGAGGGCCTACGACCGGTCTTCTCCTCTCTGGAAGCAGTCTATGCGATAACCGATCACCTGAAGGCAGCCGCGTTCCTGCTGGCGGAAGGAGTGGTCCCCTCGAACGTGGGAGAAGGATACCTGGCCAGGCTGATAATCCGCCGAGCCGGAAGATTAGCAAGACAGCTTGGAATCTACCAGGACATTCCATCAATTGCCGATGCGCAGATCAAGTTCTGGGGCAACGACTTCCGAACTCTCCGAGACATGAGAAAAGAGATCCAGACCGGTCTCGAGACCGAGCTGAGGAAATACCAAGAAACCATTTCCCGAGGCTCCGAGGTAGTAGTCAGACTGTCAAAAGACCTCGCAAGCAGAGGCATCCAGAAAATTCCCGTCGAACAACTGGTCCAACTCTATGACTCACAAGGACTCTCCCCCGAGATCGTCAAAGAGGGAGCCGAGAAAACAGGGGTAGCGGTCGAGATACCAGACAACTTCTTGACGCTAGTTGCGGAACGTCACTCACGGCCCACCCAGGACCTCGCGGAGCCACATCCGGAGACAGATATTGAAACGAAACTAGGCGATCTGCCTGCAACCCGACCACTCTACTACGATGACCCATACAAGGCTAAGTTCAAGGCAAAAGTCGTCGCTAGAGTCTTGGAAAACGCAGTGGTCCTAGATCAGACAGCCTTCTATCCGCAAGGGGGAGGACAGTTATCGGATCACGGCGAACTTCGTTTCGGCAACCAGAAAGTAGGAGTCGTGGACGTTCAAAAGTTTGGAGATCGAATTGTTCACTTTCTAGCAGGACCCCTCGATGCGAATGTAGACCTTGTCGAGGGAGAAATCGACTGGCAACGCAGACAGAATCTGATGCGGCACCATACCGGCACACACGTCCTGCTGGGAGCTGCAAGGAGGGTTCTCGGAGAACACGTCTGGCAAGCGGGTGCCCAAAAGGAAGTGGAGAGCAGTCGCCTTGACATAACCCACTACCAGCAGATCACGCAGAAAGAGAAGGAGCGAATAGAACGTCTGGCAAACCAGACGATTCTAAGAGATCTTCCGGTGAGGATCAACTGGATGGCCAGGGAGAAAGCCGAAGCAAAATACGGATACAGGCTCTACCAGGGAGGCGCCGTTCCAGGCTCGAAGATACGCGTCGTCAGAATAGTCGGATGGGATGCTGAGGCCTGCGGTGGTACACACGTAAAGAGAACAGGCGAACTCGGAGTGTTCAGGATCGAAAAAATAGACAGACTACAGGACGGCGTCGAGAGAATAATCTTCTCTGCAGGAGAGCCCGCACTCAGACGCATTAACCATGACACAGCAGAACTCGCTGCTACAGCAGAACTGTTGAAGACGACGCCAGACCAACTGTCAAGGTCTGCCAAGGCGCTCGTCGCCGAGAGGGATGCTCTCGAGAAAGAGCTGGAGAAACTTGAGGCCAAGAGCCTAGAGAGTCGCCTTCGCCAGTTCGAAAAGGATGCCAAGGTCATAGGCCCCATCAGGCTTGTCGTCGCAAAGATTCCGAAGAGAAGAGGAATGGACCCGCTAGATATCGCGAACAGACTCAAAGAATCCGACAAGAGAATGGTCGCGGCTATCATCGAAGCCTCGGACCGGGTCCAGATCGTGGTTGCGGCCGGTGACGAGGCGGTCCAGGCAGGAATCAACGCAGGCGAGATTGTTTCCAGCGCCGCCAGGGCAGTTGGCGGAGGCGGTGGCGGCCGACCATTCTTCGCGACAGGCGGAGGGCCTGACAAGGAGAAAGCCGAAGACGCGGTGAAAATTGTGGAAGAGATCATCCAGAGACAACTCTCGACCCCAACCGCCAGAGAAGTGGCCTAAGCATTGGCGAAGTTCAACTGGAGAGCTCTGGAGCGGAAATGGCAGAAGAAGTGGGCATGGTCCAAGGTCGATGAGACCGATCCCGACCCTCGTCGACGAAAGTACTTCGTTACGGCCGCCTATCCTTATCCAAATTCCCCTCAGCACATCGGCCACGCTCGGACCTACACAATTGCTGATGCCAACGCCAGGTTTCACCGGATGCGCGGATACAACACGCTCTATCCTATGGGGTTCCACTACACTGGTACGCCACTGTACGCCATGGCAAAACGGCTCAGCCAGAATGACCCAGAGATAATCGAGACATTTACAAAGATCTATGGAGTCCCTGCCGCTAAACTCGACGGTTTGAAAGAGCCGAAGAGGATGGCGGACTATTTCCGGGACGAGATCAAGAAGGGAATGATCGAGATAGGCTTCTCTGTGGATTGGCGGAGAGAGTTCACCACAGCTGATCGGCTCTACAACCGGTTCATCCAATGGCATTTCCGATGGCTAAACCAGCACGGGTTCATCACCAAAGGGACCCACCCTGTTGCCTGGTGCCCGAACGACAAGAACCCGGTCGGCGTCGTAGACATCCAAGGGGGAATAGAACCGGAGATAGGTGACTCACACCTCGTCAAGTTTGAAAGCAACGGAACAATCTATCCAACTGCAACCCTACGGCCTGAGACGATCTTCGGCGTAACAAACATCTGGGTCAATCCCAACACCCGCTACGTAAAGGCCCAGGTCGACTCAGAAGAATGGGTCGTCAGCCGAGAAGCCACTGAAACACTCGAGCACCAGAACCATTCCGTAAGAATCGAAACGGAATTGTCCGGAACCGACTTGTTGTGGAAAGAAGT
>WNFX01007193.1_pt1 | contig 11157 bp, 8 predicted proteins | sample 5400111 | NCBI WGS metagenome assembly WNFX01 (sample SAMN13153363, study PRJNA577476) | soil metagenome | isolation source: 40 cm soil or saprolite under grassland replicate 1 | place: USA:California | collected 2016-06-15
GGACGCGCTCTTTCGTTTCGAAGCGGAAACTGCGATTGCAGGATCAGCTTGGCAGTTTCCTCATTCTCTTCGCCGATCATGAAGTTTCGGAACCTACCCCGGTCGTTCACGTAAAACGACCAGCCGCCTCCTTCTATCATTTGAGACTCCATTGATTTGGCACCCGCCTTCGCGAACAGATCATGTGCAAAAGCGCGAACAGATCATGTGCAAAAGTCGGAACGCGACGGACCCAAAAGTCGGAACGCCGCCAACAGCGCCGACTAAGTCATTGAAAAATGGCGGGAGCGACGGGGCTCGAACCCGCGACCTTCGGCGTGACAGGCCGACGCTCTAACCAACTGAGCTACGCCCCCGCGGGCGCGTTGCGGAGTTAAATACCGGTCAGGCTCAAGTCAAGGCAGCGGGCCAAAGGCCCGTTCCTACGGGCAAATCAGAGGATTTGCTTTTGGCGATGCGCGCTCAAGGCCCGTCGTTGGCCACTTTCCGTGGATTGGCATTGAAAAAACCCGCATTTTTCGGCAATAAGTCATGGTCAGACCGTGTCCGAATCGTCTAATGCGACAGCGTACCAAGCGGCTTTGACGCCACTTTCCGGCAACCAGGAGGGCCAGCCATGGCAGCGAAGAAACCGGGCGCACCCGCGACCGTGACCTTGAAGCATCTCGCCGCGAATCTCTCGGAATCCCATGAAATGTCGAAGAAGCAGACCGAGGCGGTGCTCGGTGATCTGGTGAACTTGGTGACCAAACACCTCAAGAAGGGTGACCGCATCCGCATCGGTGGTCTCGGCATCCTGGTCGTGCGCAAGCGCGCAGCCCGCATGGGCCGCAACCCCGCGACCGGCGAACCGATCCAGATCAAGGCTAGCAAGAAGGTCGCCTTCCGAGCGGCCAAGGAGCCCAGGCCGCCGACGGCTTTGTTCCTCGTTTTGCGAATGTACCGGGCGACCTTCGCACGCAATTGGGGCTGGCCTGCTGGCCGAAGCGCCGCAGGCGCAAAGGCCGAGTGGGCGGTGACGGACTCGAACCGCCGACATCCTGCGTGTAAAGCAGGCGCTCTACCCGCTGAGCTAACCGCCCTTGCACACCTTTATCGCCGTCACGCGCGGGGAGGCAAGGACGGCAGGTGATCGCTTTGGAGCGGCGCTCCGCTCGCGGTGCCAGGAGTTCGGTCTTTCAAAAATAATGACGGTGCCGACGCGGCACCGTCACTGCGCTCTTTTAGCGAACACGCGAGCAAAGAAAATCAGGCCGCGGGGCGCCTTGCGATCTTGGCTGCGCGGAAGCCCGCCGCCAGCGAATCCTGCTCGCACATGTAAGCGCCGCTTCTGGTCTTGCCGTAATTGCGGCTCCCACCGCCGTGGTACAGGTACGATGCCGAATTGACCCAGACGACGGCGTCGCTTGGGCAGTTCGCCTTGGCCTCGGCTTCGGTCGCATACTGGCTTTTGTCCGGCACCGCGGATGGACGTGCCGCGATCGGAACGCCACGGCACTCGGCCATGAACGCGCGCTTGGTTTTGCCGCTCGCCTGAATGGACGCCTTGTTCGCGGTCCAGTCGCTGTTGCATTGCCTGGCTGTCTTCGGCTCGGCGATCGCCGATTGCGACAAAGCCAGTACTCCCACCAATGCCGCACATAAAGCTGCGGCGACGTTCGGTTTCATCACACATCCCTCCGGGAAATCACCGCCCGACGCTGACGAAAGCGTCAGCGGCAAAAAACTGCCGCGTTGGGAAGCTGCAAACTCGAGGCGCAGCTCTGACCGGCAGCTCTGGGATGTTCTCATTTTGTTCTAAGTTGTCAAGACAAATCGTGAACGCCCCGCAAAGAAAACGGCGGCCTCGAAGGCCGCCGCTCGAAGGCTATCGGTTTACCCCACCCGTCAGTGGGCGGTCAAAGTCGATGAATCCGTCTCCACCGCCGGTTCGGTCGTCACCGAAGTCTCGGTCGGCTTGGCCTTTTCCTCGTCCCATTCGATGGGCTCGGGCTTGCGCACGAGCGTGCGCGCTAAAACCTCGTCCATGCGCGAAACCGGAACGATGTCGAGACCTTTCTTGATGCTTTCGCTGATCTCGACCAGATCCTTGGCATTCTCTTCCGGGATCAGCACGGTTTTCATGCCGCCGCGCGAGGCCGCGAGCAGCTTCTCCTTCAGGCCGCCGATCGGCAGCACGCGGCCGCGCAGGGTGATCTCGCCGGTCATGGCGACGTCGCGGCGCACCGGTATGCCGGTCATCACCGACACGATCGCGCTGACCATGGCGACGCCGGCGGAGGGCCCGTCCTTCGGAGTGGCCCCCTCCGGCACGTGCACGTGGATGTCCTTCTTGTCGAAGCGTGGCGGCTCGATGCCGAAGGCGACCGCGCGCATGCGCACATAGGAGGCCGCTGCCGAAATCGATTCCTTCATCACGTCGCGCAGGTTGCCGGTGACGATCATCTTGCCCTTGCCGGGCATCATGGCGGCTTCGATCGTGAGCAATTCGCCGCCCACGTCGGTCCACGCCAACCCGGTCACGACGCCGACTTGGTCTTGGTCCTCGACCTCGCCGTAGCGGAACTTCGGGACGCCGAGATAATCAGCGACGTTCTTGGCCTCGACCGTGATCGACTTGGTCTTCGAGAGCGTCAATTCCTTGACCGCCTTGCGGATCAAGGTGGAGAGCTCGCGTTCGAGATTGCGCACGCCGGCCTCGCGCGTGTAGCGGCGGATCACCAGCAGCAGCGCCTCGTCGTCGATCGACCACTCGTCGGAAGCGAGCCCGTGCTTGGCAGTCGCGTGCGGGATCAAATGCTTGCGCGCGATCTCGACCTTCTCGTCCTCGGTGTAGCCGGCGATGCGGATGATCTCCATGCGATCCATCAACGGCGGCGGAATGTTGAGCGTGTTCGCCGTCGTGATGAACATCACGTGGGAGAGATCGTAGTCGACCTCGAGGTAGTGGTCGTTGAAGGTGTGGTTCTGCTCGGGGTCGAGCACCTCCAGCAGCGCGGACGAGGGATCGCCGCGGAAATCGGCGCCCATCTTGTCGACCTCGTCGAGCAAGAACAGCGGGTTCGACGACTTCGCCTTGCGCATCGACTGGATGACCTTGCCGGGCATCGAGCCGATATAGGTGCGCCGGTGACCGCGGATTTCGGCCTCATCGCGCACGCCGCCGAGCGACACGCGCACGAAGTCGCGGCCGGTCGCGCGAGCGATCGACTTGCCGAGAGACGTCTTGCCTACGCCAGGCGGCCCCACCAGGCACAGGATCGGGCCAGTCAGCTTGTTGGCGCGCTGCTGGACCGCGAGATATTCGACGATCCGCTCTTTGACCTTCTCCAGGCCGAAGTGATCGTTGTCGAGAATCTCCTGGGCGAGCTTGAGATCCTTCTTGACCTTGGTCTTCTTGTTCCACGGGATCGACAGCAGCCAGTCGAGATAATTGCGCACCACGGTCGCCTCCGCGGACATCGGCGACATCTGACGCAGCTTCTTGAGTTCGTGGGTGGCCTTCTCGCGCGCCTCCTTCGAGAGCTTGGTTTTCTTGATCTTGTCCTCGATCTCGGCGAGTTCGTCTTTGCCCTCTTCGTCGCCCAGCTCCTTCTGGATCGCCTTCATCTGCTCGTTGAGGTAGTACTCGCGCTGGGTCTTCTCCATCTGGCGCTTGACGCGGGTGCGGATGCGTTTCTCCACCTGCAGGATGGAGATTTCGCTCTCCATCAGGCCGAGCACCTTTTCGAGCCGCTCGGTGACCGAAGGCGTCTCCAGGATCAGCTGCTTGTCGGGGATTTTGACCGCGAGGTGCGAGGCAACCGTGTCGGCGAGCTTGGCATAGTCCTCGATCTGCTGGACCACACCGACCACTTCGGGCGACACCTTCTTGTTGAGCTTTACATAGTTCTCAAACTCGTTGACCACCGAACGCGCCAGTGCCTCGGCCTCGACCTGCTCGCCAGCCGAATCCGCCAGTACGACGGCGGCGGCCTCGTAATAGTCGGCGCGATCGGTGTAGCGCTCGACCTTCGCGCGCGCAGCACCCTCGACCAGTACCTTGACGGTACCGTCCGGCAGCTTGAGCAATTGCAACACGTTGGCCAACGTCCCGATCTCGTAAATGGCTCCGGTCGCCGGGTCGTCATCCGAGGCGTTCTTCTGCGTGGCCAAGAGGATGAAGGTGTCGGAGCGCATCACTTCCTCGAGCGCCCTGATCGACTTTTCACGCCCGACGAATAGCGGCACGATCATGTGCGGGAAGACGACAATGTCGCGCAACGGCAGCACGGGGTAAGCCCGGGTCTCGCCGGGGATGAGTGGGGGCTTTGGCTTTGCGCTGGTCATGGCCCAAGGTCCTTATTGTTGTGCCCCTCGCTCGTAACCCGCTTGAGCGGCGTCACGGTCGAGTGCCGAGGTGGGCCGGGAAGGGAAACACGGCTCGTTCGTAGACCTGCCGTGCGCCGGAGGGTGGGTACGAAGCCCTCCCCGGAGAATTTCGATGGGATCCTTCGTACGCTTTTTCGCTCGCATCATAGGTGGCGACGGCTTGCGCCGGTGTCAAGTAAAGCCGGAAATTCAAGGAAATAGCGACAGTGGCGGGGACCGCGGCGACTACTTTGGGCGAATCGGCGCCGCTTGGCGCGCCTTCCGGTTGCAGCGCCCTCACGCGCTCGCGTCGCCTGTCCGGTCCGCCCGGTCGGCATAGATGTAGAGCGGCCGCGCGGTGCCTTCGACGACCTCTTTCGAGATCACGACCTCCTCTACGCCTTCGAGGCTCGGCAGGTCGAACATGGTGTCGAGCAGGATGCCTTCCATGATCGAGCGCAGTCCGCGTGCGCCCGTCTTGCGGTCGATCGCCTTGCGGGCGATGGCGCCCAGCGCCTCCTCCGCAAGGGTGAGATCGATCGACTCCATTTCGAACAGCCGCTGGTACTGCTTCACCAGCGCGTTCTTCGGCTGCGTGAGAATGAGCTTGAGAGACGGCTCATCGAGGTCCTCGAGCGTGGCAACAACCGGCAATCGGCCGACGAACTCGGGGATGAGGCCATATTTCAAGAGATCCTCCGGTTCGACGTCGCGGAAAATTTCGCCGGCCTTGCGATCCTCCGGCGCCAAGACCTTGGCGCTGAAGCCGATCGAGGTCGAGCGCCCGCGCGCAGAAATGATCTTCTCGAGCCCGGCGAAGGCGCCGCCGCACACAAACAGGATGTTCGTGGTGTCAACCTGCAAGAACTCCTGCTGCGGATGCTTGCGTCCCCCCTGCGGCGGTACCGACGCGATGGTGCCTTCCATGATCTTGAGCAGCGCCTGTTGCACGCCCTCGCCGGAGACGTCGCGGGTGATCGACGGGTTGTCGGACTTGCGGCTGATCTTGTCGATCTCGTCGATATAGACGATACCGCGCTGGGCGCGTTCGACATTGTAGTCGGCCGACTGCAGCAGCTTGAGGATGATGTTCTCGACGTCCTCTCCCACATAGCCGGCTTCGGTGAGCGTCGTCGCATCGGCCATCGTGAAGGGCACGTCGAGGATGCGCGCGAGCGTTTGCGCCAACAATGTCTTCCCGGAGCCGGTCGGACCGATCAGCAGGATGTTCGATTTCGCGAGCTCGACATCGTTGTGCTTGGTTTGATGGTTGAGCCGCTTGTAGTGATTGTGAACCGCGACCGAGAGCACCTTCTTGGCGTGATCCTGACCGATCACATAGTCGTCGAGAACCTTGCGTATCTCTTTCGGGGTCGGGATGCCGTCGCGCGACTTCACCAACGAGGACTTATTCTCCTCGCGAATGATGTCCATGCACAGTTCGACGCACTCGTCGCAGATAAATACAGTGGGACCGGCAATAAGCTTGCGCACCTCGTGCTGGCTCTTGCCGCAGAACGAGCAGTAGAGCGTATTTTTGGACTCGCCACTGCCGACTTTGCTCATTCCAGTTCTCCGTCGGCCGGCCGCCGCGCGCGCAAACCGGCCGCCTTGCCGCAGACCATAACAGGCGTTCTTTTAAGAGTCCGTAGCACCAATGTCACACATCTCCACGCTTTAGGTGGTCCGTCCTTGGCAAATCACCCCTAGCGAACCACGGTACTGCCGGCAGAATCAAGATTTTATTAATCAACCAAAAGTCAATTCCAGGCTTTCCACCGTCGCGCAGCCCGGCGCGGAACCACCGGCGGTGGAATACCGTTTGGGCCGTCGATCACGCCTTGGAGACATCCTCAGGCCGCCTGTCGATCACCTTATCGACCACCCCCCATTCGACCGCCATCTCACCGGTCAGGAAGTAGTCGCGCTCGAGCGCCTCCTCGATCTTCTTCAGCGGCTGCCCGGTGTGCTTCACGTAGATTTCGTTCAGGCGCTTCTTCAGGTTCAGGATCTCCTGGGCATGCAGCATGATGTCCGTCGCCTGGCCCTGAAATCCGCCGGACGGCTGGTGCAGCATGATCCTGGAGTTGGGGAGCGCAAAGCGCATGTCTTTGTGTCCGGCGGCGAGCAGCAGCGAGCCCATGGACGCCGCCTGGCCGATGCACAAGGTCGAGACCGCCGGCCGCACGAACTGCATGGTGTCGTAGATCGCGAGCCCGGAGGTCACCACGCCGCCCGGCGAGTTGATGTACATCGCGATCTCTTTCTTCGGATTGTCCGCCTCGAGGAACAAGAGCTGAGCGACCACGAGCGTCGAGGTGACGTCCTCGACCGGCCCGCTGATGAAGATGATCCGCTCCTTGAGAAGCCGCGAGAAGATATCGTAGGCGCGCTCGCCGCGATTGGTTTGCTCGACCACCATCGGCACGAGCGTATTCATGTAGGTGTCGTATGGATCACGCATGGTTCAACCCATCCTGCTCGGCGGCTCGCGACGGCGGGAAGCCCCCGTGCTGCTCCACCACCGCCACGCATGTTTTGATGCACTCGTCACAGATATATACGGACGGGCCGGCGACAAGCCGGCCAACCTGGTCGGCGCCTTTGCCGCAGAACGAACAGCGCAGTCTTGATTGCATCCGCAGCAATCGGGCGATGACGGCAAGCTTGTGTCCCATGCTCCTATATCCACGATTCGCGCCGACACAACACCAAGGCGGGTGTTTGACCCTGCTTCGGCGGTAGCCCAACGCGGCGCTTGGTCATGATCGACCTGCGGCGCTGTTTTCGTCCTCCTCGTCCTTGAGCAGGTCCTCGCGCGAGACTTGCCTCTCGGTGACAGTGGCGAGTTCGAAGAGGAAGTCCACCACCTTCTCTTCGAAGATCGGCGCCCGTATGGCTGCGACCGCGGCAGGAGTCTTGCGGTAGTATTCCCAGACCTCCTGCTCGCGCCCGGGCACTTGGCGGGCGCGTTCGACAATGGCTCGCGTGATCTCCTCTTCGGTCACGGTGATCTTGTTCTTCTCGCCGATTTCCGCGAGCACGAGGCCAAGCCGCACCCGCCGTTCCGCAATGCCGCGATATTCCTCGCGCGCCTTCTCCTCGGTCGTGCCCTCGTCGGCAAAGGTGCGGCCCTGCGCCTTGAGGTCGTTCTCGACCGTGGTCCAGACGTTCTTGAACTCGTCCTCGGCGAGCGTCGGAGGCAGCGCGAATTTATGCATCTCGTCGAGCTTATCGAGGAGCTGGCGCTTGAGCTTCTGCCGGCTGAGCGCCGCGTGCTCTTGCTGCAGCCGCCCCTTGACCGCCTCCTTGAGCTTGTCGAGAGATTCCAACCCCAGCGACTTCGCGAATGCATCGTCGAGGGTAACCTGGCCCGGCGCTTCGAGCGACTTCGCTGTGACGTCGAACTCGGCGTTTTTCCCCGCAAGTTGCGTGTTCAGGTAATTGTCGGGAAATGTGACCTTCACCACGCGCGTTTCGCCAACCGTCATGCCGACGAGTTGATCCTCGAAGCCCGGGAGGAACGTTCCGGCCCCGACATTGACGCCCACATCGCCGCCCGTGCCGCCTTCGAAAGGCGCGCCGTCGATCCTGCCGGCAAAGTCGATGAGGATGCGGTCTCCCTTTTCGACTTTCGCCCCTTCGGCTTTGACGGCAAACGGCCGGTTCTGTTCGGCGATCTTCCCCAGCGCATCATTGACTTGCGCCTCGGTGACCTCCGCCACCTGCCGCTCGAGCTTGATACCCTTGAAATCCGCCAGCTCGATCTTCGGCAGTATCTCCAGCGCAAGCGTGTAGGCGAGATCGGATTGTCCGCCGATCACCTTTTCGACCGCGCTGGCTTCGTTCGGGATCGTGACCTTGGGCTCCATGGCGAGCTTGAGACCGCGCTCGCTGACGATCTGGGCGTTGAGCTCGCGGATCACCGCCTCGATGGTCTCGGCCATCACCGCCTTTCCGTAAATCCTCCTCAGGTGAGTGACGGGGACCTTGCCGGGACGGAAGCCGCGCAGGTTGACCCGGTCCTTGAGCTCGCCCAGCCGCTCGGTGACTCGCGCCTCGAGATCGGCTGCGGGCACCTGAACTTGGAATTCGCGCTTAAGGCCGTCGGAAAGGGTCTCGGTGACTTCCATGATGAGAATCTACTGGTCGGCGATCGATGAAATCCGTGAATCGGGCGTGACCGGGTCGAAGCGGGCTCTGTCGCGGCGTGGTGCGGGCGGAGGGACTCGAACCCCCACGACTTTCGTCACGGGAACCTAAATCCCGCGCGTCTACCAGTTCCGCCACGCCCGCGTTGACGACAGCCGACTTGCGCTGCGGCCGGGCGGCGCGGCTTATATCATGGCCAAAGTCCGCGGCGCACGACAAAAATAGGCGCGGGCGCGGGCCTTCTCAACCAGGTTGTGAGCACAGCCTTTCGCCGGCCATGCCGATTTGGCCTCGACGTGCTATAGCGCGGTCTGGACGCAGCCGTCCGGACGGCGTCCCATTCGAACCAAAGCCGCTCGAGGACCCCCCATGTCGAGCATGAGGCCGCGTCGCTGGTTGCTGGCGGCGGCAATTTCGCTGAGCCTTCCAGCCGGTACGTCCACGCAAAGCTGGGCCCAGGCTTGGCCGACAAAGCCGATCCGCCTGATCGTTCCCCTGACCGCGGGCAGCGCCACGGACGTCATGGCACGTCTGGTGATGGATCAGGTCTCGGCGCAGCTCGGGCAGCCGATTATCGTGGAAAATCGCCCCGGCGCCGGCAACACGATCGGCATGAGCGCGGTCGCAAAGGCCGATCCCGACGGCTACACCGTTCTCGCCAATTCCTCCACGCATACCGTGACGCCGGCGACCCGCTCGAATTTGGGCTTCGAAATGACCGATCTCGCGGCTGTCATTCCGCTGGGCAACATGCCGGTCGTTTTTGTGGTCAATCCATCGAAGGGTTACAAGCAGCTTAGCGATTTCGTCGCAGCGGCGAAGGCGCGGCCGGGCACTGTCAACTACGCGTCGGCGGGCGCGGGGAACTCGTCGCATCTCAATGGCGAGCGGTTCCGATTGGCCGCCGGCTTCGAGGCGGTGCATCTGCCATTCAAGGGCGCGCCGGAAGCGCTGACCGAAGTGGTCGCCGGCCGCGCCGACTTCTACTTCGCGCCGTTGATCAACGCGTTACCCTTGCTAAAGGACGGCCAACTGCAGGCGCTGGCGGTGAGCGGCTCCACGCGCGCGTCGGCTTTACCGCACGTGCCCACGACCGTCGAAGCGGGATATCCGAACACCGAATACAACTTCTGGGCGGGCGTGTTCGCGCCGGCAAAAACTTCGGCGGATGTCCGCGCGCGGTTGCATGCAGAAATTGCCAAGGCGCTTGTGCATCCCGCCATCAGCCGGAAGCTCAACGAGCTTGGAGCCGATCCGATGCCTCTGACGTCGGAGCAGTTCGAAGTGCTGGTGCGTCGCGAGATCGAGACCAACACACAACTCGTGAAGGCCGCCGGCATCAAAGTGAACTGAGCGCCGTCAAGAACTGGCTCGCCGCCCAGCGGCCAGTCGATCAAACAGCTGCCGATAAACTGTGGGCATGACCTCAGGCAGATCCTCTGCGATCAGCCCAGGGCCAGCGGCAGTGCCCGCCTCCCCATGCAGCCAGACCGCCGACGCGGCGGCTTCAAACCCCGGCATGCCTTGGGCCAGACAGCCGGCCGCAATGCCGGCAAGCACGTCGCCCGACCCGGCAGTGGCGAGCCATGGTGGCGCATTGTCGGCAATCGCCGCGCGGCCGTTAGGAGCCGCAACCACGGTGTCCGGCCCCTTGAGCAGGACGACGGCTCCCATCAGTTGCGCCGCCCAGCGAGCCTTCTCGAGCTTTGAATGAGCCTCAACTGATAAAGCATTGAATAAGCGATTAAACTCTCCTTCATGGGGTGTCATTACAGTGGGCTTCGATCGGGGCTTGATCGCCGCCGCCAGGGCCTGCGGTGCGTCGGCAAAGCTGGTGAGCGCGTCGGCGTCGAGCACGACGGCACGCTCCCCGGCTAGCGCGGCGAGAACCAAGTCTCGCATAGGGCGCCCCACTCCACCTCCCGGTCCGAGCACCACAACGTTGCGGCGAGGATCGTTCAGGAAATCCGCCAGTTCGTCCGCCCCGTCGACCGGCCGCACCATAACTGCAAGGCTCGCGGTCGCGTTGACCGTCAATGCGCCGCGCGGCGTGGCGATGGTGACGAGGCCCGCGCCTGCCCGCAAAGCGCCGCGCGCAGCAAGCCGCGCCGCACCCGTCGAAGGCGGACCGCCGGAGACCACGACCGCATGTCCGCGGGCGTATTTGTGGCCGTCCACCCGCGGCATGGAAAAACATTTGCTCCAAAGCTCCGGCGCGTTGATCCAAGCGCGCGGTTGCACGTCATCGAGCACACGCGCCGGAATTCCGATGTCGGCGATGCGGATGTTTCCACAGTGGAGCCGCCCGGGTAACAGCACGTGGCCGATCTTGCGACGGAAAAACGTTATGGTCTCTTGGACCTCGACGGCGATGCCCATTACAGCGCCGGTCGTGCCGTTGATCCCGCTCGGCAGATCGATCGCATAGACCGACGGTGCCGCGCGCATGGCCTCGATCATGGCACGCGCCGCGCCCTCGACGGGCCGGTCGAGGCCGGCGCCGAACAACGCATCGATGACGACGTCGGCCGGCATCAGAGCCGCTGGCGCCGCTGGCATCGTGCGACCCCGCCAGCGCTGCGCCGCGACCGCCGCATCGCCCTTGAGCCGCTCAGCGTCACCCACCAAGAGGACCCGCACCCGATAGCCGCGTTC
>WNFX01026803.1_pt1 | contig 11154 bp, 7 predicted proteins | sample 5400111 | NCBI WGS metagenome assembly WNFX01 (sample SAMN13153363, study PRJNA577476) | soil metagenome | isolation source: 40 cm soil or saprolite under grassland replicate 1 | place: USA:California | collected 2016-06-15
CGGAATTACACTGGTAGATTATATTCCCAACAATGCGTACACAGTAAGTATCAAAGGCTCTATTAATGAAAAAATTCTACTGCAGTTAAATGCAAGAGCTGTTGTTGAATTAAAACCTGAACAAAAAATGCCTTTGGCTCTTTCAATGGGAATAGCTCCACCCTGGTCGGTTAAGGTACCCGGCACCATTGATGTATGGATTAACTTTGTCAAGATCATTTCGTACGAGTCAGTTACCAAAGAATTACAGAAAAGAAATTTTGATATCATTTCCGCCCTTTATAAAAATTATCACATAATTGGTTTACGCGTTCCCTTGCAACGGCTGAATGAATTAGCATCCCTGCCCTTTATTGACTATCTGCAACCCGCCCCTCATGAAGATCAGCCATTGAATAATGTCGATAGAACCAATGCAAGGGCCAACATATTAAATGCATCCACTTCAGTAGGTGGCCGAAATTTGAAAGGAGAAGGTGTAGTGATTGGTATTGGTGATGATTCAGATCCCCAACTGCATGTGGATTTTACAAACAGGTTAATTAGCCGAACTTTCGCTCCCCCCAGTGCGCAGCATGGCATGCATGTGGCAGGAACAGCAACAGGCGCCGGTATTTTAAATGAACGATATAAAGGTTATGCTCCTAAAGCAACTATCATCAGTCAATATTTTTCAGGCATCTGGTTAAACGCTGCGAGTTATGTACAGGATTATGGAATGGTATTGACCAATAATTCCTACGGCGCTGTTACTGGTGATTGTTCTTATAGTGGCCTTTATGATCTGTACTCCTACATTTTAGATCAGCAGGCATTTGATTTTCCTTATCTGCAACATATTTTTGCTGCCGGAAATGATGGAGCTGGTAGTTGCCCGCCCTACCCTGCAGGATTTAAAACTGTTTTAGGAAGTTACCAGTCAGCGAAGAATGTATTGACAATTGGAAATACAGACTCCTCGGGAACTCTTGCACCCGGTTCCAGTAAGGGACCAGTAAAGGATGGAAGAATAAAACCAGAAATAACTACAATGGGGCGCCAGGTATTTTCTACAGGCTTTGGATCTTATTATTACAATAGTGGAACCAGTATGGCTTCTCCCGGCGCCACCGGCGGATTGACATTACTATATCAATTATACAGGCAACTAAATGGTGGAAACAACCCTAAAAGCGGGTTAATGAAAGCAATCGCTTGTAATAGCGGAAGAGATCTGGGAAACAATGGTCCTGATTTTTCTTATGGCTTTGGATGGCTGGATTTAAAAAGAGCGGCATTAACTATTGAGAATAATCGGTACTTCACATCGACTGTAGCCAATGGAATTCAAAATATTCATTCAATTACTATTTCTTCAAATGCGGCGCAATTAAAAGTGATGCTTTATTGGCACGACCCTCCTGCATCATTATTGTCAGGTCAAACATTAGTAAATGATTTGGATCTTACCGTACAAACTCCATCAGCTACAACTGTATTTCCAAAAATTCTGGATACGATCCCTTCTCATGTTACAAACGTGTCAACGGAAGGACCGGATCATATCAATAATATCGAGCAGGTTGTTATTAATAATCCACAGGCTGGACCTTATACTATTACTGTAAATGGGAATTCAGTAACTCAGAATTCTCCGCAGGAATATTTTATTGCTTATGATATTGTACCGGACAGCACAACACTAAGTTTTCCTATTGGCGGTGAAAGTTTTTCTACAACTGATTCAGCATTGATACAATGGGATGCCTTTGGCAACGGTTCGACTTTCAAACTTGAATATTCTACAGATGATGGAGTAAGTTGGGCACCGATTAATAGCTCAATCGCAGGCAATCTTCGTCAGAAAAAATGGATCCTTCCAAATATCACTACTGATAAAGCAAAAATTAAGCTGACAAATAACACAACGGGTGCCGCAAGTATCAGCAATGATTTTACAATTTTAGGTTGGCCTGTCGTAAAACTGGCTGATACTGTTTGTGAGGGTTACATAAAAATAAATTGGGGTGTGATACCCGGAGCAACCGATTATGAAGTATTTATGTTGCAGGGTAGTGACATGCAATCAATGGCAATAACGACTGACACGACGTATACATTCAGTGGTTTGTCTAAAGACTCTGTTTATTGGGTAGCGGTGCGGGCAAGATTGAATGGGAACCCCGGAAGAAGATCAGTGGCTATTTCACGCCAGCCAAATACGGGGACCTGCCTGGGGAATATTTCTGACAATGATCTGAAACTTGATTCAATACTGGCACCTCTTTCAGGCAGAAAGTTTACATCGTCAGAATTCGGCAATGCTGTGCAAATACAGGTCAGGATTAAAAATCTGGATGATGTTGCCATAAACAATTTTGATGTTATGTATTCGGTGAACGGAGGCGCGTGGGTTACTGAAAATATTCCAGGTGCTGTGAATGGCGGAGCCACTCGCACACATACTTTCAGTACAACTTATGATTTTTCCCCGGTGGGCACTTACACAGTAAGAGCTGTTGTAAATTATGCGTCTGATCCCGTAAGAGCAAATGATACTTTAACTATGGTTGTAAAACAACTCGATAATCAACCCATTGATCTCACAACGCCATTTCTGGAAAATTTTGATGCGGCGGCGCAGCAGGAATTTAAAACTGCACAAATGGGATTAACAAATCTTGATCGCTTTGACTTTAGCAATTCATCGATCAATGGGCGTCTGCGCAGTTTCATAAATACCGGTGTTGCTCATTCCGGAAACCATGCAATTACCCTGGATGTGGACCGGTATATTTATCCGTCTACAAACACCAATTTCCTGTATGGAACTTTTAATCTTTCAAATTATAATGAAAATACAGATGATATAAGATTAGATTTTTATTATAACAATCATGGTCAACCGCCAGGAAGTGCAAATGCAGTTTGGATAAGAGGAAGCGATACGTCACCCTGGGTCTCAGTATATGATTTATTTGCTAATCAAAACGATCCCGGCATTTACAAGCAAACATCAAGTATAGAGTTATCGGATCTGCTGGTAAACGCAGGCCAGAATTTCACACCTTCCTTTCAAATACGCTGGGGTGAGTTTGGCTACTTACCTGCTGTTGATCTCGCAGACGCGGGTGGTTATACTTTTGATGATATTCATTTATATAAAGTAGTTGATGATATTCAAATGATAAGTATTGATACGCCTATTGTGAACAGTTGTGGTTTGAATGGAACAACACCGGTAAGAGTTTCAGTTCGAAATAGTGTAAATACAACCATTTCAAATATTCCTGTAAAATTCCGGATTGACGGAGGCTCTGTTGTTTCAGAGATCATATCATCGATTGGTGGCAATGCTACCATACAATATACTTTTACTGCAACAGCAAATCTTGCTGCACCCGGAAGTCATACAATTGAAACATGGGTTGATTACCCTACTGACTCTTACAGCCAAAATGATACGGCAACCAGCATTATCGTTAATTCTTCTATCATCAGTTCATTCCCATATCTTGAAAATTTTGAGACTGGTAATGGTTCCTGGTATACAAGTGGTATAAAAAGTTCCTGGGAATATGGTACCCCTGCATCCAATAAAATAAATTCTGCGGCCAGTGGCAGCAAGGCCTGGAAAACGAGACTCACGGGTAATTACAATGATTTGGAATTTTCTTACCTATATTCTCCCTGCTTTGACATCAGTGGTATGACGAATCCTGCATTAAGTTTTAGTGTTGCACTTGATCTTGAAGATTGCGGAGCCAATTTATGTGACGGCGCCTGGGTTGAATATTCTGCAGATGGAATTACATGGAATAAATTAGGTGCTTTTGGCAGTGGCACTAATTGGTATAACAAGAATTATACGGGCAATCCTTTATGGAGTGTTCAGAACTATACGAGATGGCATGTAACTACATCGGCTTTGCCGACCGGGCTTTCAAGATTACGCCTGCGCATTGTAATGAATTCAGACCCGGCTGTAAACAGAGAAGGTATAGCTGTTGATGATATTTATATATACGATAATACAATGGGCATCTATAATGGAGTTACTTTGGGCTCTCCGATAAATCAAACAATTTCAGGAGGTACATCATGGGTTGATTTTACGTCGGGCGGAAAGCTGGTAGCTTCTGTTCAGCCTAATAATCAAAACATGGGTAGTACCAATGTGCAGGCATTTATTAATACAGCTGCGGTACGGCACACAACTACTCAATATTATCACAATAGAAATATTACGATTATACCGGCCAATGGTTTAACTGACACTGCAATTGTTCGATTCTATTTCCTCGATACTGAAACAGAAGCTTTGTTAAATGCTACAGGATGTTCCTCATGCAGCAAACCGGCAAATGCATACCAGTTAGGAGTTTCAAAATATACCGACCTTACAACCCGGTCTAATGAGGATGGGACTTTGTCAAATGATCTGCAGGGAACCTGGGCATTTATTAATTCATCGAAAACTGTAAAAGTTCCTTTCGACAAAGGATATTATGCAGAATTCCGGGTGAAGGATTTTTCAGAGTTCTGGCTGAATAGTGGCGGCCTTTCAGGTTTATTAGCTTTACCTGTTAAACTTATTTCATTTGATGCGTATAAGCAGGCTAACAAAGATGTTTTACTTAAGTGGATAACCGCTGACGAGTTAAGTACGAACCGGTATGAAATTGACGTGGCAAGAACTTCACAGGATTATCAATTAAATAATTTTGTAAAAATAGGAGAAGTAATAAGCCAGGGCAATTCCTCATCCCCACAGGATTACCGTTTTACAGATGTTGAAAATGATGAACATTAAAGTATATAATACAAAAGGGCAACTTGTCCAGAAATCGCAAACCATTGCTTCCGGGTTTGTTCAAAAAATAATTATTGATCTGCAGTCGGGCAAATTTGTCAAAGGAATGTACATGATAGTAACAGAAGGAACGAGTGCAAGAATGTTCAAGGTTGTAAAACGATAAATGTGGGCTTTAGCTCAGAAGAAGGTCCCCCTCAGACGTCACCAAATAAACACAGACATTTACCAACCTTGTTTGGCAATACCGGCTTTAATAGCGGCCATTGCCTTTTCTTCGTTTACCAGGGTGGTAAGTTTATTACCTTTTCCATCATGTCCTTGCACCATATAAGCCCCTTTGGCTGTTTTGGTTATTACTGCATCAAGAACAGGAACACCTTTTTCCTTAGTTTTTACATTGTACGCTGTAAGTTGAACGTCTGTCATGGTTAAAGTTTTTGCGGTTAGTAAAACCTGAAATTAGGAATTTTGGAGATTTTAAACAGGAGAAAGTTTTTAACAGCAATAAAAATGCCCTTATAAGTAAGAAGATTATTATTCATATTATTTATTACTATTTATCACACATCCAGTTTTGCATACCTGGCGTGGCTTTCAATAAAATCTCTTCGTGGTGCTACTTCATCTCCCATGAGCATACTAAAAACCCGATCTGCTTCTGCTGCACTTTCAATAGTTACCAGTTTTAAAGTTCTTGTACCCGGGTTCATTGTTGTCTCCCAAAGTTGGTCGGCATTCATTTCACCGAGGCCTTTATAACGCTGTACACCTACTGAATCGTCTTTACCCGCGCCAATCCGCTCTACTAATGCCTTACGCTGTTCTTCATTCCATGCATAAGCCTGCTCCTTTCCCTTTTTAACTAAATAAAGAGGGGGTTGGGCAATATACACATAACCCTGTTCAACCAATTCTTTCATATAGCGATAAATGAAAGTAAGTATCAAGGTGGCAATGTGGCTTCCATCCACGTCAGCATCAGTCATAATAATGAGCTTATGATAACGAAGTTTGTTGAGATTTAAAGCCTTTGGATCTTCGGAAGTTCCTACTGTTACGCCTAATGCCGTATACATGTTCCTGATCTCTTCATTCTCGTAAATCTTATGTTCCATTGCTTTTTCAACATTCAAAATTTTTCCACGCAAGGGAAGTATAGCCTGGAAACTTCTGTCCCTGCCCTGTTTGGCGGTTCCACCGGCACTATCTCCCTCCACTAAAAATAACTCGCAACGTTCAGGGTCACGATCAGAACAATCAGCAAGTTTACCAGGCAGACCACCACCGCTTAATACTGATTTTCGTTGTACAAGTTCTCTGGCTTTTCTCGCTGCAGCTCGTGCCTGTGCTGCAAGAATAACTTTATTAATAATATTTTTTGCTTCTCTGGGATTTTCTTCAAGATGTGCTTCGAGTACTTTCGAAACAGTTGAATCAACTACACCCATCACTTCACTATTGCCAAGTTTTGTTTTGGTTTGTCCTTCAAACTGAGGTTCGGGAACTTTTACAGAAATGATAGCACTCAGGCCTTCACGAAAATCATCACCTTCAATTTCGACTTTCGCCTTTTCAAACATGCCTTCTTTATCACCATAACCTTTAAAAACTCTTGTCAGGGCCCGACGAAAACCGGAGACATGTGTACCCCCTTCAATAGTGTTGATATTATTTACATATGAATAAATATGTTCACTATAGCTATCATTATACATAAGAGCTACTTCAACAGAAACATTGGTAAATTCATCTTTACCTTCTACAAAAATTATTTTTGGAATCAATGGATTGCGACCTGCATTTGCATCGAGCATTTCTACAAACTCAACAATTCCTCCTTCACTGTAAAAAGTTTTTGAGTAGGCAATATTTTCATCTTCCTTTTCCCGGAGGTCGTTTAAGACAATGCGAACGCCTCTATTTAAAAATGCAAGTTCACGAAGCCGGCCTTCTAAAATATCTTTCTTAAAAGCCGTAACAGTAAAAATTGTATCATCAGGCCAAAAATGAATGGTTGTACCTGTTTTGTCGCTTTCACCTATTGGACGAACACCATATTGAGGAATACCAATTGTAGGAGTCTTTATCAAATTTACCGCCCGCATGAAGCACTGTCATCACGACTTCCAAAGCGCTGCGTTTTTCTTTTGCCATTATACCTGTTGGAATGCCGCGACCATCATCCTGCACAGAAATGGAATCGTCTTCATGAATAGTTACAATAATGTTCTTACAATAACCTACTAAAGCTTCATCAATGGAATTATCTACCACTTCATACACCAGGTGATGCAAACCTTTTTCGCTGATATCGCCGATGTACATGGCAGGGCGCTTGCGAACCGCTTCTAAACCTTCCAAAACCTGGATACTTTCTGCATCGTAGCCATTGGAGATTTGTATTTTTTCGTTTATTTCTACACTCATATAAGGGGGAAAATCTGCTCGTTTTTGATCTGCAAATTAAGACCTGCAAATGTACGAAATATATAGGGGTTGAGCAGGTTTTGGAGAAGAATTATTCACGTTTTTTTCATTATTTTTTTTGTAACTTTTTTTTACCAAGGTCAAAAAAAAGGTTGAAAATTTTGACTTTTCAGCCTCAAAAAATTCGGTAATTAATTATAATTACTTTTCTTTTAAAATACCCGCTTTTATTTTTTCACTATCTGTGCAACCATCACTGCCTCGGTGCAAATTTTTCCCCCGGAATAAACTGTTCCTTTCATTTCTAAAATGCCACGGCGTATTGCTGTTAATAATTCCATTTTCAGTAACAATGTATCACCAGGCCTCACCATACTTTTGAATTTGCAATTGTCAATTTTTAAAAAATAAGTATCATATTGACCTTCGCCTGCTAGATTAATTGCAAATATCCCCCCGGTTTGAGCCAGGGCTTCTATCTGCAATACGCCCGGCATTACAGGATTGGCAGGAAAATGCCCCTGGAAAAACCATTCATTAAAGGTCACATTTTTTATGCCTACAATATGCTTATCACTTATTTCAATGATCTTATCTACCAGCAAAAATGGATAACGATGCGGTAATTTACTTTCAATATATTGCAGATCATATACCGGAGGCTTGCTGGCGTCGTAACAAGGAATACCTACATTATTCCTGTTCTTTTTAATATATTGTTTAATCTTTTTTGCAAATTCAACATTGCTGCTATGCCCGGGCCTGTTGGCAATAATCTGTGCTTTAACAGGATAACCGATCAAGGCAAGATCGCCCACCACATCCAATAATTTATGACGTGCCGGTTCATTAGGAAAACGTAATTCTATATTATTTAAATAACCTTCACTTTTCACTTCTATTTTTTCTTTTCCAAAAACCTTTGCCAATCTTGCCATTTCTTTAGTGCCCACCGGCTTATCAACTATAACAATAGCGTTGTGGAAATCACCGCCCTTGATCAGGTTATTATCGAGCAGCATTTGCAGTTCATGTAAAAAACAAAATGTACGGCAGGGTGCGATCTCATTTTTAAAATCACGAATATGTTTTAAACCGGCGTACTGCGTTCCCAATACGGGAGAATTAAAGTCGATCAATGTTGTTATGGAATATTCGTCGGCGGGCATTGCGGTCAATTCCACATTTTTCTTTTCATTTTTATATGAAATATTCTGATCAAGAGTATACCATAATTTTTCCGCACCCTGTTCTTCAATACCGGCTTTTTCAATGATTTCTACAAAGGGCTCAGAGCTTCCATCTATGATCGGTACTTCCGGTCCATTCAATGAAATGAGAATATTATCAACGCCCATTCCTACCAATGCAGCCAATACATGCTCTACTGTATTTATCTTCATTCCATTGCTTTCCAGAGTGGTGCCCCGGCTTGTATCAGTCACCAGGTCACAATCTGCTTTAATAACGGGCTCACCGGCTAAGTCTGTTCTTTGAAATTGAATGCCAAAGTTGGGACCGGCCGGTTTTAAAATCATATCCACCTGTACACCCGTATGAATGCCAGTGCCGGAAATACTTGCTTCTGACTGAAGAGTATGCTGTTTATCAGGATTAAATCCAGCGGTCATATTGTCACTAATATAAGTCTTCTTTTTCGTTTCTGTTATCATGCAAACAAAGATAGGGAGAAGTGATTTGCAAACAGCAAACAGCCAATAGACAAAGTTCTTAGCCAATGGGCAATGTGTTTTCCCGCCGTTGGATTATTCCTTACGAGCCATAGTATAGCTGCAGTTATTGAAAAGAATTAAGACAGAAATTGTGGCCGTAAAATCCATTGATAAATCAGTTTATAGGAATTGTTTTATTACTACTTTTGCATCCCACTTCAATGAGTTTATTTCAAACAGCTTCAACTTTATGGAAACAAATTGAATAGGCATCAGCTCAATTCAGTTCAATTATCCTGCACAACCGCTTTCTCCTGCCGGTATTTTGATAACGGAAATACCAATCTCAGCTACAGTGAGTCGGGTCATTATTATTCAATGAAAGCACATTTTAGTAAAATCAAAACAAGAGATGTGGAAGAATACATGAATGACAGGATCGGAACAAGAAGTAGTATGTCATTTTTGAATACCAGGATCGATGGTCAGCTTGCCCTTGATGATCATACGACATTTTATATAAAAAAATATGCGGGGTTTCTTGAAATAAAGCTGAATAAAGATGAAAATTCTGACGAGGCTTATCAAAGAATAAAATCAATGTGCGAAGGAATAAAAAATATAATAGTTAAATAAGATACAGCTTACAGATTGTTTATTGCTTTCATTACTTCATTAACTATTTTGTCGCAATAAATAAGATTGAATTCAAAAATATCTTCCGGTGAATACATAGTTTCCAGTTTTTCACGCAACATATGTTTGGCACGGTTAAGACGGGCTTTTACATTTGTTTCAGAAATATCCAGCGTTTCTGCCGTTTCTGCTGTGCTCATTCCATTTAATTCCCGTAGAGAAAAAACCATTCTGTATTCCATGGGAATGGCAACAAGAGCATTCCCGATTATGTAGCTTAACTCTTTATTCAGAACAGATTTATAAGTATCCGTGGATCGATTACTCTCAAACATAGGGATTGTTTTTTCATTAACAATGGTGTTGTTAGTTTTTTCATTTCTAAAACTAAGCTTTTGTGCTTTCTGATAACATTGATTCAGCATTATCCGGATAATCCAAGTTTTAAAAGATGAGCGGCCTTCAAATTTTTCTAGGTTTAAATAAACAGCGATAAATGTTTCCTGCATCAGGTCTTCCACAACTTCGTGCTTATAACCATACGACATACCCACCTTGTATACAAAAGGATTATTTCTTCTTATCAAAATTTCAAACAGCCCGGTTTCTCCTTGCCTGATCCTGCTGATCAGTTCCGTTTCTGTAATACTGTCAAATTGCTTAATCGTCGTCATAACAAAATATTTTTATATACCCAGCCGGCGAATGCTTTCTGCAAAGTTCTACTATTTACAGAATTGATTTCCCTTTTATTGGAGTGAATAAAGGATCAAAACGTTACAAACACCAGGTTTTTTATTTAAAAAAATTGTAACGGATTACAAGCTCAATAACTCAAAATAAATATCAGGAGTCTTTTTAGATCAATTCATTTAAATTAAAACGGGAGGAATTATGAAACGTTTATTTGGTTTTTCCTTAGCCATCTTTAGTTTTTTTCTTTTTCTTTCCCATTCCTTTTTACAGGCACAGGAAATGAAAATGAGCGATAAAGAAACAAAGAGCGAGCAACTAAGAATGGGCATGCATAAGCTTTGGGAAGATCACATTACCTGGACAAGAAATGTGATCCTGAATATCATGGATGATCTGCCGGGCACAGATCAGGCAGTGACTAGGCTGCTTCAAAACCAAGATGATATCGGCAATGCGGTCAAGTCTTTTTATGGGGAAGCTGGGGGAAAGGAGCTGACACGATTACTACGTGAACATATTACAACTGCGGCGGATCTTTTAAAAGCAGCGAAGGCAGGGAATAATCCTGCTTTTGATGAAGCGAATAAAAAATGGTTTATCAATGCTGATGAAATATCACAATTCCTCAGCAAGGCTAATCCTAACTGGAAACAGGACGACATGAAAAAGATGATGCATGACCATTTGAATCTAACAACAGAGGAAGCAGTGGCCAGGTTAAAAAAAGATTATGCGGCAGATGTAAAGGCTTACGATAAAGTTCATGAGGAAATATTGTCCATGGCAGACATGTTGACCGATGGTATCATAAAACAGTTCCCGGAAAAATTTAAATGATCATTAGGGGGACATTTGAATTGCACGACACCTAACTCAGTCCTTCGCAGGACGAAAATGCGGGCGCCGTTTGCAATGACCACATCAACT
>WNFX01006460.1_pt1 | contig 11150 bp, 10 predicted proteins | sample 5400111 | NCBI WGS metagenome assembly WNFX01 (sample SAMN13153363, study PRJNA577476) | soil metagenome | isolation source: 40 cm soil or saprolite under grassland replicate 1 | place: USA:California | collected 2016-06-15
AGTTCCCGGTCGCATTCTCGGGCGGCAGCAGGCTGAAGCGCGCGCCGGAAACTTCGTGAAGATCGTGCAGCGAGTCCCGGTGAAGGTGGTGTTCGAGCCTGGGCAGGATCCGGAACGTCTGCTGCGAGCAGGGATGTCGGTGACGCCGACGGTTTACACGAAATAACTGCCGACCTCCGTGGTGGAGAGTTGCTTGACAGACCAACACAAGCAGATCAACCCGTGGCTGATCGCCGTCTCCGTGATGTTCGCCACCTTCATGGAGGTGCTGGACACCACCGTGGTGAACGTGTCGCTGCCACACATCGCCGGGAGTCTATCGGCGACGATTGACGAAGCGACATGGGCCCTGACGTCGTACCTCGTCGCCAACGCGATCATCCTGCCGATGACCGGCTGGCTTGCAAGCACCTTTGGCCGCAAGCGGCTGCTGATGCTGTCGGTGGTCGGCTTCACGGCCTCGTCCTTCCTGTGCGGCCTCGCGCCAACGCTCGGCACCTTGATCTTCTTCCGCATCCTGCAGGGGGCCACCGGCGGTGCGCTGCAGCCCCTCTCGCAGGCCGTCCTCCTCGAAGCGTTTACGCCGAAGGATCGCGGCAAAGCGATGGGCTTCTGGGCCCTCGGTATCGTGGTCGCGCCGATTCTCGGTCCGGTGCTTGGCGGCTGGCTGACCGATAGCTACAGCTGGCGCTGGGTCTTCTACATCAACATTCCCGTCGGCATCGCGTCGATTGTGATGACGAAGCTGTACATCTTCGATCCGCCGTACCTGCGCACTGAATCCCGACGGGTGGACTACTGGGGCATGGGCATGCTGGTCGTCGGGATCGGCGCGCTTCAGATCGTGCTCGACAAAGGACAGCAGGAGGACTGGTTCGCATCGAGCTTCATCACCATCCTTGCGATCGTGAGTGCGGTTGCGCTGGTCGCGCTCCTGGTCCACGAGTTGACGACCGGCGATCCGATCGTCGATCTGCGCGTCTTCAAGGCACGCAGCTACGCGGTGGGCGTGTTTCTGATGACGATCGTGGGCTTCGTGCTCTACGGCAGCATGGTGCTGCTGCCGGTGATGCTGCAGACGCTGCTCGGCTATCCACCGCTGCAGGCGGGGATTGCCATGGCGCCGAGAGGCATCGGCGCGTTCGTCATGATGCCGGTGACCGGGTTGATGACCGGCCGCTTCGATCCACGAAAACTCCTCACCACCGGCCTGATCGTCTGTGGCGCCAGCCTGTTGTGGCTGTCGCAGGCGAACCTGCAAGCGGGCTACTGGGACATCTTCTGGCCGCAGCTCGTGCAGGGCGTCGGGATGTCGCTGCTGTTCGTGCCGCTCACGACCGTGGCGATGGATCCGATCCCGCGCGAGCGCATGGGGAATGCGACGAGCCTCTTCAACCTGATGCGCAACATCGGCGGCAGCATCGGCATCGCCACGACCGGCACCATGCTCGCCCGCAACAACCAGTCGACAACGGCGCTGCTCGGCGCGAACGTCACACCGTACAGTCCGGCCTCGCAGGCGTTGCTCGCGCAGATGAAGGGCGCGTTCATGGCGGCCGGCGCCGACGCCGTCACCGCCACCAACCAGGCGTACGCCGCCCTCTTCGGCCTCGTGCAGCGTCACGCAACGATGATGTCGTTTGTCGGGATCTTCCAGTTACTGGGGGTCATGTTCATCGCGCTCATTCCGCTGGTGCTGCTGATGAGTCGGCCGAAGGCCGGCGGTCACGTGGCGGCTCACTAGGCGGGATGGGCAGGATAGGCAGGAGGGGCAGGATGGCGGGATGGGCGGGATGGGCGGGACAGGTGGGATGGTCGGGACGGGCGTAAACTGCTGTTGTGCCTCGTTGGCCGGTAGTGGTTCGGCTGTTGGTCGGATGTGTACTCGCGGCGCAGGCGTTCAGACCTGCCCTCGCCGCGCAGACGCCCGACACGAACCGGCCGTCGTTTTCAGAGTGGCTCGCCGGCGTTCGCACTGAAGCGCTGGGGCGCGGAATTCGCCCCGAGATCCTCGACGAGGCCCTCGCCGCCGTGGATGAGCCGCTCCCGGTTGTCATCGAGCGCGATCGCGCACAGGCGGAAGCCGTCCTCTCGCTCGAGAAGTACCTGAGTCGCGCCCTGACACCGAAAACGGTACGCGCGGGACGCGAGATCGTGGCGCGCCATCGCGCGCTCCTCGACGAGGTCGGCGTCCGCTACGGCGTGCCGCCGCAGATCATCGCCGGCGTCTGGGGGATGGAGTCGAGCTTCGGCCGCTTCACCGGCACGCGTCCGATCGTCGCCGCGCTCGCCACGCTGGCATGGGATCCCCGCCGCTCGACGTTCTTTCGCAGCGAGCTGTTCGATGCGCTCGAGATCGTCAATCGCGGCGACATCGAGCTGGCGCGACTGCGCGGCTCCTGGGCGGGCGCCATGGGACAGGTGCAGTTCATGCCGTCGAGCTACTTGAAGTTCGCGGAGGACTTCAACGGCGACGGCCGGCGCGACGTCTGGTCGGATCCTGCGGACATCTTCGCGTCGATTGCCAACTATCTCAAAGGTCACGGGTGGCGCGCGGACGAGTCCTGGGGACGCGAGGTCATCGTGAGGCGGGAAACGGCTCGCCGCATTGCTGGTGGGGTCGCGCGGCGCAGCGGCGGCTGCCGCGCCACCCGCGACATGACCGTGGCACTGCCGGCGGCACGCTGGGAAGAACTCGGCGTGCGGCTGCCTGGCGGCAAGGCGCTGCCGGCATCGACGCCCGCCGCCTCGCTGGTGTCCGGGGTGACGCGACACTTTCTCGTGTATCACAACTACGACGCGCTCCTCGAGTACAACTGCGCCAACTCCTACGCGATCAGCGTCGCGCTGCTGGGCAACGCGGTGATGACATCTGCACCAACGGAAAACCCACCGCAGAGGACGCAGAGAAAGCGGAGATAGACTCATGGCGACGTACGAGCTCGACGCGCGCGGACTCATTGTCGCGTGCCCATCCTGCGGTCAGAAGAATCGGTTGACGTACCAGCGACTCGCCGATCCAGTGCGGTGTGCGCGCTGCAAGACGTCGATCCCGCCGCCCGCATCACCCATCGATATCCACAGCACCGCTGATTTCGATCGACTCGTCGGATCCGCCTCGTTGCCGATCATCGTCGACTATTGGGCGCCGTGGTGTGGTCCCTGCCGCATGGTCGGCCCGGAACTCCAGAAGGTGGCCGCGCGGCAGGCTGGCCGTGTGCTGGCGATCAAGGTGAACACCGACGAACTATCGGACCTCGGTCAGCGCTTCGGCATCAAGTCGATCCCGACGATGGCGGTCTTCTCGGGTGGGAAAGAAGTGGCCAGGTCTTCTGGAGCCCGGCCCGCGGCCGACATCGAAGCCTTCCTGGAACAGGCGGTCGCGGCGCCGCGTTAGATCTTCCGCTCGGCTATCATCGTCGACATGCCCAACGGAACGTTTCTCGCCGTTGCCGTCCTCTTGACGGCCGGCGTCGCGATCGCCCAGTCACCCGGCCAACAACCTTTCAATCTCGAAGAGGCCACCATCGCCGACCTGCAGCAAAAGATGCAGGCCGGCAGCGAAACCTCGCGGTCGCTCGCCGAGAAGTACTTGGCGCGGATCGAAGCGGTCGATCGCAGTGGTCCTGCGCTGCACAGCGTGCTCGAAACAAACCCCGATGCCCTTGCGATTGCCGATCAACTGGATGCCGAACGGAAAGCTCGCGGGCCGCGCGGGCCGCTGCATGGCATCCCTATCCTGTTGAAGGACAACATCGCGACCGCGGACAGGATGATGACCACCGCCGGATCTCTGGCGCTGGCCGGGACGAAGCCGCCGAAGGATGCGTTCATCGCCTTACGTCTGCGCGCGGCAGGCGCGGTAATCCTTGGCAAGACGAATCTGAGCGAATGGGCGAATTTCCGGTCGACGCATTCTTCGAGTGGCTGGAGCGGACGCGGCGGGCAGACGAAGAATCCATACGCGTTGGACCGCAATCCCTCCGGATCGAGCTCTGGTTCCGGCGTGGCTGTCGCCGCGAACCTCGCAGCGGCCGCCGTCGGCACCGAAACCGACGGTTCGATCGTGTCGCCGTCCAACAACAATTCCCTGGTGGGCATCAAGCCAACGCTGGGCCTCCTGAGTCGAAGCGGCATCGTCCCGATCGCACACAGTCAGGACACGGCAGGGCCGATGGCGCGCACCGTCGCCGACGCCGCCCTGTTGCTTGCCGCGATGGCCGGCGCGGACCCCGACGACGCGGCGACTCGCGCAGGGGCCGCCGGCCCACGTGTCGGCGCCCCGACTCTGGCGAAGGATGGGCGGCCACGCAGCTCCAGCCCTACAGACTATTCGGCAGCGCTCGACCCGAACGGACTGAAAGGCGCCCGTATCGGGATCGTCCGCGACAAACTGTTTGGGTACAGCGTCGCCGCCGACCAGTTGGCCGACGCCGCGATCGCCGTGATGAAGCGGCTCGGGGCAACGGTCGTGGACCCGGTCAAGATCCCGACGCTCGGCAGGTTCGGCGGCAACGAGTTCGAGGTCCTGCTCTTCGAGTTCAAGGCGGACTTGAACAAGTACCTGACCTGGCTTGGGCCCGCCTCGCCTGTGCACTCGCTGAAGGAGGTGATCGCCTTCAATGACGCCCACAACGATCAGGAGATGCCTTACTTCGGCCAGGAGATCCTGACGATGGCCGAGAAGAAGGGCCCCCTCACCGATCCGAAGTACAAGGCGGCGTTGACGTCGAATCGGCAGAGGGCGCGGATGCTCGGCATCGATGCGGTGATGACGAACCACACGCTGGATGCGCTGTTCGCACCGACCGGCGGCGTGCCGTGGCTGACCGACCTGGTCAACGGCGACAGCTCCGCGGCGAACGCAGAGGCGCCATCGACTATCACGTCGGTGGCGGGCTACCCGCACATCACAGTGCCGGCCGGATATTTCCACGGGTTGCCGGTGGGCGTGTCGTTCTTCGGCCGCGCCTGGAGCGAGCCGACGCTCATCAAGCTTGCGTACTCATACGAGCAAGCGACGAAGCGCCGAACGCCGCCGACTTTCGCGCCGACCGCGGAGTTCACAAAAGACTAACGGCCTTTTAATCGGCGCTCTGCCACACCGCTCGCCCCACGAAGAACGGTCCCAGCCGCTCGAGATACAGCGAGGTCTGCTGCGTTTTCCTCATCATCTGGACGATCGCGGACAGCGGATAGAGATCCTTGCCGACGAGGCCGACGACGAAGTCGTTATCGTCCTTGTCGAGGCCATGGCAGGCGAGGCGGATATCGTGCGCGTAGTCGCCGGCGCCAAACGACATGCCGATCGCGCCATGCTCGGCCAGAATCACGCGCTGTTCCTCGGCCGGCAGCTGGGCGAACCTGCCGCTGCGCCGCAGCGGGTACCAAAGCGCCCATTTCCACTCGGGGTTCAGCACCGTCCGGCGCGGACGATGCAGCAGGATCTCCGGAAGGTCCGGCTCGTAGCCGATCGCGTAGGTGCGGCCGAGCATCGTGTATTCCTTCTTCTGGATCAAGGTCGAAAAGCCGGGGCCATTCAGCACCGGCCGGACGCGATCGAGAAAGAAGTCGGGATCCTCGTTGAAGGTGAGCAGCCCGGCGCCGCGAGGATCGTTCACATCCTCGTAGAGCACTCCGGAAATCTTCGCGCGGGCAAGCGTGTCCCCCAGCGGCGCCGTATCGGCGCAGCCGCCAAACGCCATGAACTGCATGAACAGCCGCACATTCGATCGCTGCGGCTGCCCGTCCTTCATTCCGCCTTTTTCGCTGATGTCCGGCGGCTCCGGCCCTCGACGCGCCTCTGTCATCTCGCGATTATACTCAGCGTGAAATGTCGTACCTGATTCGAGAAGCGACGCTCGACGATGTCGATGTGCTCGTCCGTCACCGCATTGGCATGTTCACCGACATGGGGCTGACGCTCGATGTGCCGGCGCTCGATGCCGCATTTCGTAGCTGGCTGGCAGAGAAGATGCCGGCGGGAATCTATCGGGCGTGGCTGGCCGAGGCTGAAGGCGACGCCATCGCCGGCGGCGGTGGCATCTCAATTCTGCCATGGCCACCCGGTCCGAACTATATGGGCGATACGATCGCGATCGTCTACAACCTCTACACGGAACCGGCGCACCGGCGGCGCGGCCTCGCCCGGCGGCTGATGAACACGATCCACGCCTGGGCAGCCGACCACGGCATCACATCCGTCGCCCTCAACGCCAGCCGCGACGGCCAGCCGTTGTACGAGTCGATGGGCTATCAGGTCACGCCGACGCCGATGATGTTTTATCCCCTGACGAAAACCACGTCGGGCTAGTGTCCCGTCCCCGTGGATCGTGGCATAAGTCCCGGAGCGCGGCGCCCGGATGGCAAGGCGCGACGAGCGAGAATACCGGGAGTATTTGAACGAGGAGCAACGCCGCCAGCCGGGATGCCCGGGAATTATGTCGCGAACCACGGGGACGGGACACCGGGTAGACGCCGACCCGAAATCGGCCACGGTTGCCGCCGAGATGTCTCGCGGTATAATTCGTCGGCTCAGGCCTTGAAAAGCCGACCGCTTTGGTCCGGCTGCCCGCCGAAGCGTTAGCGGAGGCGGCCCGGACCCCACGTTCCGTCACGCACATTACGGAGACTCGCGAGCATGCCGTTCATCATCACTGACCCGTGCATTGAAACAAAAGACACCGCCTGCGTTGACGTCTGCCCGGTGGACTGCATCCACCCGCGCAAGGACGAGCCCGAGTTCGCGCAGGCGACGATGCTGTACATCCATCCCGAGGAGTGCATCGACTGCGGCGCGTGCGTGCCGGCGTGTCCCGTCGCGGCGATTTACGAAAGCATCGACGCCACTCCGGCGCACCAGAAGGACCTGATCGAAGCCAACGCGATCTATCGGAATGGCGATCCGGCCTTGATGGCACAGGCCGAAGCGATCGTGCAGGCGCACGTTGCGGCGCAGCCGGCGCTGATGGCGATTCCGGCGGCCGAACGGCAGGCCGCGCACGCGTCCCACTGACACTCGTCGCTCTCGGCTTTCAGCTTCCAGCTTTCAGCAGATCTGACGGCTGAACGCCGTCGGCCGAAAGCTGATGAAGCTCGCGACCTGGAACGTCAACGGCATCCGGGCGCGCCTGGTGCAGGTCCAGGAATGGATCGCGCAGGAGCGCCCGGACGTCGTCTGCCTGCAGGAAATCAAGGCCACCGCCGAGCAAATCCCCACGACACTCTTCGGGCTCGAAGGCTACTGGTCGTACTGGCATGGCGGCAAAGGCTACTCCGGTGTCGCCCTGCACGTCAGCCAGGCGGTCGCGCCCGAGCGCCCGGCGTTCGCGCATCCCGCCTTCGACTACGAAACGCGTATCGCCACGGTCGAGGTCGGAGATCTCACTGTCGCCTCCGTGTACGTACCGAATGGCGGGAAAGACTTCCCGGCCAAGATGCAGTTTCTCGAGGCGATGGATCAGTACGCGGCGACGTTTCAGAGCGCCGGCCGCCAGCTCGCGCTGCTGGGCGACATGAACGTGGCCCGAACCGAGCGTGATGTGCACCCGCGCGAACGAAAGCCGCGCGCGATCGGTCAGCTTCCCGAGGAACGTGCGCTCATCGAGCGGATCCTGAGCCGGGGACTCGTGGACCTCGGACGCGCGCTCGATCCTGAGAACGACAACCTCTTCACATGGTGGGCGCCCTGGCGGAATATGCGCCAGCGCAACATCGGATGGCGCCTCGACCACGTGTTCGTGAGCGAGGCGCTCGCCGCCCGCGCCACGGCATGTCCGGTGCAAAAGGACGTCGGCACGAGCGACCACGCGCCCGTCATGGCGACCTTCACCTAGATATTGCAGAATTGATAACCCAGAGGCCATGTCGATAGTCGTCCAGAAGTACGGCGGCTCGAGTGTTGCCGACGTCTCGAAGCTGCGGCAGGTCGCCGCACGCGTGATGCGCACACGCGCCACGGGGCACGATGTGGTGGTCGTGGTGTCGGCGATGGGCGACACGACCGACGATCTGCTGTCGCTGGCAAAACAAGTGTCCGCCAACCCGGACCGCCGGGAGTTGGACATGCTGCTGACGGCCGGCGAGCGCATCTCCATGGCCCTGCTCTCGATCGCGATTCGCGAGCTCGGCGGAGACGCCATCAGTTTCACCGGCAGCCAGTCGGGAATCATCACCAACGATCGCCACGTGGACGCGCGCATTATCGAGGTGCGGCCGGTGCGCGTGCAGGACGAGCTGGCCCGCGGAAAGATCGTCGTCATCGCCGGGTATCAGGGCGTGTCGTACCGCCGCGAGGTCACCACGCTCGGCCGCGGCGGCAGCGACACAACAGCGGTCGCCATGGCTGCGGCGCTCGGCGCCGAATACTGCGAAATCTGCTCCGACGTCGACGGCGTCTACACGGCGGATCCCCGCGTCGTACCAGAGGCGCGCCGCATCGGCACGCTGTCGTACGAGGAGACGCAGGAGCTCGCCGAATCTGGCGCCAAGGTGCTGAACGCGCAGGCGGTGGAATTCGCCAAGGAAGCCGGCATCGCGATATACGCGCGGGCGACGGCGGCCCCTCTCCCCGGACCGGACCCTTCCGCTGACGGAACCGTGGTCCGCAAACACGCACCGCGTGTTCCGGGGACGGTGGTCGGCGTCGCAAGCGAGAAGGATGTTCTGGTCGTCGCGTTCCGGGCAGGCAGTCCGGTGGAGCGCGAAGGCGTGAGCCGAGGGGACGCGCACGCCGTGCTGGCGCTTCTCGACGAGCAGCGGGTCGCCGGCAAACAGCTGCACGTCGCGGACGGCCGGATGACCATGGTGGTGTCACGCGAGAACCTGCACGAGGAAGGCCGCGTGCGGGCGGCGATCGAGGCGCGATTTGGCGGACAGGTCACGATTGCCGACACCCTGGCTGCTGTAAGCGTGGTGGGCGCTGGCATCAACGCCAGTTTTCAGAACGTGCGACGCGGATCGGACGCCTTGGCAGCCGCAGGCATCAAGGCGGAGGGAATCGCCACCTCCTCTTTCCGGATCACGTGGATGGTTGACAGCCTGTGCATCGACGATGCGGTGCGCCTGCTGCATCGGACGTTCATCCGGTAAAATCTCCACCACGGAGGACACGGCCTGTGTCCACCGTGGTGGCGAGGTTCAATGAGCGAGGTTCTCGACCGCTTCCTTCGGTACGTCCGCTACGACACGCAGTCGGACGAAAAATCGACGACATTTCCCAGCACCGACAAACAACTGGTCCTGCTGCGCGCGCTTGCCGACGAGCTCCGCGCGATTGGCGTTGCCGACGCGTCCATCGACGAGTTCGGGTACGTGATGGCCACGATTCCGCCCACCACGAAGAAGAGCGGCGTGCCGGCGATCGGGTTTCTCGCGCACGTCGACACGTCGCCGGAGATGCCAGGCGCCGGTGTCGTGCCGATCGTGCATCGCGGCTACGATGGCCGGGATCTGGCGCTACCGGACGATCCCGGTTCGGTGCTGAGATTGCCCGAGATCCCGGCCCTGGCCGATCAGATGGGCCATGACATCGTCACCGCATCGGGCACGACATTGCTGGGCGCAGACAACAAGGCCGGCGTGGCCGAGATCATGACGGCGGCGGCCTTCCTCGTCGCCCACCCGGATGTTCCGCATGGAGCCATTCGCATTGCGTTCACACCCGACGAAGAGATCGGCCGCGGGACGGCGCATTTCGATGTCAAGCGATTCGGTGCGCTCTGCGCGTACACCCTGGACGGCGGCAGCCGGGGCGAGATCGAGATGGAGAGCTTCTCCGCCGATGCGATGGTCGTCACCTTTCATGGCCGCAACACCCACCCCGGCTACGCCAAAGGCCGAATGGTGAACGCCATCAAAGCGGCGGCCCGCTTCATCGACCGTCTGCCGCAGGACGCGATGTCGCCGGAAACGACCGATGGCCACCAGGGGTTCGTGCATCCGTACGTTGTCACGGCAAGCGTCGAAACCACATCGGTACGGGTGCTCATCCGTGATTTCGTGACCGCCGCGCTCAAGCAGAAAGAAGCGATGATCGAGGCGCTCGCGCGAGCGGTTGCGGCCGGCTGTCCGGGGATGGGCGTCGAGATTGCCGTGGAAGAGTCGTACCGCAACATGAAGGAAGTCCTCGACCAGCATCCAGAAGTGGTGGAGCATGCGCGCGAGGCAATCCGGCGCGCCGGCCTCGAGCCACGCTCGCACCCGATCCGCGGCGGCACCGACGGCTCGCGCCTGTCATTCATGGGTCTGCCAACTCCGAACCTCTTTGCCGGCGAGCATAACTTCCATTCGCGCCTCGAGTGGGTGTCGGTGCAGGACATGGAGAAGGCGGTCGAGGTGATCGTTCACCTGTGTCGGGTGTGGGAAGAACGAACTTAGAACTTAGAACTTGGAACTTGGAACTTGGATGTTCCCAGTTCACCTCTTTAGTTCTAAGTTCTTAGTTCTTCGTTCTAAGTTCACTTACGCGTTCGCTAGCGCAAGCTAGCGAACGTGTAAGTGACCCCGCTGAACCACGAATGGGTCGTGCGGGTGATCAGATTCGACAAGGCGTTCGTATCGGTGACGGTTCGTCCTTCGACTGTGCCCGCGGGCAGCGCGCTGACGGGTCCGATGGCCACGCCGGCGGTGAACGACGCGTGCGCTCCGAGGCGCAATGCCGAACCCATGAACACCGTGGCACGGGAATCGCCGCGGATGCCGATCCCAATTGAGACCGGCGCAATCCACGGCCAGCGGTCGTGGTAGATCTGACCGAACATCGCGACGTTGAGGTTGACGGTGCTCTCTTGATCGCGCTCGCGCACGACCACGCGTATCGGCTGGCCGCTGACATTCCCGAGTGCGAACACCGGATCGACGAGGCCAGACGCGACGAAGCCGCCGGTGAGCGCCATGTCCCATCCGGTCTGTGGCTGAGCAGCCGCCTTCACGACGCCGGCCATCCATGCGAGCGCGCCACCAACGACGACGACCTTCCAACGGGCGATCGGCATGACGCTGCACAATGTCTTCTCGTGACGCACAGTGTCAATAGGTTTTTTCGGAGAGGCATCCCGTAGAATGGACCGTCCGCCGGTGACTGATTTCCCTTGCGTGTTGTGACCTTCCGTCGAGGGCGCGCGGTCGCGCGCATCGTCCGGGCTCCGTTG
>WNFX01006461.1_pt1 | contig 11148 bp, 5 predicted proteins | sample 5400111 | NCBI WGS metagenome assembly WNFX01 (sample SAMN13153363, study PRJNA577476) | soil metagenome | isolation source: 40 cm soil or saprolite under grassland replicate 1 | place: USA:California | collected 2016-06-15
GATGTCGCGTCGAATATGCTCTCGTTAGCAGCGGAACGATTAGGGGATTTGCCGAACGTGGAGCTAAAGGAGATATCCGGTTATGATTTGAGAGGCGTTACGGATGCTTCCGCGGATGTTGTTTATTGCACGGTCGTCTTCATGCACCTCGAATCATGGGACCGATATAACTATGTTCTCGAGGCGTTTCGTGTTTTGCGACCGAACGGTCGAATTTACATCGACAACATAAATCTTTGCACCGATGGCGGCTGGGAGGTGTTCGAAACCCATCGTGCGTTGTCACCTGCAAACCGCCCGCCCCATATGACACAGAACTCCACCCCACAAGAGATTGAAACATATCTAACACGTGCAGGCTTCTGGGACGTGCGGATTCGCACAGACGATGACTGGATTCGGGCTTCGGGAGTTAAACCAGAACCTGCCGGCTAAATAGCTACTACTAGGTAGTGAAGATTTCGTCTCTTTTCGCTGGATCGGCTGAGCATACGGATGTCCTCAGTGAGCAAATCGCGAGCGCAGAGAACCGATATTACTGGTGGTTTGATCATCCTCTCGATTGGGAGCGGCCGATGCGAACGTTGTACCTCACGGGTTGGTGCGTCAGTCGCGAAGGTAAAAAAATCCGCGCCATGCGTGCGCGTATCGGGCGTCAGGAGTTTGCAGGTAATTATGGGATTGAAAGGAAGGACGTGGGCGCCGCGGTTCACCGAATCGGGTTTGCTATTGCCATCCCACTGCCAGCAGGAAAGTCGCAGGTTTGTGTTGAGGTTCAGGAAGCCGACCGCACATGGCAGGCCATCGCGATTCGCGACGTCTTCGGCGCATCAGATGGAGAATCAGCAGCCCCGATTGATCCCAAATACTTTATTCCAAATCCCGGTGCGAACCCACGAATTGAATTCTGGATCGACGAGCCCGTGGTTTGGCCAAAAAAAATTCGTTACCTCAAGGTCTCTGGTTGGTGTGTCGCGATTTCGGGCGACGAAATCAGCGAGGTACGTGCGCGTGTAGGAAACAACATTTTCCCTGCGCGTTTCGGTAAGCTCCGGCCTGACATTGGTCTTCGATACGACAATCGGCCAGGCGCGTTGCGGAGCGGTTTTTCACTCAATGCCACCATTCCGCCTGGGCGCAGCCAATTGATAATGGAGGCGCGCAGCGGCGAAGGCCCGTGGCAGAGGTTTTTCCTGTATCCGTTGCGTGGTCCGATTTTCCGAAAGCAATTGGATGGCGAGTCGGAAACCGCCGGCGATTACGCGCGCTGGATACGATGTTACGATCGGCTCCAACGAGGGGACGTGCAACGCATTCGGAAGCAAATCGGACAGTTTGAGTATTTGCCGCTGATTTCGGTTTTGTTACCGGTTTACAACTCGGATTTAAGGTGGCTCCGGCGTGCCATTTTGTCGGTACAAAAGCAGTTGTACCCACGCTGGGAGCTTTGTGTAGTCGACGACGCCTCGACTGATCGAAAGCTCTGGCCATTCTTGCAAAGGTGCGCGCGTCGGGATCCGCGAATAAAAGTGATGCGTCGCACGGAAAACGGACACATCTCAGCGGCGTCAAACGACGCCCTGCGCCTGGCGAACGGCGACTTTGTGGCGCTGCTTGATCATGACGATGAGCTGGCGCCTACTGCGCTATACTTGGTGGCAGTGGCTTTAAACAAGAACCGCGATCTGCAACTGCTCTACAGTGACGAGGATAAGCTCGATGCACAAAATCGACGGTCGGAACCGTATTTTAAGTCTGATTGGAACCCGGAGCTGTTTTTGGCGCAAAATTTCATTTCGCATCTCAGCGTTTACCGAACCGAATTGATCCGCCGGCTCGGTGGCTTCCGTACCGGGTTCGAAGGCTCGCAGGATTACGATCTGACGCTCCGCTGCGTTGAACAGATTCGACCGAAGGAGATTGAGCATCTGCCTTGGGTGCTTTATCACTGGCGCGCGGGAGATCAAAGCACCGCATCGAGCGCCACGGCCAAACCGTACGCACAAGAAGCAGCTCGCCGGGCGGTGCAGGAACATCTCAAACGGACGGGAATCGTGGGCACGGTGGCACCGAGTTATGGCGTCTATTTACAGACCAAATACGCACTTCCCACAGAACACCCGCTCGTTTCCATTATCATCCCAACCCGAGATCAAGCGTCGCGACTTAAGAAATGCCTCGATAGCGTTTTCGATAAGACAGATTATCGATCGTACGAAGTGATCGTGCTCGATAATGAGACCTATGATTCCGAGACGCTGAAGTTTTTGGCGGAGCTCACAAAACGCGAGCGCGTTCGGGTGGAGCGGATCGAAGGGACGTTCAATTACAGCCGACTGAATAATCGTGGCGTCGAATTATCTCGGGGTTCTTTCATTGCGTTGCTCAACAATGACGTGGAAGTGATCAACAGTGATTGGCTCAGCGAAATGGTGAGCCGCGCGATGCAACCACAAGTAGGAATGGTTGGCGCACGGCTCTGGTATCCGAACGGCACGATCCAACACGGCGGTGTGATCCTCGGAGCAGGCGGCATTGCTGGTCACGCGCACATTGGGCTCCGGCGCGGTGAGCCCGGCTACTTTGCTCGTGCAAATCTGGCGCAGAATGTCTCTGCAGTAACTGCTGCTTGCGCGCTAGTGAGACGAGAAGTGTATCTACAGCTCGGAGGGTTCGACGAAAAGCTGGCAGTCACTTTCAATGACATCGATTTTTGCCTGAGATTGCGGGAAGCCGGTTACTGGATTGTGTGGACGCCACACGCGGACTTGATTCACCACGAATCGACTAGTCGCGGCTTCGACAACAGCACGCCGAAACAAGTCCGATTTCTGGCGGAAGTCGATTACATGAATTCGAAGTGGGGCGACATGTTGCAGTGCGATCCGTTTTACAATCCGAACCTCTCGCTCGGGGAAAACCTTTTCACTCTGGCTTTCCCGCCGCGGATTACTAAGCCGTGGTAGAGTGTTGTCGCTTAATTGTGCATGATTGAAGTCCCCTTGCACCGGCTATGAGACAATCAATCGTGGAGAACTTGGTAGTCGCAGATTACGCCTTTCGTTTCGATGCGCTGCCAGAGCGGGTCACTTTTAGCAAGCAAGTCAAAATCACGGGCTGGCTCTTACATCGCCGAGGTCTACCCATTCATGGAATTCGTGGAATTGTTCGCGGCGTTCTGCGCCGCCGATCGATTTTCCGGGCACGCCGCAAAAGATCGCGACCGCTCATCGCGGCTGCTTACCCCGATTTACCCGAAGCCGCGCAAAGCGGATTCCTTCTGGTGCTTGAGCTGCCTGTCGGGCCAAGTGAAATTACAATCCAAGTCCAGGACCCTGACAAAGTCTGGCGAACCATTTTTGTCACGCGTATCTGGGCGTTTCCCCTCGCCTTCATTGGTCGAATAGGTCTGCCGCGCGTCGAGCAGTTCCTCGTGACTTATCTCGCGGAAATCTTTCTCGCAAAGAGGCGAAACGCCGCGATCTCCATCGAATCGGGCGGGACCGCTCAGATCGAGACGAGTCTCAATCACAACAAACTCCAAACGTTCGCGGATAAGTCTGGTTTAACCCGGTCCGAAATAAAAAGAGTAGATTTGTTCGTCACTTCCAAATCGAATTTGTTTGTCCGTGAAATCGCTGAGTCACTTTGTGCCGGCTTCCGCGCTGCCGGTTGTGAGGCACAACTTTTGGTGGATCGAATTCCCGCTGAAAGGACCGAGCAAGACAAAATCCAAATCGTAGTTACACCTCATGAGTTCTTTAACTTGTTTTTGAGTTATAAGCTCTCATGGGAGAAGATTCAGCGCCTTGCAAAGCATCTTTTCTTGCTGAGTACTGAGCAACCCGAAAGCGAGTGGTTTGACAGCAACCTTGTCGCGGCACCGCACGCACGCGCCATGCTCGACATTCATTTGTCAGGAGTGGCCGCGTACCGCGCGCGTGGCCTGCCGTGTTTTCATCTGCCGCTCGGTTACCATCCATTGCTTGAACAAAGTGACGCACCAGCAACGTCCGAAAGAGACGTCGATGTTTGCGTTCTGGCTGCGATGACTGACCGGCGCGAGGAATTCATCGCCGCGCATGCTGATTTCTTCGCAGCGCACAACTGCCACATCAGATTCGTTCCGATCGGGTTCGCCAAGACGGAAGAGACGCGAAGTTATTTACATACTTCGCAACGCAATGCCTTGTTGCAGCAGACAAAGATTTTGTTGAATGTTCATTACTCAGACCTGCGCTATTTCGAATGGCATCGGGCGCTGATCGCAATCGCAAATCGTTGCTGTTTGATTACCGAGACCTGCGAAGGCTTTGAGCCATTGGTCCCAGGTAAACACTTTGTGATGGCGAAAGCAGACGATCTCACCACGTGCTGTGAATACTATCTGAAACACGAAGATGAACGTGAAGCGATCGCCGAAGCGGCTCATAATTTCGTGCGTCAACGCTTCACGCAGAAAGAAAATTGCCGCGCATTCTTGCAGCAAATAGAGACAAGCTTCCGTCGGCAAAACGACGGGGACCAATCGAATTTCGACTTCCAAGCGAATGCGGAACCCACATTAGCAAGTGAACCATTCCCGGATGCGTTGGCAAAGCGTCTTTCGCAAAGACCTACAGCTCTATTCCTTTCGGCGCTGCGCGAAGACCTCACAAATATGTTTGGCCCGGCGAAGCAAAAACCGGCAGCGACTGTCAGTACAATTACCGATGCGGTAGACACAGCGCAACGCATCACGACGCTCTGCACCATGCGGAGTGGTTATATCGAGCGGTTTGACGCGCAAGAAAAGGCGCAACAAAGAGGAGAAGCGATTTTCCGATTACTCGAAAATAGCCGCTTCGATCGCAGCGCGCCCGCGATTTCAGTTATTGTCACTCTTTACAATTACCAGGCGTACATTTGGGACTGCCTGAAAAGCCTGGAAGATTCTAATACCGCGGCAATTCGTGGCGGAATCGAAGTTGTGATTGTCAACGATGCCTCGACAGACGATTCGCTGGCACAAGCGATGGCATGGCAACAAACTTCACGTCATCCTGTTCGAATTGTGGACAAACGGCTGAATACCGGGTTGGCGGACGCACGCAACATCGGTCTTCAGCTGGCGCGTGCGCCTTATGCCTTTATCCTGGATGCGGATAACATGGTGTTTCCTCGCGCGCTGGCGGAGTTGCATAGCACAATTGTTAGAGACAAGTCCGCAGCTGCTTACTCGATCCTCTGCCGTTTTGAAGGCGCTTACAACAACCTGCAAGGATTGCTTTCCTATTTCGATTGGGACCCACAGATGCTGGTCGAGCGTCCTTACATTGACGCGATGGCGTTGTTTGATCGAGAGAAGCTCATCGAAATCGGCGGTTACGATACCGAGCTATTTAAATTCGGTTGGTTTGGGTGGGAGGACTACGACTTGTGGCTGCGAATCGCGAACGAAAAACTCAGGGTCAGCTTTGTTCCGAACGTTCTGTGTCTCTATCGGCACCACGAAAAGGCGATGAGCAATGCAACCAATCTTTTCGAGCTAGAACTGGTGGGACATTTGTACGAAAAATATCACGCCCTCGTCGAAACGTATCCACCGAAAAACCGAATTCTTGGAATTAACAGGTTGCGGTTTGACGAAGCAGTCAAAACACACTCGCAAAAGCGTGAACGAGCAGATATTTCAATGGCGCGATTGACATAAAACTGCACTTAAGAGAGGCCTGCCAGACAAAGCGAGAGCTCACGAAACCTTTCGCTCCTAGCCTAGTGAGAAATCGGCGCGGTCACGCGAAAAATTCGGATTGTAATAAGGATCCCGCTCTAAGACATCAGACCAGCGTCGGCGCATGATCGCTTCGCCACTAGCATCAACTTTATCGCGTACGGGCGTGTCCCAACGAAGCTTCGCAACCGGAGTGTAAACAATTACATAACCTGCCCGCCGCATTTTGAGACAAAGATCGATGTCTGCAAATTCGAGCGAGAGGGTCTCGTCGAATCCGCCGATCTCTTGAAAAACTTCCCGACGCACCAACATACACGCGCCAGAGACTGCACTATAGTTGCGCGTCATCCGCAATTGACGGTTCACGCCCGGATGCTCCGCCGGGAAACCGTGAAAGGCGGGCTGCGCAATTCCATTGACACCAAGAACAAGCCCGGCGTGCTCGATGGTTCCGTTGGGGTTCACCAACCGCGGACCGACTGCGCCGACTTCCGGCCGCTGAACATGCTCGGCCATAATCGTAAGCCAATCGCTCTCGATTGGTTCAATGCCAGCGTCCATGAATAAGAGCCAGGGGCTATCGGTCTGTTGCACCGCGAAATTGCTTAACTCAACAGCGCTGGATGCTTCGGGTGCGTGCACTACGCGACACGATGAGTGTCTGAAGGACTCGCTTCCTTGTTGAACAACGATCTCGTAGTTGGGGTAGCTGGTTCTGGCGGTCAAACTTTCAAAGCAGCCTTTAATTCGCTCCGAATAGTCTCCGCGACGAATGATGATAGAGATTTTCTTTGCTTCCGGTAGGTCGCGTCTGACGCAAAAGGCGTGCGTCGGCCAATCTATCGTGACACGGGCGTGTTGGCCGCAACGGTTGAGGTGCTCTTCAATCGCGCGGCGCGAGGCATCGAGTTGCCCAGGTTTTTGACGAACGTTGCTCGCGCTGGAGTTTTCGCTTCTCCGCCAATGATATAGTATGCGCGGAATATGCACGATACGATTACTGCGTTCGATGATGCGCAGCAGAAGATCGTAATCCTGCGAGCCGTCGAAATCGGATCGGAAACCTCCGACATCGTGGATAAGCTGCCGGCGCAGAAAGATCAGGTGACAGAGATAGTTGCACGACAGGAAAAAGTCCGGCGACCAGTCGGGTTTTAGCATTGGCAAGTCGAAGCCTTGCTCGGTGAGCTTGTCTTCATCCGAATAAATCAGATCGACCTCGGGATTTTCGTGAAGCAACCTCACATTTTGAAAAAGTGCATCAGGCTCAAGCACGTCATCATGATCGACAAAGGTGATCCACTCGCCGCTAGCCACATCAAGGCCTCGGTTTAAAGCGGCCGAAATGCCTTGATGCGTCTCAAGCCTCACGAGGCGGATCCGTCGGTCTCGCGAGGCCAAAGCAGGCAAAGCATCCTTTAGATCGGCAGCGGTCGATCGATCGTCGATCAGTACGAGCTCCCAATTTTCGTATGCTTGCACGAGCATCGACTCCACCGCTTCCCGGAGCCACGGAACGGGCGTATTGAACACGGGTGTCAGGATGCTGATAAGCGGTTGCGAGTTGAACCCATGCCACGTATCCCGCATCATCTGTATCTGCTCGGGACTTGCGCAATGCTCCTGCAGCCACTTCTGGTACGCAGATACTGGGACAGCTGTTCGAGTCGACTTCACGCAGCCGCGGATTCGTTTCAGAATTTGTCTCAGAAGTTTTTCGGGCAACCGATACGGTGCGAGCAATATCTGGCCAATTCGGCGCTCGGGCGATTTGCGAAGCGCTTGCTTCTGTTCTTTCAACAACTTTAGCTCGCGATGGTATTGCTTCACCTTGAGAAGTTTTTCTTCAACGGTTGCAATGTGCCGATCGGCCGCTGCGAGCTCTGAGGTGCGTGCGTCCAAGGCTCGCCGCAATGCGTCCAGCTGGCTGTTGAGTCTGGCAAAAGTTGTTTCCACGGCGGACACCAGCTCGGCATCTGCTTTGCGCGGCGGGGGCCGTAGGCATAGGGCTGCAGAATCCAGTTCAGTCAGGTCGCATTCGTAATCGGGCCCAAATCCATAGCGGCCAAAACATTCAACAAGGTGTGGGCGCCGCGTGACTACGTCAGCGCCACGAGCGGGCAGCAGGACAACCGCGTCCGCGTAACGCGAGAGCGTTTCCGCCACTCGGCTGTCGTCGTTTTGTCCGGAAGGATAGAACCAAACCGCGGTTTCAAAGCGGGCTACACCTGCGCCGTGACTCAGTTTTGAAACCAGTTCGTTATGAGACCAGATGACAGCTTCTCTTTTCTCTTCAGCAAATTGGGACTCAAGTTTGTGTGGGTCGGCTCCGATGATGAGAAATCGGCCGTGCTCGAACTTCCGCGAGAGAGTGCGCGCGAAATCGGAATCACAGGAATGCGAGGATGTTGGCAACACCGCTCACATTATATTGGTTGAAGCAACCCGCAGGCAAATTTACCCTGCCGCGCCACCCCTGCGATACTGCCAGTTCCGCAATGCTCGACTTCGTCGTTTACCTTCTTTATCGCGCGGGGTCGGCTATTGCCGCCGTGTTGCCATTGCGGTTTCTGTTTGCTGCTGGACAATTCCTTGGCTTTTGCGCCTGGCTCTTTTCCGGGAAATATCGGCGCCTGGCACAACGCAATGTTGCTATTGCGTTTGCCGATGAAAAGTCGCCGCGCGAATTGCGACGCCTTGTGCGCCGGCATTTTCAGCGCCTTGGCACTAATCTGCTTTGCAGCGCAAAACTGATGCGAATGTCGCCAGACAAAATCCTCGAGCGAGTCAAAATCGAAAACATCGAATCCATGGCCAGCCGGTTTCGCGCGGGCGTTCCGGTCGTGCTCGTGTTGAGTCATCTGGGAACGTGGGAATTATTCGCGCAATTGATGCCGAAGTTTGTCGGCTTTGTGCGAAATGCGAGCGTTTACCAGAAACTTGGCAACCGTTTCATTGACGAGCATGTACGTCGGACGCGCAGCCAAACTGGGTTAGAATTGTTCGATCGTCAGTCTGGATTTGACCCGGTGATCGAATTGCTGCGCTCCGGCGGCGGCGTCGGTGTTTTGTCCGACCAACACGCTGGTGACCACGGGATTTGGACGCCGTTTTTCGGAAAACTGGCTTCCACTTCGCCTCTGCCTGCTTTGCTTGCCAAGCGCACCCGAGCGGCGCTCATCGCTGCTGGCGTTTACACAACAGGTCCAGCGCGTTGGCGCATGGTATTCACCGAGCGCTTTGATTCGCCGAAGGAGGACGGTTCTGTGGCGGCCCTGACTTCGAGGATCAATGAGGTTATCGAGAAACAGATTCGCGTCGCACCGGAAGATTGGTTTTGGGTACATGATCGGTGGAAAACGCCGCAGCCCAATTTTCTTCTCGCGCGGTATAGACGCGGCGTCCACCTGCCGCCGAGAATTTCAGCTCAGGACCTAAAACCGTTTCGAATTCTCATTCGTTCAAGCAACTGGTTAGGCGACGCCGTGATGAGTGTCCCCGCAGTTCGTGCGATCAAGAATGGGCGTCCCGACGCTCAAATCACAATCGCCGCGCCGGCGAAGATTGCGCCGATGTGGAAGCTCGTTCCCGAAGTGGACACAATCATCTCCTTGCCGAACGATTCGCTCCTTGCGGCTGTCTCATTGCTTAATCGCCAACCGGTATTCCACGTTGCGATTCTTTTTCCAAATTCGTTGCGTGTTGCGCTTGAATCGTGGCTCAGCCGAATCCCGCGCAGAATCGGTTATCAGGGGCACCAGAGGAGATGGCTACTGAACCAAATCATGCGCGAGCCGCGAAAACCCCGCCCGCCTGAACACCATTCGGTGCGATTTCTTCGGATCGCGCGTGAATGCGGCGCAGAAACAGAACAATCGCTGACGACAAAAACGTCCAACGTCCAACGTCCAACGTCCAACGTCCAACCGTCGGAATCCAATCAACTATCAACTCTCAACTATAAATTTCTCAAAATCGGCCTTTGCGCGGGAGCCGAGTATGGCGCGGCGAAACGATGGCTCCCGCAGCGATTCGCCGAGGCCGCCGCAAAAATCAGCGCGCAATCATCGGCGCAATGGATCTTGTTTGGGACGAAGAATGACGCGGGAATAGGCGATCAGATCGCGGCTGTGCTCGGCGATCATTGCGTGAATCGGATCGGCCATACCACTCTCGATCAACTTATCGACGAACTGCGGGAATGCCGTTTAGTGCTTACTAACGATACCGGCACGATGCATCTTGCCGCTTTACTAGGCGTGCCTGTGGTCGCCGTTTTTGGCTCTACTGAGCCGCGTCTGACCGGGCCGCTCGGCAACGGTCACATTATCCTGCGACACCATGTCGAATGCAGCCCGTGTTTTCTCCGCGAATGTCCAATCGATTTCCGTTGCATGAAGGCGGTCAGCGCACAGGAAGCGGCCGATGCAGTGCTTTCAATTCTAAGGGAGAAACTTCAAACTTAACACTCCAAGGCATAACATGGCTGCCCCGCGAATTCGCACAGACGTCCAAGTGATGTTTTTCGACACCGACTGCGGAGGCGTCGTGTCAAATATCGCTTACCTGCGTTTCATTGAGATTGCGCGCACACATCTCGCTGAGAAACTGGGTCTCGCCCTCGTGGAAATGGCCCAAAAACAAACGTATCCCGTGGTGGTCCGAACGGAGATTGATTATCGACGCGCAGCGAAACTCGGAGATCGGCTGGTGATTGAGGGCTGGCTCGATCAGGTGGAACGCGCGCGGTTCTGGTGCGGGTTTCAGATCACACGACCGAAGGACAACATGTTGATTGCGCAATGCCGTCAGATGCTCGCACTGATCGAAATGCCGTCAGGAAAACTGCTGCGTTTGCCCGATCACTGGCAAGAATATCGCAAGGCCGATTCGGCAGTATCCCAAAGGCGGGTGTAAAATCCGAATTGTTTCCCGCGAAGAATGAATTGAATGACCGCAGCGACTCGAACCGTTAGCCTTGAAGAGACTCTGCTCGAACCGCCGGCGCTGCCTCCGCCGCCGACGCGTCACGCATTGTTCGCAATTCTAATTGCGTTAGCGGCGCTGTTGCACGTCGGGACGATCGGCAGCGGCGATTTATACAGCCAGACAGAAGGCCAATATGCAGGAGCCGCCCGTGAGATGGTCGAAACGCATCAATGGCTTTTGCCGACTAATGACGGCATCCCGCGCCTCCAAAAGCCGCCGCTGCTCTACTGGCTCATTATTGTTTCGTTCAAGCTCTTCGGCATAAACGAAGCAGCTGCTCGGCTACCGGTCGCGCTTGCGGTGGTTGCCTTGGTTGCACTTATTTTTCTGATTGGGGAAAAGCTCACGGATTACTGGCGCGGTTTCATTGCCGGTCTGATTTATCTTAGCTTCTGTGGCACATTTCTGCTCGCGCGCATCGTCATGCCCGAACCGCTTGTCAG
>WNFX01006463.1_pt1 | contig 11144 bp, 8 predicted proteins | sample 5400111 | NCBI WGS metagenome assembly WNFX01 (sample SAMN13153363, study PRJNA577476) | soil metagenome | isolation source: 40 cm soil or saprolite under grassland replicate 1 | place: USA:California | collected 2016-06-15
ATCCGGCTCGGCTTCGACCTCGAGACCGATGCCACCGCCGAGCAGACGGAGACCCTGCTGCGGCTGACCGAACGCTACTGCGTCGTCTACCAGACGCTGGCGCACGCCGTCGAGATGACCACGTCGGTCTCCCGGCCGACGGCATGAACACCCAGTGGGGCGCAAGACGGTCGGCTGGGTTAGGTGAGCCAGTACACGTTGTAATGCTGGTGGTGCATTCGCGCGATCGGGATCAGCGAGACCGGGCCGTCGCGCGTCCCGGCCCGGAACATCAGCGGCTGCGTCGAGGTCTGCGTGAGCGAGCCGGTGTCGAGCCACGGCATCGGCATCGCCCCGGTGTCGCCGTACGCGCCGCTCAGGACGATCGGACCGTAGGTTACCGCCTGCACGGCGGGATCGTCAGGTGTGGGGTCCAGCGCGAGCCGCATGGGCAGGCTGACCTCCACGCTGTCGCCGGGGCGCCAGTCCCGCTCGATGGCCAGCCAGCTGCCCGGCCGGGCCGCCCCGGGTAGCCGGGTGCCATTCAGCCAGGCTCGTGCCCGGCCGGCCAGCCACGACGGGATCCGCACTCGAACCGCAATCGTGGCCTGCCCGGAGACGACCTCGATGCGCGTGCCGGGCTCGTCGGGGAAACCGGTGGTCTGCCGAAGTGTCAGCCTGTCATCTCCCCAGGTCACCTCGGACGGGATGAACAGGTTGACGAAAAGCCCCTTCTTGTCGCGTGAATAGATGGTGTCGGCGAACTTCGCCTGCGTCTCCAGGCCGGTGGCATGGTCGCAGGAGAAGTTGTCGTAGTCGGTGGAGTAGACGTCAGGGTCGGCGCCCATGAAAGTTGGCTGCCGCTTGAACGCGGCCGGCGACAAGCCGGTGTAGTAGATGTTGAATCCGTGCGCGGATTCCGGGTCCTGCTCGCCGAGCATCTGGTTGAACAGTGCGCGCTCGTAGTAGTCGAGCAGATCCACCCGGTCCGGCTCATGGAAGTGGAGCAGCCTGGTCAGCCTGAGCATGTTGTAGCTGCAGCAGTTCTCACAGGTGCGGTTACTCAGCTGGCCCGCAACGACGTCGGGGGCGTGCCAGTGCTCGTAGTCGCTCGTGCCGCCGGTGACATAAGAGTGGTGGCCGGTGACGATCTGCCAGAAGTTCGCGCCGATGTCGTTATACCTGCGGTTCCCTGTCTCCTCCCACATCCGGATGCAGGAGATCATCTTCGGGATGGTGGTGTTGGCGTGCAAGCCGGACAGCTTGTCCTCGCCGCTCGCGAGCGGATCGAAGACCCGGGCGTGGTAGAAGCGCTCCGCCGTCCGCAGGTAGCTCGTGTCCCCGGTGAGACGGAAGAGGTCGGCCAGCGACTCGACGATGCCGCCGTGCTCGACCTCAAGGACCTGTTGCATCCGGGCGTACGACAGGCGGGACGTTCGCCAGCCCACCCAGTCACCCAGCCTGGCCGCCATGCCAAGGGCCCGCGTGTTGCCGGCCAGCTCATGCTGGTCGAGCAGGCCCGCCATGATCTTGTGGATCATGTAATACGGCGACCAGACGGGCCGGTCGGCCTCGAGCCTGCCGAAGAAACTCTCCGGGAAGGCCGACAGGTAGCCGTCGTGGAAGCCCGCCTGCCGGGATCTCGCCTGGCACCGCGCGAGCTCGTCGACGATGTAGCGGCCCTTCTCCGCCGCGGCACGGTTGCCTGTGTTGGCGTAGGTCATGGCCAGCCCGGACATCAGGTGCCCCGTGCAGTGGCCGCGCACCTCGGACGTCGGAGCCTCCCACCCGTGGCACGGCCGGGCGGCGGACGGCAGGCCGACGTTGAGCCTGAAGGCGTGCAGCAGCCGGTCCGGATCCACGAACTCCAGGTAGTCGGTGTTGCGCGCCTGGTTGGCCCGGAACGGGCCGTCGAGGAGCTTTACCGCGGCGAGCGGCACCGCCGCCGCGAGCCGGCCAACGCCGGCCGGGCGATAGCCGTCAGGGAAGTAGCCGTCAGGGAAGTAGCCGTCCGGCTGGGTGACCGGCGCGGCTCGCGGGCGGTCCGACCTCATGCGCGACAGCGCTACCCCGCCAGCCGTGCCGCCGAGCGCGGCGAGCAGAGCCCTCCGGCCCATCGGACGCGCGGCCATTGGCACCGTCCCCTGGCGTTCGGCTTACCCCGCAACTGCTCACGCGTGACCCACCATTGATCAGAACCCACACCAGCCAAGCAGTCAATGCCTGCCCGTCCCGGCTACGGCTGTACCAGGCCCGGTCGCTCGGCGGGAGGCTGGCGCCCCGGGGTTGCCGGCGCACCGCAATCTGCTCACGGCGTACATGTCTCCGCCGGTGCTCGATGCGGTGACCGACACCGTCGCCTCGATCGTCGGGCAGGCACCATTCCTGCTGGCGGGCTGCTCCTACGGCGGGTATCTGGCCACCGGGCTGGTGCGCCGCGTTCCGGCTCGGGTTGCCGGGCTGCTCATGGTGTGCGCGGGCGTGAAGATCCGCCGGTCGGCCGTGGCCCTTAGCGGCGTAGCCCGGCGAACAGATCATCCTCGGGTACCGGCGAGCCGGTGGAGTCGCTGGCCCTGATGAAGCTCTCGCGGCCGAACGCGGTCTCGGCGATCTCCGGCGGGATCATGCTGAACCACGAGTCGCGGATCTGGCTGGCATGCGCGAACAATGCCTCGCGCTTACGGCCGAGCATCGCCCGGATATCGACGGTGGTGGTGATGCGCTGCTCGGCTTCGGCCATCTGCCGCTGCATCTCCGGGTCGGGGGTGCGGATGTTAGGCACGTCCGCGCCCAGGTCGCGCAGCGCCTGCCATACCTTCTGCCAGTCGCTGCCGCGCATCGCGGTGAGGTAGAGCTTGGCCGGGATGCCGGTGGCGGCCACGGCGGCCGCGGCCGCCTCGCCCGCGTGTACGTGGTCGGGATGCTGGTAGGGACCCTTGTCGTCATAAGTGATCACGACCTGCGGCCGATACCGTTCGATCAGGCCGCCGATCTGAGCGGCCACGTCGGCCGTCGGAATGTTGCAGAACGCGTCCGGCCGATCCTTATAGTCCCAGTCGGGCATGCCGGAGTCGTGGTATCCGAGCAGTTCGAGGTCGGTAACTCCGAGGATCTTGCAGGCCTCGCGGAGCTCGGCCCGCCGCAACTGCGCGACCTCCTGCTCGTCGTGACCGTCCTGGCCCGGCTTGACCCCTCCAGGCGCATCCCCGAACTCACCGTTGGTACAGGTCACGACGACGGTACGGACTCCCTGGTCGGAATAGGCGGCCAAAACACCGCCGGTGCTTGACGCCTCATCGTCAGGGTGGGCGTGCACCGCCATCAGGGTCAGAGTCTCTGCCATAGCTCAAGCCTGCCGGACGAGGTGCGCGGGTAGCCAGCCGGGACGAGCAACGCGGGAAACCGTCGTCGTGCGGTCGGTAAGCATTTCGCCGGGTCTACGGCCGCCGCGCGGGTTCTGACCTGCCCTTTAGTGCCGCCCGGGCACCCCCCGATGCCGCCAGTGGCACCACGCGGCAGCCGTTATGGCTGTGCTGGCCCGGGGGGACGACCCCCCGGAGCCCCCCGATGCCGCAAGCGGCACCACGCGGCAGCCGTTATGGAGATGTCTGAGCGAACCGGTGGTCAGCCGTCACCGAGGTAGTCGGCCGGCAGCTGCCACCCGGGAACCTGGTAGGGCCCGAGAATTTTCGAGTCGCCAGGGTAGGGCTTCGTCCACCCCGTGGCCGTGTACCAGTCGAGCCGGTTGAGCATCGCCGGATTCGCCTGGTCCTCCAGCGGCGTCGCCCCGCCGAAGCGCTGGTGGGCGCTCCAGGCCAGCCATTGCCGGTAGATGCCCGCCAGCGCCGCCGGGATCACCGGCTTGGCCGCCCCGCCCTGCGCGGCTGCGGCGGCGGCGCGCGCCGATCCGGTGGTCACGCCGGACACGCCATAGGTCAGCGGGATCTGGTTGGGCACCGCGTGGTACGGCGTGAAGTCGGGCTTGGCGGTGAAGGCGCCGAACATCGGCTCGGCCGCTCGGTCTTCCTGGTTCATCGGCTGGATGCCCAGGATCTGCTCGATGGTCCGCACCACGTTGAGCTGCGTGTAGTAGGTGTCGTCGAGCACGCCCCGTTTGGCGTAGGGACTGAGCACGAGCAGCGTGCTGCGGTGCCCGTCCACGTGATCGGCGCCGTTCTGCGGGTCGTCCTCGACCACGAAGATCGCCGAGGACTTCCAGAACTGGCTGTGCGAGATGGTATCCACGATCCGCCCGAGGGCGAGGTCATTGTCAGCGACCGCGGCCACCGGGTAGGGGTCGCCGCCGCCCACGCCCGACGTGTGGTCGTCAGGCAGCCACATCAGGTTCAGGTTCGCGAGCTTGCCCGTCTGTTCACTCTGGCGGAACGACTGGAGCCAGACGTCGGTGCGGTACTGGTCAGGGACATCGAGGTCGAACTTCGGGTAGGCGTGATCGTCGATCGCGTTGAGCGAGGGGATGTCCGCGTAGGTGCTGTATTTGTCGATCGGAACCGGCAGCGGGCCGCTGGCCTTGCCCTCCAGGATCAGCGAGTCCTGGTACCACTGCTGCCAGGTGGGGTAGCCCGTGGATGGCAGGTCGAAGAAGTTGTTGTACTCGCCGAACGAGGCGGCCGTCTGGCCCGCTCGCTCGGCTGCGTTCCAGATGAAGCCGTCCCGCTGGTAGGCGAGTGCGTCGCCGCCCTGGGCCGGGTAGCTGCGGTAGAACGCGCCGAACTCCTTCTCGATGTAGTCGTTGGCGTCCGCCTGCATGAGCCAGTTGTGGCCGTCCGCCGACAGCGTTCCCTCGTCGTAGAAGTTATCGAACAGCCCGAAGCTGTCCGCCAGGGCGTGGGCGTTGGGCGTGACCTTGGTGCCGAACTGGGCGAGCGACGGATCGCTGTCGCCCCTGCCGATATCCCCGAGGACCTGGTCGTAGGTGCGGTTCTCCTTCACGATCAGGAACACGTGCTTGATCGGGGAATGCGCGCCAAGCAGTGCGGGCACGGCGGCGCTCGCCGCGCCGGCGCCGGCGGATGCGCCCGCCGCGAGCAGGTGCTCCCAGTTGTTGTTGACGAAGACCTGGTGGGTGTAGCCGCCCAGATCGCTATCGCGTGGCGGGGTGAAGATCGTCAGCGACCCGGTGTCGTCATAGGTGTTGTGCCCGGTCGCGGCCGTGGTGCCGGGTCCCTGGTCGATGGTGCTGGCCGGGCCGCGGGCGCCGATGCCCTTGTCGTTGGTCACGATCAGCTTGCCGAGCCGGGAATCCATGATCACGTTCACCGGATACCAGTCGGTGGGCAGCAGGCCTTGGTACTGGACCGGCGATACCTGGCCGTGGTAGCGGAAGACGGCGATCGCGTTGTCCCTGCCGATGCTGACCAGGACGTGGCGCGGGTCCGGCATCGTGATCGCGTTGGGGTAACTGCCGACCGTCGAGCCGGGCAGGGGGTTCACGTTGAAGGTTTGCGTGACCCGTTTGGCGGCCGTGTCGATGACCGACACGCTGTCGTCGTTGGAGTTGGCCACCAGCAGCGTCGTGCCGTGCAGGTACTCCGCTGTCGGTTGCAGGCCGACGGCGATGCTCCCGGTCTGCTGCCCCGTGCCCAGGTCCACAACCGAGACCGTGCCCGTTGTCGCCGCGCCGGTGGACCGGTCGGATACGACGGGCGTGCCGTCAGAGAGGTTCGTGAAGTCGCCGGGCTTGGCCGTGCGGCCGCCCTCGTTGGACACGAACGCCTCGCCGCCGGACAGCACCACCTGGCGCGGGGCATTGCCGACAGGTATCTGCTTGACGAGTGTGTTGGCGGCGGTGTCGATGACGCCCAGGGTGTTGTTGCCATTGAGCGCCACGTACAGCTTCGATCCATCGGCCGACAACACCATCCCGGACGGCAGGGCCGCGCCGCTGGCACCGGTCAGGCTGATCGACACCGGGGTGGTGTTCACCAGGCCGTCCGGCTGGACGGAGAAGCGCAGCAGGTCGCTGGACTGCGGAACCCATAGTGTCCTCCCGTCCGGTGAGTACAGCGGGCCGTCGGCGGCGACCGTCCCGTCCCCGATGCTCGGGTCATCGGTGCCGCCGGTGCCGACCTGCTGGACGACCTGGCCGGTCGCCACGTCGATGAGTGACAGGTAGCCAGTGAAGTTCTGCCAGCTCAGGGCGGCCAGTGTGGTTCCGTCCGGGCTGAGGGTGCTCGACGGCAGGCGCCCGTCGCTGACCAGGACGCGGGTGCCTATCGGCTTGATCCGCTGATTGGACGGCAACAGGATCCCTTGCCCCGTATCCTGGCCGACCTGGCCGTGACCGAACCCGGTCAGCAGCCTTCCCGCGCCGGCGGCGACGCCGCCAGCGACGATGATGAGGCTCACGGAGACACCGACGATCAGCGTGCGCCGCGGCAGGCGCCGTGACATGAGCCGCGGCAGGTGCCGCGGCCGGGCGGTGGCATCAGGTAAACCTCTGAATATGATCTTCAGCATCCGCGTGACCGCTGCGCGCCCGTTCGACAAAGCTGTGTGCATCTGCTTCTCGCTTCCTCGTTTCGCCGCTGTCAAGGGCTGGCTGCCGGGCAAGGCGTCGCCCACGAGCCCGTTGCGGACGCTACGGAGGAGGGGTTTCGCTGAGAGACCCGCTGCATGAACGCCCGAGCATTGCTGCGTGAATGCTGATGGTGTCCCTACTGGCCGTGTGGACAAAGGGAACGGTTTTCATTATCCTCCTGTCCAGGGTCAGCGAAAACGGTGATCGGTTTCATTTTCGTGGTGCCACGGCGTCGTCTTCGCGCTGGCAACGGCACCGTCGCGGTGGCATGGCATCGGCGCGGCGAGTGTCGCGCCGTGGCATGGATTGGAGAGTCCCCCCGATGGGATGCGTGCTGCGCACGTACCGGCGGGCGTTGCCCGCAGTAGCGGTGGCTGCTCTGGCGGTGGCCGCCGGCTGCTCGACGGCGCCGGCCGCATCGGCGCCGGGGCCCACGGCGGCGGGAGCGCCGGCCGGGTCGAGTAAGAAGATCGTGGTGGTGGCGGCGGAGAATTTCTGGGGCAGCATCGCGAAGCAGCTTGGCGGCACGCACGTGACCGAGACCAGCATCATCGCCAATCCCAACACCGATCCACACGACTACGAGCCGACCGCCGCCGATGCCAGGACCATCGCGTCAGCCCAGGTCGTGATCGTCAATGGCATCGGGTACGACCCGTGGGCGCCGAAACTGCTCGCGGCGAACCCGGTCCAAGGCCGCCGTACGCTGACCGTCGGGAGTGTGCTCGGGCTCAAGGCCGGCGATAACCCCCACCAGTGGTACTCCGCCGCCCACGTCCGCCAGGTGATCGACGCGATCGTCTCCGACTACAAGCACAGCGACCCGGCAGAAGCGGCCTATTTCGATCAGCAGAAGACCGCTTTCGAGACCCGGTCACTTGCCGCCTACAACCAGCTGATCGCACAGATCAAGGCGAAGAACGCAGGCACGCCGATCGGCGCGTCGGAGTCGATCGTTTCCCCCCTGGCCGACACGCTGGGCCTGAAGATGCTGACGCCATACTCATTCCTGCGGGCGATCAGCGAGGGCGCCGAGCCGACCGCGCAGGACAAATCCACCATCGACGCGCAGATCAACAACAAGCAGATCAAGATCTACGTCTACAACAGCCAGAACTCCACCCCGGACGTCGCCGCCCAGGTGAAAGCGGCAAAGGCAGCGGGTATCCCCGTGACCACGGTGACCGAGACTCTGGCCCCGGCGAACGCCACCTTCCAGCAGTGGCAGGCGAGCGAGCTTCAGGGCATCGAGAATGCACTGCACATTGCTATAGGTAAGTAGGGCGGCAGCCAACTGAGAGGGGATGCGGCGTGAACCCCATTGCCCAGGCGCAGCGGGCAGCGGCAGCGCCTGGCGGCACCGGCGCCGATCTCACCCCGGTGCTTGAATTGCGCGACGCCGCGGTCCGGGTCGGCGGGTCCACGTTGTGGAGCGGTGTGGACCTCACGGTCGGGCCCGGTGAGTTCGTTGCCGTGCTCGGCCCGAACGGCGTCGGCAAGTCCACCCTGCTCAAGGTCCTGCTCGGCCTGATCCCGGCGTCGCACGGCGAGATCATGGTGCTCGGGGAACGCCCCGGGCGGGCCAATCACCGCATCGGCTACCTGCCCCAGCGGCGCAGCTTCGACGCGTCGTTGCGGATCCGCGGCACCGACGTGGTACGGCTTGGCCTGGACGGCGACCGCTGGGGCGTCCCGCTGCCCGTGGGCCGGCGTCGCCGACATGCCGCCGCGCGGGTGACCGAGGTGATCGAACTGACCGGCGCCAGCGGCTACGCGAACCGCCCGATCAGCGAGTGCTCGGGTGGCGAGCAGCAGCGCCTTCTCATCGCGCAGGCACTGATCCGGCGCCCGCAACTGCTGCTGCTCGACGAGCCGCTCGACAGCCTCGACCTGCCCAACCAGGCCGCCACCGCCGCACTGATCAGCCGGATCTGCGACGTCGAGGGCGTCACCGTGGTCATGGTCGCGCACGACGTGAACCCCATCCTGACCCACCTGGACCGGGTCGTTTACATGGCCGCAGGTGGCGCCGCCGCAGGAACCCCCGCGGAGGTCATCAACGGCGAGACACTGACCCGTCTGTACCAGACGCCGATCGAGGTGCTGACAACCTCCGGCGGGCACCTCGTCGTGGTGGGCCAGCCAGAGGCACCTGCCGTGCACGCCGACCGTCACGCCCCTGGTGGCGGGCGATGACGACGGGGTTCTCCTGGAATCTGCTGACCGATATCCAGAACCTGTGGTCGTTCCCGTTCATGGTCAACGCGTTCCGCGCCGGCACGGTTGTCGCCGTGATCTCAGGATTGATGGGCTGGTTCATGGTGCTGCGGCGGCAGTCCTTCGCCGGGCACACGCTGTCCGTAGCGGCTTTCCCTGGTGCGGCCGGCGCCACATTGATCGGAGTCAGCGCCGTATACGGCTACTTCGCGTTCTGCGTCGGCGCGGCGGTGATCATCGCAGCCGCGACTCGGGGGAGGAGGTCCACCAGCGGCCTGGCCACCGAATCGGCGCTGACGGGCACGGTGCAGGCATTCACGCTCGCCTGCGGGCTGCTGTTCGTCGCCCTCTACAAAGGGTTCCTCAGCGGGACCACGGCATTGCTGTTCGGCAGCTTCCTCGGCATCACAACCGGCCAGGTCGCCCTGCTCGGGGCGGTCGGACTTGGTGTCATCGCGGTGCTCGCGGTGATCGGGCGGCCATTGCTGTTCGCCTCCGTGGACCCGGACGTGGCCGCGGCCAAGGGGGTTGCCGTCCGCGGGCTGTCGATCGCGTTCTTGGTGCTGCTCGGCGCGGCCACCGCGGAGACGGCGCAGATCACCGGTGCGCTGCTGGTGTTCGCCCTCCTGATGATGCCCGCCGCGACCGCACAGCGGCTCACTCCGCGGCCCGTCGCCAGCCTCGTCCTCACGGTCGTGATCGGCTGGGCCGTGACCTGGGCCGGGCTCATCGCCGCCTACTACTCCCCGTATCCCATCGGTTTCTACGTCACCAGCTTCGCCTTCGCCGCCTACCTCGCCGCGCACCTCGCCGCGCACGCGCGGCACCAGTGGCGGCGCCACATGCTCGCCGGGGCGCCGGCATGAGCAGCTTCGGCAGCATCTTCAGCCATCCGTTCCTGCAGCATGCGTTCCTCGCGGGAACGGCCATCGCGGCGGCGTGCGGCATCGCCGGCTTCTTTCTTGTGCTGCGCGCGCAGGTGTTCACCGGCGACGCACTCAGCCACGTCGCGTTCACCGGCGCGCTTGCGGCGCTGGCCGCGGGAATCGACCTGCGCCTCGGGCTGTTCACCGCGACTATCGTCGTCGCCGTGGTGATCGGCGCCCTCGGGCGCCGCGGCCGCGCCGACGACGTTGTCATCGGCAACGTCTTCGCCTGGATCCTCGGTCTCGGGGTTTTCTTCCTCACCGTCTACACGACCTCGCGCAGCACCGCCAACGGCACCGCGGGGACCAGCGTGCTGTTCGGGTCGATCTTCGGGCTGTCCGGCGGGCAGGCCGCCACCGCCGCCGTGATCGGCGCCGGCATCGTCGCCGCCATCCTGGTGATGGCCCGGCCGCTGCTTTTCGCGAGCGTCGACGAGGCGGTCGCCGCGGCCCGCGGGGTTCCGGTCCGCGCGCTCGGCATCGTCTTCCTCGCCATCATCGGCGCGACCGCCGCCGAGGCCACCCAGGCGGTCGGCGCCATGCTGCTGCTCGGCCTGCTGGCTGCACCGGCCGCCACCGCGCTGCTGCTGTCCGACCGGCCGTTCTCGGGCCTGGCGATATCCACCGGCCTCGCGGTCACCGAGATGTGGGTCGGCCTGGCGCTCAGCTACGCCGTCCCTGCCATGCCGCCGAGCTTCGCCATCATCGCCTGCGCCACCGCCGCCTACCTGGCCGCCTTCGCCGCCGCACGCCTCCGCCGACGGCATCCCCGCAGACGACGCCAGGCCCCGCTCACCGCCTCGGTGATACACGCGTCTCATGGCGGCACAATGGCATCACCGTCGCTAGCGCAAGGGGGCGTTGAGCACCGATGACCGCTCGCCACGAATCGGTACGGCAGGCCCTCGCGGCCGCGAGGAACTTCGTCAGCGCGCAGGACCTGCACGCCCGGCTCCGCTCGGCCGGGCACCGGATCGGGCTGACCACCGTCTACCGCGCACTTGCGACCATGGCCCAGGGTGGGCAGGCGGACGTGCTGACCGCGGACGGCCAGCAGGTCTACCGTGCGTGCGGCAGCGGCGAGCACCATCACCATCTCGTGTGCCGCTCGTGCGGCGAAACCGTCGAGGTGTCCGGGCCCGCGGTCGAGCAGTGGGCCGAGGCGATCGGCAGGGAGCACGGCTTCGTGGCTGTCACCCATAGCGTGGAGGTGTTCGGGACATGTCACGACTGCGCTACCCAGCTGGCCACCACCGCGGCGCACGCAACCCGCGCCTAGCGGGGCAGCCGGTCCACACTGTCAAAATTCGGGCGCCGCCGTCACCGCGCCGTTAGTCCTGCGCGCCGTAAGGTCTGCGCGCCGTCAGCCCTGCGCGGGCACGGCCATCTCGCCGAGCAGGGACCAGTCGTCTTGCGGGATGGTCACGTTGATGATCCGGGGCGTCTGGGCGAGGTGGGGTGGCAGCGACTGCTGCGCGTTC
>WNFX01006466.1_pt1 | contig 11142 bp, 9 predicted proteins | sample 5400111 | NCBI WGS metagenome assembly WNFX01 (sample SAMN13153363, study PRJNA577476) | soil metagenome | isolation source: 40 cm soil or saprolite under grassland replicate 1 | place: USA:California | collected 2016-06-15
TGCGCACCGCCTCTTGCAGGCGGCTGATGCGGACCCCCGCTGCGTCAAATGGGAGACCGACCTGCTCGTATTCGGGCCGATGCCAGCCTGCCCCAATGCCCAGTTCGAAGCGCCCACCTGACAATAGATCGAGCGCCGCGACCTCCTTGGCGAGCAGGGCCGGGTGGCGAAAGTCGTTGTCGAAACTGCTTCTCGCGGCTGTGTATATGCAATGTGTCCATGGTCATTGCTGGTCGTCAGGTGCGCTTCAAAGATCTGTTCAACAGGAACCCTTCTGTTTTCAGCTGCTTGTGAGAGCTGCTTCCAATATTTCAGTACTCGCCGATGCGGATGAATCATGTGTTCTGCTCCCGAAATGCCACAATCTCCTAGCGGTAACTCTGTACAAACGCTGCTTGTTGATCAAGTACAGCCGATGTGCTTTATAATAGATATCCTGATGATACTATAGAATTGTCTGAATAAGATATACTGATTTAAGTTATTGTTGGTGGTTAAGCCGCCGTTGATACTCAATAAACAGGAGGAACAAAAAGATGCAATTGGGTGGCATCCATCATGTGACCGCCGTGACTGGGAATGCATCCCGCAACGTCGCCTTTTATACCCAGGTGCTTGGCATGCGTTTGACGAAGAAGACCGTGAATCAGGACGATGTTTCGGCCTATCATCTCTTCTACGGAGATGAACTTGGCCATCCTGGCACCGACCTGACCTTCTTTGAATGGCCCCAAATCGGCTATCACCGCCCGGGCATCGGTACCATCTCAACGATCGCGCTGGGAGTGACCAGCCGCGATGCGCTCGACTGGTGGGTCAAGCGCTTTGATGAGTTGCGGGTTGCTCATGATGGTATCCAAACGCGCGGCTTGGGTGATCTGCTGGTGCTGCCTTTCCGCGATCCGGAGGGACAGCGTCTCGAGCTGGTAGACGATGGAGGCAGATTGACGAGTACTCCCTGGCGCAGGAGTCCCGTGCCTGCCGAGATGGCGATTCGGGGCTTCTATGCAGTTCGGCTGACGCAGCGTCAGCTCGAACCTTCAGAGCGCTTTCTCACCGGAATGCTTGGCTTCCGGCGCAGCGGCAGCTATCAGATGCCGCAGCAGACCAGCGTGACCGTCTTCGAGGTAGGGCCCGGTGGACCAGGTGCTGAGGTACATGTAGAGATACATCCTGAATTGCCTTTCCGCCGCTTTGTTGGAATTGGCGGTGTACACCATGTGGCCTTCCGCACGCCAAACGAAGAGGAGCACCGGCAATGGAGGAGCCGGATCGCAAAGGTCAACTCAACGGTGACTCCTGTGATCGACCGATTCTACTTCCACTCGATCTACTTCCGTGAGCCGGGCGGGGTGTTGTTCGAGATTGCCACTGATGGACCAGGCTTCGCAGTGGACGAGGATGTTGCTATGTTAGGGGAGCGACTCTCACTACCACCCTTCCTGGAGCCGCAGCGTCAGGTCATCGAGTCTCATTTGAGGCCGATCGTGCCGATTGATCTGACTGTCGATGTCTAGCAGCTGTGAAGGTCTCCCCAACTGGACTTGTGGATGCAGATTGGGTTACTGGAAAATATCTGATAAAACTTACTGGGGCAAATGGAAAACAAGGATATATTCCTTTTGTTGTACGATCTGCAAGAAAAGCTGCACTCCTCTTTGTTCTCTCAGATAACACAGCTCAGGCATATAATGACTGAGGCGGAAAAAGTACCTACTCATATAACTCATTTCTGCCGGAATATGGATCGGTTCCTCTTAGTGCTTCTTGCAACGAAGCTAGCCTCCTGAGCAAACATGAGAACTTTCTCATTTTTTTCCAATATCCTTCTCATCCTCCCCTGTTACCCTAACTACTGCAAGGTGGTCGTGTTGGGATCGGATTGGTACTTAAAGAGAAGAAAGACAACGATAGAACTTCCATTGCTCCATCATCTGGCCCCATGGAGGTCGCACACTACTTTAAGAGGGTTTGTTCGTGATAGAACTATCTGCAATGTACTTTGTAGAGCCACATGCTCTGCATGAGAATGAGCGTGAACCTATCTCCAGTCATGATCTCTCTGTAGTTCTCCCTGTCTACAATGAGGCGCAGGTTATTGCCAGCACTGTCTCTACCGTTCGCGAGGTACTGAGTGCCTGAAAGATAGGAGCATCAAGTGGCAAAAGCGTAAGGAGAAATTAGTTTATGGCTGAGACAACAACTACAATCACCCAGGCTGAGCCTGAGCATCCAATAGAACAAGGGGTACAGCAGCGCTTCCTGGCCTGGCATCGACTGGCACTGGGAGGAATTACACTCATCTCCGTCTTCATGAACTTCTTCCAGCTGGGGAAGAATGGCTTCGGCAGTTATTATCCCCCCGCAGTGAGAAGCATGATGGACAACTGGCATAATTTCTTTTTTGCCTCCTATGATCCAGGTGGCTTCGTGACGATCGACAAGCCTCCTGTGGGCTTCTGGTTGCAGGTTGCCAGTGCCAAGCTCTTCGGCTTCACCCCTTTCAGCGTGCTGTTGCCCCAGGCGATGGCCGGGGTGCTGTCGGTGCTCCTGCTCTATTACCTGTTGCGCCGCCACTTTGGAGTGACGACTGGCTTGCTGGCGGCTCTCGCCCTGGCCCTCAGCCCGATCAGCATCGTGACCAATCGCAACATTACGATTGATAGCACCCTGGCCCTGATCTTACTTGTGGGAACCTGGGCAGTGCTGCATGCGGCTGAGACCGGACGGTTGCGCTGGCTGCTGCTAACTGCCGTCATCGTCGGCGTCGGCTTCAATATTAAGATGCTGGAGGCCTACCTGGTGGTACCTGCCTTCGGACTGCTCTACCTGCTCGCCGCTCCCAGGAGCATCTGGAAGCGCATCGGACACCTGGCCTTAGCAGGGGTGCTGCTCCTGGTGGTCTCGTTATCCTGGGTGGTGGCAGTGGATCTCACACCGCCATCGCAACGGCCCTACGTTGACTCCACCCAGGATAATTCGGAGATCAGCCTTGCGCTTGGCTACAATGGCATTGACCGTCTCCTTGGGCTATTTGGGAGAGGATTTGGAGGAAGACCGCGTGCAAACACTTCCACAAACGCCAGCAACCGTTCCGGAAACACTGGCGGCAATGGAACTTCATCCACTCCTGGAACTCCCCCCACGAACAGTAATGGTGGATCGGCTAACACTAGAGGGAATGTGGCAGGGCAACAGCCACCGTCAGGAGGACCAGGCGGTCCAGGCGGGCTCTTTGATCTCGGGACCCCTGGCCCGCTGCGCCTCTTCACCCAACCACTGGGAGGGCAGATCGTCTGGCTCTTGCCGCTGGCACTCCTTGGGATGATCGCCCTCGCCTGGCAGCGGCGACCACGCCTGCAAAGCGACCAGCAGCAGCAATCGCTGGTACTGTGGGGTATGTGGCTGCTCACAATGGGCATCTTCTTTAGCGTGGCGGGCTTCTTCCACCAGTACTACATGACGGAAATGGCTCCAGCCATTGCTGCGCTGTTCGGTATCGGTCTCGTGACGATGTGGCAGGACTATCGTCGTGCGGGCTGGCGCGGTTGGTTATTGCCCTTAGCGCTGCTCGCCACTGTTGCCGAGCAGGTATATATTCTCACCAGTTATCCCGCGTGGGGCCAGTGGATGATCCCGCTCATGGTTGTCCTGTGCATCCTGGCAGTGGGGGCACTCGTGAGTGCACGCATAGCTCCGCGTCTGCGTGTCAAAGCCCCCAGCACCCGCTTCCTTGTACCAGCACTCGGCGCCGGGGTGTTAGCCCTGATGCTAGCTCCGACGGTGTGGGCGGCCATCCCCGTCCTCCAGGGTACGCAAGCGGATCTCCTGGTGGCGGGACCGATTCAGACAGACGGCTTTGGCGGCAACTTTGGAGGCGGAAGAAATGAGAATGCCAGCGCAAACTCGGCACTGATTCGCTATCTGGAGGCCAATCAGGGCAATACGAAATTTCTGGTTGCCACACCCAGCTCGATGACAGCAGACGGGATCATTCTCGCGACGAACAAGCCGGTGATGGCACTGGGAGGCTTCTCTGGCAGCGATCCCATCCTGACGACCACCCAATTGTCGTCCCTGGTCGCCAATGGCACGGTGCGCTTCTTCCTCATGAATTCGTTCGGGAGAGGACAACTTCCTCCACAGATTCTTGATCGGATCCCCGAACAGTTCAGGAATCGCCCGCAAGGCGGGTTTGGTGGTCAACAAAGCGCACTCACCACATGGGTGACACAGCACTGTAAGACAGTGCCGACGAGCCTATGGCAATCTTCCTCGACCGGCACTGGTTCCGGCGGGTTTTTCCCGGGTAGGGCAAACCAGTTGTACGATTGCGCCACGATACATTGATGATCCACGAGAGTTTGGGCACCGGTTCGCCATAAAGCAGCAGTGCCCAACTCCTGACACTTTTTTTGCTGAACGGAATCTTCGTATGATTAAAATACAACCGCAGATTGCAGATCCCAATCCAAAGGAACAATGTGCCCAAGCCTGTCAACCAGAAGCAGAACTGATCCGCGACTATGGCAGTCATGCTCTTGCGTTCTTTGGTCTGACTCCAGAGAGTATGCATTTCCTGGCACCTGGTGGAGCAGGACTGGTGAACTATCGACTGACGCGCAATGTCGCAGTGGTGCTTGGTGACCCGGTGTGTAACCCAGAGGCATTTGAGCAGGTAACGCGTAGCTTCCTTGATTTTTGTGCTCTTCGTCATTGGCGCGTAGCTTTCTATCAAGTATACCCTGAGCACCTGGTCACCTATCGCGCCCTCAAATTACGCGCATTCAAGATGGGTGAAGAAGCGATACTTCATCCCCAAACCTTTACCCTGTATGGCTCGGCCATGGCGAATGTACGGACCAGTTGCCGACGTGCCGAACGTGAAGGGGTAATCATTCAGTGGTACGAAGGCGTACCTCCCACAGAAGTGATGCAGCAACTCGAGCACGTCTCAAGGGCCTGGTTGGAGCGCAAAGCTGGCGAGCAGGCATCAGAGATGGGGTTCAGTACAGGGAGACTTGATGAATTGATGAATAGTGCTGAACGAGCTGATACTATTGCTAACATCTCCACATCGTCAAACGTCTTTCCTCCCGCCGTTCCACGACTCGTGACCGCAGTCGCAACGACGAGTGCAGGCACAGCGTGTGCATTTGTGACCTTTACACCCATCTATGGTTTTCTAACCGCTGAAGCGACTGCGTCAGGCAACCAGTCCAGAGTTCATGGTTGGGGATGGGCTCTCGATTTGATGCGTCGGGCACCAGATGCACCACCCGGAGTGATTGAACTGTTACTGGTGCGTGCCATTGAGCGCTTCCGATCGTGCGGTGCGCAACTAGTCAGTTTGGGGATGATAGCCATGGCTGATACCAGGCAGGAAATGACTTCTGGTCAACGGCAGCTGACCAGTTTTGTCACCGATCGCCTGGGCCTGTTCGAGACCCGCCGTACGCTCTTCAACTTCAAACAGAAATTTCACCCATATTGGGAGAATCGTTATCTTGTCACTAACACAACGCTGGCATTGCCGAAAATCGCACTGGCGGTGCTCCGTCTACGTAACTACTCAGGAGGCGGATGGGCGAGACTGATAAGTGGCTCCGACAAGCATGAGTATTGACTGCATGGAGCAAGTGCTAGCGAGAGGAGTGGTCGTTGCCTTTGATAGAGACGAAAGACAAACAGGCACCAGGAGCGTCATCCACTAGGACACACGATCCTGCTGTCCATCGCTTCCATGTGTGGAGCAGCACATTCTGGCAGTTCCTTCGCTACTGCCTGGTTGGTGCAGCGAACACGGTCATTGATTTGTTGGCCCTCAATATTCTACTGTGGCGCTTTCCCACGAACAACGTGCAGGTCTTGGTGGTCTACAATTCGATTGCCTATATCAGCGGTGCCGTGAGTAGTTTTTTCTTGAACAAGTACTGGACCTTTCGGCGCAAGCAGAGAACGACAAGCAGGGAAGTGGTACGCTTCGCCATCAGCCTGTCTCTCGAAATTCTGTATAGCAATGGTCTGGTGTGGCTAGCAGGAAAGGCCTTACAGCCACTGATTGCCAATACCACGTTGTGGGGTAATGCATCCAAACTCGTGGCAGTGGCCGTTGGTGCGGTTCTCTCGTACACCTGCATGCGCTTCTGGACCTTTGCCAGTAGGTCACATGATCGACCGAAAAAGCGAGGTACCGTCCACCAGACAGCCATTGGATCAGCTAGTATCCCAGCATCCAGTACGATGGAGCATGCTCATCACTCTGTCGAGAACGAAAGAGGGAGATGACAGCAATAAGTCAAGTGTACTGTTTACTGTACATCGTAGACTCTCAGAAGTAGCTTGGAACTCTTTAGGCATTGACGGGGCTATCCCAGAAGTCTATGAATTGAGTAAACAGTACACAGCAAGTGTTCTCAGGCAGGAGGCCTTGGCTCGATATGCTGATAGGATGCTTCCAGCCGTTCCCGCATCTGCTCGAACGTGACGTAATCGATCTCACCGGCTGCATAGCGCTGGCGCAGTATCTCTAACGAGGGAGAACCCGCTGGTGGCCTGCCGAATATGTCTGTGATCCAGGGTATCAGGTACGGGATGATCCACTTCAGCAGAATCCAGGCAAGTCCTATGAACAACGCTAACCAGAACAAAGTGTTCAGTCCTAATAGGAGTATGCCTGGCCACCAACCGATCCCATAGGGATGCCCATGTAGCCAGGGGGGTCCAAATCTGTGCATAATGCATATTCTCCTTCGTTCATTTCATACGAACAAGGTCTGCTCGATTCCGGTCTTTTACACGTGCTGCAGGGGGCTCTTCCCCACATGCTCAAGCATAGACTATTCTTCTTGATTTCCCATTGGAAACATATGAGAAACTTCCAATCTCAAGTCTGAGATCATCTTTACTGCATCTCAAAGAGGAAGAGGAATGAAATGGAACAGACCACCAAACACGGGTATATAGGGCAAAGCCAGCGATACTACAAATGCAAGAAGAATAGCACTGGATAGCAGCCAGGATGGCCTTTTACCTCTCCAGAAGTGATCCCGATTCCGTATCGAAACAATGACGAAGAGTTGGATAAACGTTAAATGCGGCATGGATCAGGCCCAGCGCAACATGGGGGAGGATGATTAGGGTAATAGCTGACTGAAGCCCAATACTCCTGTTTGATTCCGCGGCTCAGCGTATGACCCATCTTGAAACCGTCAAAGAAGAGGTGGTGGACTATGGTATACAATAGAGGTATATTTGCAGGTTCGGTAAGGAAAGCGGGTGCATGTTTATGGCGTCAGATGAGGCTTGTATCATTTATATCATTTGTATCACTTGTAGCGGTTGTATCGCTGGGTGAGCTCGTGCCGAACAAGAGAAGCGTCTCGGGGGCCGTCTCCCATTCACAACATGGTCGCTTGCTTCTGCACTCAGTACAATCACAGCGCTTCTGCGGTATGGTAGCAAATCACCGAGTATTAGGGAATGGTTATACATATCTCAAAAATTATTTGAATATACTTCGGATTACAGGCCAGTGCGGCCTCTGCCAGGAGATTCCAGCATGTCTAGCTTGCTAACATCTGCTCTCGAGGTAAAGCAATCTTCTATAGTAAATGCCTACTTGGAGAATGACACAACAATTGTCGTTAAGCTTGCTGACCCACTCACCTTCCCGGTTGAGGTAAGCGAGGTAACGATGACCGACGCGACGACAGGGAAGGTCATCCCTGTCATCGATGTCGCGTTGCCTCGAGCTTTTGCCACTCATCCTGCTGGGGACATGCAGCCTTTGCTGAGAGCGCCAGGCGAACAACGTCCAGCTGTATCTGCTGGTGTGCAGGTCGATCTGGTTGAGGTGACGCTGGCCGAGGCTCCAGATGTGACCCATAGCCTGCACATCGCCCTGCAGGGGTACATGCAAGGCCCCGTAACTCCGCGTAATGTCTTGAGCGGGGAGAAGTATCTCTACCTGGGAGAAGATCTGGGCAATAGCTATCAACCAGAAATCACATCGTTCCGCCTGTGGGCTCCGACTGCCTCGGATGTGCAGCTACTGCTGTATGAGAGCGAGACAAGTCCCTTACAGCGGCAGATAGCGATGCAACGGGGGGAGAATGGTACGTGGTATACCCGCGTTTCCGGCGACTTGCAGAACTGGTACTACCTCTACCAGGTGACCGTCCATGGTATGACGCAGAACGCCGTTGATCCCTATGTTAAGGCGATTGCTGTAAATGCGACCCGAGGCATGATTATTCATCTGCCGGAGACGAATCCCCCTGGCTGGCACGAGGATGGGTATGTGACTCTCGCTCATCCCGAAGATGCGATCATCTACGAGGTGCATGTGCGTGACTTCTCGATCAACCCGAACTCGGGGATGACGAACAGGGGGAAATATCTTGCCTTTACTGAGCGCGGTACTACCGGTCCCGATAACGTAGCGACAGGTGTGGAGCACCTCAAGGAACTGGGCATTACGCATGTGCAGCTCCAGCCGGTGCAGGAGTTCGCAAGCGTTGATGAGCAGGATCCCAATCAGTACAACTGGGGCTATGACCCCCGCAACTTCAATATACCCGAAGGCGCCTATGCAATGACTCCGCATGGGACTGCTCGTATCACCGAATGCAAGCAAATGGTCCAGAGCCTGCACAATGAGGATATCGGGGTAATCCTGGATGTGGTGTACAATCATACGTTCGCCTGGTACTATTCTGACTTCGACAAGATCGTCCCCGAATACTACTATCGCACCGACGACGCAGGCAACTATACCAACGGCTCGGGTACCGGCAATGAGATAGCCGCAGAGCGACCAATGGTGCAGAAATTCATACTCGATTCCCTCGCATACTGGGTGAGGGAGTACCACGTGGATGGTTTCCGCTTTGACCTTATGGCTCTGCTGGGCATCGAGACGATGAAGAATGTGTACGAGACGCTCCATACCATCAATCCCCATATTCTGCTGTATGGGGAGCCATGGGCTGGTGGAACTTCTGGATTACCTGCAAATCAACTCCTCACCAAAGGACAGCAGAAGGGACTGCGCCTGGCTGTCTTCAACGACCATATCCGTAATAACCTTTGTGGAAGCGTCTTTGACAGGGCCGGGAGAGGGTTCGCAACTGGTGCCCGAGGAGTTGTCAATGAAATCAAGCGAGGTGTGGCAGGCAGTATCGATGATTTCGCTGCCTCCCCGCAAGAAAGCATCAACTATATGACAAGCCATGACAACTTCACCTTGTGGGACAAGATCTCCCTGAGTAACCCGGAGGATACCGAGGCAGATCGTATCAAGATGGACGAGCTTGCCCAGGCAGTGATCCTGACCTCGCAGGGTATAGCCTTTCTACACGGCGGGGAGGAGATACTGCGCACCAAAGGTAGTAACGACAACAGTTACAATGCGGGTGACGCTGTCAACCAGTTCGACTGGTCGCGCAAAGCTCATTACTGGAAGGTGTGGAGGTACTATGCTGGCCTGATTCACCTGCGTAGATACCACCCCGCGTTCCGTATGCGATCGGCCGGCGATGTTCAGGCGCATCTCTCGTTTCTCGCTAGCCCTGAGAACACGGTGATGTTCGAACTCTCAGGCCACGCCAATGGTGATAGTTGGGAAAACATTCTCGTCATCTACAATCCCAACAAGACTGATATCCCATGTACCTTGCCGCCTGGGAACTGGACCATTGTGGTTTTACAGGATCGCATCAGTGAAGACTATCTGGGGCGAGCCTCTGGCAGGGTGATCGCGCCAGCTATCTCGTGCTTGGTTCTGTACCAGGAATAGACATATCTAGGAAGTCCATTTGAATACAATAGTCAAGAGAAAAGGTATATCCAGCGAGTGTAAAATAATCTATCTTGCGAACCGAAGTACTAAGGAGCCAGCACAGTCAAACCTCTTCCCTACATCAATAAAACTCAGCAACAGGCTGCAGTCTTGTACGGTGTATCCCTTTTCAGGAAGGGGGTTCGCGGTCTCCCTGACGAATAGAGACGAGGGGGAGCGTCACGAAGAAGATAGAGCCTACACCACCTTCCTCTGATTCAAACCAGAGATGCCCCCCATGCCGCTCCACAAATTCGCGACAGAGGTACAGGCCCAGCCCCGTTCCAGCGATTCCCCATGCCAGCGCATTATCTGCGCGCATGAAGCGCCCAAAAATCTGCGCCTGTTGGTGCTTTGGAATCCCGATGCCCGGATCCTGCACCTCGATACAAACCAACTGATCTGCTCTCTCTTCCAAGCGGGTGATAATAACAGAGCCTCCCCGCGGACTGTACTTGATGGCGTTGCCAATCAGGTTAGTCACCACCTGTTCAATTCGTTTCGCATCGATGTCTGCCACCAGTTCCGTGTGCCTGGTTTGAACCTCTAGCTGGTGCCGAGTCGTCGTCTGTTGCATCTGAGCGACAACACGTCGCACGAGCGGGACCACATTCGTCGGTGTGCGCTGCAAGATCAGTCGTCCTGCCTGCAAGCAGGTCACGTCCAGCAGATCTTCTGTCAGATTGACCAGTCGACCGGTGGCTTCTTTGATCTCCTCCAGCGCTTCCTGCTGCCACTGGGCAAGCCTCAGCCCATGCCCACGAGCCGTTTGCGTCAAGAGCATATCAGCATAGCCCGTCAGCACTGCTAGCGGGGAACGCAGTTCATGGGCTGCGATGCCCACGAACTCGTCCTTGAGATATTCTGCTTCTTTGAGGGCGGTGACATCTTGATGGACGACCAGCACCACTGGCTTGGCAACCAGTGCCTGTTGCTCTCCCTTCCTCCGTAGGGCGCTCCAGTCTTGATGCGAGGGCAGCAACACCGCGTTGACCAGCACGGGGAGACTGGACCCGTCGGGGTGGCGGATGATCTCCTGATGGTGCAGAACAGGCTCTCCTTTCTGGACAGCAAGCAGCGTGGCGAACTTGCTCGGGGGAAAGGGGCGGCCCTGTGCATCCACGATCTCGATCCCATTGTTACTGAGAAACTCAAGCATCGGTTGATCTGCCGGCCACTCGGCTCCCCAGACACGGCTGGCCATGCGATTGGCAAGCAGCAGACGTGCGTCAGCTCCGTAGACGAGATAGACACTACCGGGCAGCGCATCGAGCACCTGCTGGAGGAAGGCCACTCGCTCT
>WNFX01006467.1_pt1 | contig 11139 bp, 9 predicted proteins | sample 5400111 | NCBI WGS metagenome assembly WNFX01 (sample SAMN13153363, study PRJNA577476) | soil metagenome | isolation source: 40 cm soil or saprolite under grassland replicate 1 | place: USA:California | collected 2016-06-15
CGAGATCCGGATCCCACAGGGCGAAGTCTTCGTTGATCGCGCGCACTGAACCCGGATGTGTGCGCGAACAGACCTTCAGCATCGGTCGGTATGATACCCGTTGCGGCGCGCTTGTCCCGGGCCACCCGCCCGCATCGAGCGCGAGAGTCGAGCGGAGCGGCCCGCACGATGAGCGCGAGGCTTCAGCCGAGCGGCAGGGCTGAGAACATCGGATGGGCTCGGCTGAAGCGGCGGGCCGCAGACAATGTTTTCACGAGCCTCACGACCTGTGGCCCGGCTCAGGCGAAACCCGCACGATCAATTTTCCGAAGTTCCGCCCTTCGAACAGGCCGATCAGCGCGCGTGGGGCCGCATCGAGGCCGTCGACGATATCTTCGCGATAGCGCAGGCGGCCGTCTCGCACCAGCGGCGCGCACTCCTGCAGGAATGCGCCCATGCGGTCGGCGTGATCGCTGACGATGAACCCGCGAATCGTGGCCCGGTTGGCGAGAATCGGTCGCAGGTTGGGGCCCGGCGGCGGGTTCGTGGCGTTGTACTCCGAAATCATCCCGCACAACGGGATGCGCGCGCCACGATTGATCAACCGCAGCACGGCCGCCAGTACCGCACCCCCCACGTTCTCGAAGTACACGTCGATGCCGGCGGGACACGCCGCGCGGAGTGCCGCGACGAGATCGTCCGTCTTGTAGTTGACGCACGCGTCGAAACCAAGTCCGTCGATCGCGTAACGGCACTTGTCGGTCGAACCGGCGATGCCGACCGCCCGGCAGTTCCTGGTTTTCGCGAGCTGACCGACGATCGAGCCGACCGCGCCCGACGCCGCCGATACCACGACGGTTTCACCCGGCTTTGGCTGCCCGATGTCGACGAGCCCGACGTACGCCGTCAACCCCGGCATGCCGAGCACGCCGATTGCGGTGATCGGCGGCAGGCTGCGATCGGTTTTGCGGATGTCCTGACCGGCAGAGCACGCGTACTCCTGCCAGCCGTCGTAGCCGGCGACGAGGTCTCCGGGTTGAAACGCGGGGTGCCGCGATTCGACGACCTCGCTCACCGTGTGGCCGACCATCACGGCGCCGAGGCTCACGGGCGGCGCATACGAACGCGCATCGCTCATGCGGCCACGCATGTACGGATCGAGCGAGAGGTAGAGGGTCCGGCGCAGGACCTGCCCGTCCTGAGGAACCGGCACCGGACTGCTCGCCATCTCGAAATCGTCGGGCGTCGGCATCCCGACCGGCCGCTTCTTCAACGTGATCTGGCGATTGGTCATCGAAGCCCATCCAAGGATCGTGTCCGAGTAATCGACACGGGGACAGCGGAGAGCACGGAGAGATTAAGCCACAGCGGACTCAGGATCCTGGATCCCCTGAATCGACCGGCGGCTCTTCGCTATCGCGATCTATTCGATAGCCCATTTCAAGCGCCAGTGTCCTATGATGAACCATCGGCCGAATCGTTGCGTGATAAATCGTCACTCTTCTTCACAGGTGTCGAATGAAGGTGCTGCGGCTGGGGATCGTGATCGGTCTGATCGCCGGTCCCGTGATCGCTCAACAACAACAACAAACGGGCCCGGTCTATCAGGAACGGGACTTCCTGACGCGCGTCCGGCGCCTCACCGTCGACGGCAGGCGCGCGGGAGAAGGATACTGGTCGCCGGATGGCAAGCGCCTGGTGTTTCAGAGCGAGCGCGAACCGGGCAATCCGTTTTATCAAATCTATGTCCTCGATTTCGCCACCGGCGAGGCGAAACGGATCTCTCCCGGTGTCGGCAAGACGACATGTGCGTTCTTCCGCCCCGGCACCGACGAGATCGAGTTTGCTTCGACGCACGCCGATCCGAAGTCGAAGGAACTGCAGGAGGCAGAGCTCAACATCCGGGCGTCCGGGCAGCAGCGCCGGTACTCATGGGACTACGACCCCGAGATGGACATTTACGCGTACAACGAGAAGACCGCCGCCCTGAAGCGGCTCACCGACGCGCGCGGCTACGACGCCGAGGGCAGTTACTCGCCCGATGGACAGTGGCTCGTGTTCACGTCGATGCGCGATGCGTATAACCGTCCGCTCGATGGTGCCGAACAGAAGAAGCTCGCCGAAGACCCGAGCTATTTCGCGGAAATCTACATCATGCGCGCCGACGGATCGGCCCAACGGCGGCTGACCAGCGTGCAGGGGTACGACGGCGGTCCCTTTTTCACCCCTGATGGACAGCACATCGTCTGGCGCCGGTTCGATGAAACAGGGCTCATCGCCGATGTCTGGATGATGAAGCCGGATGGATCGGAGGCGCGCCAACTCACGGACTTCGGATCGATGAGCTGGGCGCCGTACATGCACCCATCGGGCGAATACATCATGTTTGCCTCGAACAAGCTCGGGTTCGAGAACTTCGAGCTGTTCATGGTGGATGCGCAGGGCAGGAAAGAACCTGTTCGAGTCACGTATTCGGATGGATTCGACGGCCTGCCGGTCCCCTCGCCCGACGGAAAGCAGCTGGCGTGGACGTCGAGTCGCTCCGGCGGATCAGCGGGACAGCTGTTCCTCGCCCAATGGAATCACGATAAGGCGCTCGAAGCGATGAAGAATGCGCCTCTCAGGAAGCCGGCGAAGAAATCATGACACTCGAATCACGCCATCACCTAGGAGCGTGTTCTTGTTTCTTAGACACGCTCCTAGCCACGCTGAACACACGGCGCGCACGGATCCGGCAGGCGTCGACAGAATTCTTTGCTGCGGGTGCAGCGCTTTCTGTCCTCATCGTCGTCGTCGGCGCGGACGGCGCGGCGTCGAAGACGCGTGCGCACGTGCAGGCGCTCGCGTCGGACAAGCTCGAAGGACGGCTCGCCGGATCGAATGGCGAGCGGCTCGCGAGCGACTACATCGTGGCGCAGCTGCAGGCGATCGGGGCAACGCCGCTGCCCGGACAGCGCGATTATCGGCTGCCGTTCGAATTCACCGCCGGCACCAGAGACGGCGGTTCACGGGTGTCGATTGGCGATCGCACGTTCGGTACGGAAGCCGATGTTCGCGCGCTCTCGTTCTCGGATAATGGCGACGTGTCTGGCGACGTGGTCTTCGCCGGCTACGGCATCGTCGTGCCCGACGGCCAGGACTTCGGGTACGACAGCTACACCACGCTGGACGTCAAGGACAAGATCGTTCTGGTCCTCCGGTACTTTCCCGAAGACGCCGATCAGAAGACGCGGCAGATTCTCGCGCGCTACGCGGATCTCCGCTACAAGGCGATGGCCGCCCGGCAGCGCGGCGCCAAAGCGATGCTCGTCGTGACCGGTCCGCGCTCGCCGAATGCCGGCGAGACGGTTCCCATGAGCTTCGATACGGCGCTCGCCGGATCGGGGATCGTCGCGGCAAGCATCAGCGGCCCGGTGGCAAGCCAGATTTTCGCCGCCACACCCGACAAGACGCTCGAAACCGCGCAGCAGTCGTTCGACTCCGGCAATCCGCACACCGCCGGGTTCGCCATTCCGACTCTGAAGATCTCGATCAAGGCCGCCGTTCAGCGGGAAACGAAGACCGCTCAGAACGTCGTGGCCCACCTTCCCGCAACCGTTCCTGCCGGTGCCAGACTGAAGCCGTGGATCGTGCTTGGGGCGCACTACGATCATCTCGGTCACGGCGAAGCCGGCAACACACTGGCAGCCAAGGAAGACGCCGGGAAGATTCATTTCGGCGCCGACGACAACGCGTCGGGCACCGCCGCCGTGCTGGCTGTTGCCGAGGCGCTCGCGGCCGAGCCGCGCCAGCGCAACGTCGTGTTCGCGTTCTGGTCGGGTGAAGAGCTGGGCCTGATCGGTTCGAGCGCGTTCACGAAAGGTCCACCGCTGCCTCTCGATCAAGTGGCCGCCTACCTGAATTTCGACATGGTCGGCCGCATGCAGGACAACAAGCTGAACGTGCAGGCCACCGGCACCAGCCCGGTGTGGGCCCGCATCGTCGAGCAGGCGAACATCGCCGCTGGATTCGATCTGCAAGTGCAGGAGGATCCCTATCAGCCCACCGACGTCGCAACATTCAACGCGTCGAACATTCCTGCGCTCAACTTCTTCACCGGCACGCACCTGGACTATCACAAGCCGAGCGACACCGCCGACAGGATCGACTTCGAGGATCTCGATCGAATTGTCGGATTCGCAACCGCGATCGTTCGTCGGGTCGAGGAGACGAGCGAGGCGCCGCAGTTCACGAAAGTCGAGCAGAAAATGCAGTCAGGCGGCGGCCGTGCGGGCGTCCGCGTCTTTACGGGGACCATCCCTGACTACGCCACCGACGCGAAAGGACTGCTTCTGAGCGGCGTGATCGGCGGCGGTCCGGCCGAGCAGGCCGGGCTCAGGAAAGGTGACGTCATCGTCGAGATCGCCGGCCAGACCATCGCGAACATCTACGATTACACGTACGCGCTCGATGTGCTCAAGATCGGCCAACCCGCCAAAGTCGTGTACCTGCGTGACGGCAAGCGGATGGAAACGACCTTGATACCCGCCGCTCGCAAATGACCGGCACTCAAAGGGTTCACGTCCGACTAACCGACGCCGCCTTGGAACGCGAAGGCCGCGAAGGCCGCAGAGAAATCCTGTCTTACTATGCGTCCTTTGCGTTCGATCGTGACGTTCTCTAGTGGCACAGTCCGCGTGTGTCGTTGAGCGTTGAGAGTTCAGACTTGAGACTTGAGACTTGAGACTTGAAGTTGAGACTTGAGAATGTCGTGGGATAGCCGCGCCGTCAGCGCCGATGCCGCAATCGCGTCCGTGCAGAGCGGCATGCGGGTGTTCGTGCACGGGGCCGCAGCCACGCCGACGCCGCTCGTCAAGGCGCTGGCGCGGCGCACAGGTCTCTCCGGCGTCACGCTCTACCACATGCACATGACCGGTGCGGCGCCGTTCGCCGACCCCGAGCACGCCGGACGCCTCCTTTCAGTGTCGCTGTTTGCCGCAGCACCTGTCCGCGAGGCCATTGCCGAAGGCCGTGCCGACTACGTGCCGATCTTTCTCTCGGACATTCCAGCGCTCTTCATCTCCGGCCGGATCCCGCTCGACGTGGCGCTCGTCCAGGTGTCGCCGCCTGACGCTCACGGCTACTGCACACTCGGCACCTCAGTCGACGCTGCGCTCGCGGCCGTTCGCACGGCGAGCCTGGTGGTTGCCGAGGTGAATCACCGGATGCCTCGAACACATGGAAACACGCTGTTGCACATTTCGCGCCTGCACGCGTTCGTCGTGACCGATCGGCCGCTGCCGGAACATCTGGGCTCGCCGCCGACTCCGGTGGACGATGAGATCGGCGGGCATGTGGCGAATCTGGTGCCCGATCGGGCGACGCTGCAGATGGGCATCGGCGCGATCCCCGACGCAGCCCTGCGGCGGTTGGCCGGCAAGCACGATCTGGGCATTCACACGGAGATGTTCTCCGACGGCATCGTCGATCTTGTGGACGCGGGTGTCATCACCAACCGTTTCAAGAAGGTGCATCCCGGGCGCATCGTGACCAGCTTCGTGATGGGATCGCGGCGGCTGTACCGGTTCGTCGACGACAACCCGTTCGTCCAGTTCTACCCGTGCGACCACACGAACGACACGTCGGTGATTCGCAAGAACGAATCAGTCGTTGCGATCAACTCGGCGCTCGAGATCGACCTCTCCGGCCAGGTGGTCGCCGACTCGATCGGGTTCCGGATCTACTCGGGGATCGGCGGGCAGATGGATTTCATCCGCGGCGCCGCGCTGTCGCCCAATGGCGTCCCGATTATCGCGCTGCCGTCGACCGCGTCCGGCGGACGCATCTCGCGCATCGTGCCATCGCTCAAGCCTGGGGCCGGCGTGGTGACGACGCGTGGACACGTCCACTGGGTGGTGACCGAGTACGGTGCGGTTGACCTCTGGGGCAAGACGCTGCGTCAGCGTGCGGCCGCGCTGATCAGCATCGCCCATCCCGACTTCCGGCGTGAGCTCACGACCGCCCTGGCGGAGACACGTCACGTGATCCTCGGCCGTTCGTAATGGTCACGAAGGTTCTACCGGTACACATCCTTGGCCTGCTTGTCGGGGCGCAATGCGAGAAATGTTGCGTGCCGCAGACTGCCGTCTCGCGTCCACTCGACGAACGCAATCTCCGCGACGAGCTGCGGCTTCACCCATCGCAGCGTGCGCATTTCGTCCGCCGTGATCCCTTCGCCCCAATGACCGGACTTCGTGGTCGGAAGATTGGTAAACGGGCACGTGCCGGTCACGATCGGTCGCAGACGATCGAAGACCCCCGCCCGCTGATGGGCCGTGAACCCGTTGCGTACCTTGCCGGCGCACAACAGCTGGCGTCCTTCGTAATATCCGACGAGCACGGAATCGAACGTCGTGGTGTTCGGCTTGTATCCACCGATCACCAATTCCTGATGTTTCGCAAACCTCACCTTCACCCACGCGCCGCTGCGGCGGCCCGGCTCGTACCGCGAGCGCCGCCGCTTCGCGACGACACCTTCGAGCTGAAGGCGCCGGACGGCGGCTTCAATCTGCCTCGGGGTGCCGGGGAGCGGCTCCGACAGGAGCACAACGGATCCGGCAACGGCGTCGCGCAACGCTGCGCGGCGTTCCTCCAGCGGCGCATGCATCAGATCGCGTCCGTTCAGGTGCAGAAGGTCGAAGGCGTAATACACGAGCGAAAAGCCACTCGTCGCCGAGTGATGCAGCGCCTGGAACGACGGTCTGCCCGCCGGATCGAGGGCGACGATTTCGCCATCAATCAGCGCGGTCTTCGGCGCAAGGTGCGATGCCGCGTCCGCGACGGTGGGAAACTGCCGGGTGATCCTCTTGAGATTTCGCGAGACCAATGAGACCATCGCGCCGTTCTTGACCACTTGCGCGCGGTAGCCGTCCCACTTCACCTCGTAGGTCCAGTCGGCACCCGACGGCAGCAAGGCAGCCGACACGGCCATCATCGGCTGAACGGGACGTATTCCCAAGTTTCAACTCTCAAGTCTCAAGTCTCAAGTCTCAACGCTCAGTTTCAGCTCCCAGGTTAACTCTCAACTCGCAATCATGCTGAAACAAAGTCCTGAGAGTTGAAACTTCAGGTGAGCATTGAGACTTGAGAGTTAAGAGTTGAGAGTTGAGAGTTGAGCTCACCGCCGATTCAAGGCCGCAAGCAGCGAATCGAGCTGTTGTCGAAGCTGCAGCAACTGCGTGCGGCCGACCGTGACCATTCCACCCGAGCCCGGCGAATCGGCTGTCGTTCCCGTTGTGCCGGCGGCCGGCGGCGGATTGTCGGACGCGATCATCCGATCCAGTAACTGCTGCATGGTCGCAATCCGCAGTCGAACGTCATCGTCGGTAGTTGGCGCCGTGGTCGAGCGCGGGGTCGTCGGCGACGATGTGCCGGTCTGACTGCTCGATGCCGATCGGGCGGCGGCGGACGACGACGAATCCGCGGTCTTCGCGGCGGTTCCGGCAAGGGCACGGAGAAACGCGTCTGCCTCGGGAGGCGCGGAAATCTCCCGCCGAGCGAGAATCGCCGCAGGTGTGGCGCCGGCCCCGTAGACGGCTTTGTTCGAATCGTCATCGGGCCGGAGCACGCCGCCCGAAAGGTCGATCCCCGCGAACAGTCCCTGCGCACGCGAGTACGACAGGATCTCGGCCTGCAATTGCGCGTCGGTGCCGACGCTGCCCTGCCGGCCGATTGGGCCAGCCGCAATGGATGCATCGGCGCCCAGCGTCACCTTGTTCTTGAGCAGCTTCTGGACACCGGCTTCGTTCATCACGAGCAGGACGACGTCCACCTGCTCTGCACCCGCCTGAAAGCCCCAGCTCCCTTTCGCGAGCTGCATGAACACCGGGGCACCCCATGCTTCCTCACTGCGACAGCTCATCACGCCCTTGCCGTATTCGCCACCAATGATGAACGCGGCCTTCTTGAGCTCGGGAACCACCGCGGCGCAGCGTGCGCGGGCCCAGTACTCGTCGGGAATGGTCGGCCGAAGCGCCTGCACGACGCCGGCGGCCGCGGCGAGGCGCGATGCTTCGCTCGCCGAGATGGCGCCGCTGGCGGTCGAGGTGGCAGCTGCCAGGGCCATAGCCGCAAAGACGAATTTCTTCATGGAACACCTCTGTCGAGCCTGGTGCAACGCGGCTGCCATATCATGAAAGCATGCCACCTCGGAAGAAAGCGGTCCGCCGCAAGAAAGTCGCGCCGTCCTCGGTAGGGCTGAGTCCCAGCGAAACGAAGAATGCCGGCGGCGACGAACTGGACACGCTCGCGCGGCGCGTCGAGACCGATGGCGGCGCCGTTCTGGGTCGATACAACGATCCGTTCGGCGGCCAGCCTCTGCTGCTGGCCGGCCTGCCGATCGATCGCGTGGAGCCGACGCCGTATCAGCGCGATCCGTCGGAAGCCCATGTGAAGCGGCTGATGGTCGTGATCGAGAAGATCGGCCGTTTCCTCGACCCGATCGTGGTGGTGCGCGATGACGGGCGGTACCTGACACCAAACGGCAATCATCGCCTGCAGGCGCTGAAGAAACTCGGCGTCAAATCGATCGTCGCGCTGCTGGTGCCCGATTCCGCGGTCGCGTTCAAGATCCTCGCCCTGAATACCGAAAAGGCGCATAACCTGCGCGAGAAGTCGCTCGAGACGATCCGCATGGCGCGCGCGCTCGCGAAGACGAGCGACGGATCGGAGGAGTCCTATGCGTTCGAGTTCGAGCAGCCGGCATTCCTCACGCTCGGCGTGGGCTACGAGCAGCGGCCTCGTCTGAGCGGCGGGGCGTATCAGTCGATCCTGCGGCGCATCGACGAGTTCCTCGGCGATCCGATCGCGAAAGCGATGAAGGAGCGCGAACGCCGCGGCAAGAAGATCTTGAAGCTGGACGATGCTGTGGGCGCGGCGGTGGAAAAGCTCAAGGCGCGAGGATTGACGAGCCCGTATCTCAAGCCGTTCGTGGTGGCGCGCGTGAACTACACGCGGTTTTCGAAGGCGACGTCGTTCGACTTCGACGAGACGCTCGACAAGATCATCGGCAACGCGCAGAAGTTCAACGTCGATCGCGTGAAACAGGAAGACGTCGCGAAGGTCGGCGGCGCGGCGCCGGATGACGAATAAGGGCGGCTTTGTGTCTTTACGCTCTGGCCGCTGATTGCTTCACTCTGTAATACGCGATCATGTCCATCGGTTTGGCCGGCGATGCGCCGATCTGTCGAAGCATGGTGGTGACCTGGCCGCGATGATAACTCGCATGGTTGACGACATGCTGCAGCATCTGCCAGATCGGCGACGAGCCCGGCTGTCCGCTGAGCAGCTTGTAATCGATCACACGCGCGACGCCGGCAGCGTCGAGACCGTTGACGAATGCGAGCATGTCAGCCTGCTGTTCGTTCCATGCCGTGCGCAGCGCAGCCAGATCGGCGAACCGATCGGCGGGCAGGAGGGCGGTTGGCGATTCCCCGCGCCACCGCAGGTACCAGGCCCATTCGGCGGCATAGGTGTGCGTGACGGTTTCCCGGATCGACTTGAAACTGCTGCCCAGATCGCGGTGGTACTGCTCCGGCGTCAACGATTCGAGCGCGTCGAGCAGCCGATCGCGCGCCCAGTAGTGATAGTCGATCATCGTCTGCAGATCTTGAAGGTTCATGGCGCAATCTTAACAGCCCGTGGTGAAACTCCAGCTGCATTCGGCCGGCGCTGCATCGCCGCCCTCGGTGCAACGCTGGACTTTCACCACGGACTGTTAGGGCAAAACCACGGCGTTGACGATCCGGTCGAGCCGCGGAAACGCACGATCCAGGTAGGCGTTGCCGCCGTCGAACAATGGCTGCTGCCGTCCCGCCCGAATGCCGCTGCCGGAGCTCTCGCCGTATTCACTGTTGAGCGCATCGGCCACCTCCATACCCGAGACGACCCGGCCGAACGGCACGAAGCCCTGTTCATCCTGCGTCGCCGACAGGTCGGTCAGGGCGATGTAGACCTGCGTCGTGCGCCCATTCGGGACGGCAAACGCGAAAGCCACCGTGCCGCGCACGTTCGACTGTCGCCGCGGATCGTCAGGAATCGCCCGGTCGCGCCATGCCTTCGCGACTGCCGGATCGCCGTTGATGCCGAATTGCGCCCAGCGTCCGGCGACGACGCGGAAGAAGCGATTGCCGTCGTAGTAGCGGCTGGTGACGAGCTGGTAAAAACGGTCCGCGCCATTGGGCGCCCAGTCGCGATGGACCTCGATGACGATCGCTCCTTTCGTCGTCTGCAGACGGACCTGGAACACCGATGGCGCAGCGACCTGCGCCATCATCAGCGAGAGGATCAACGTCCACATCGCCATCATCGTCGCATAGCCTACTCGCAGACGGACTCCAGTTTCACGACCGGTCGCGATCCCGATACAGCGCCTTCTGCGCCCGCATCATCTGTTTCAGCTGGCGCTTGGCGCCAGCGGCGGCGGACTTGTCGCGTTTGCGCTGTTCGAAAGCCAACTCGCGCAGCAACCGGCGATAGTTTTCGAGACGATCCGGATCGAGCCGTCCACTATCGACCGCGCCACACACGGCACACCCAGGCTCGCCATCGTGCCCACAATCACCGAATCGGCACTGGAGGGCGAGCGCGGCGATGTCGTCGAACGTGGCTTCGACGGCAGACACGTCGGCCCAGGGCAGCAGCTCCCGCATCCCTGGCGTGTCGATCAACAGCGCGCCGCCCGGCAACTCGATGAGCTGTCGCGACGTTGTCGTGTGGCGGCCTTTGCCATCGCCGTCCAGGTGGTTTACGCGCTGCCGCTCCGTGGCCGTCAAGCGGTTGACGAGCGCCGACTTGCCGACGCCCGACGATCCGATCAACGCGATCGTCTGCGACGGGCGCAAATACGGCGCGAGGGCGCCCAGGCCATCGCCGCGCAGCGCGCTGACGCCGATGATGTCGACGAACGGCAGACGCGACCGAACCCGCTCGCACGCATGTTCGATTTCACCGCACAGATCCACCTTGTTCAGCAGGACCACCGGCAGCGCGCCTGCCTCCCAAACGATCGTCAAATACCGTTCGAGACGGCGAGGATTCAGATCCCGGTCGAGCGCCGTCACCACGAAGATCGTGTCGACGTTCGCCGCGATGACCTGCCGATCGACGGCGCGTCCCGCCGCC
>WNFX01018107.1_pt1 | contig 11138 bp, 11 predicted proteins | sample 5400111 | NCBI WGS metagenome assembly WNFX01 (sample SAMN13153363, study PRJNA577476) | soil metagenome | isolation source: 40 cm soil or saprolite under grassland replicate 1 | place: USA:California | collected 2016-06-15
CAAAGCGCGCAGCGCACGCCGTGCACCTTGTTCGCCACCATCGCTTCGCCATTGCCGGAACCCCCGAAGACGATGCCTCGTTCGCACTCGCCGCGCGCTACTGCTTCCGCTGCGGGGCGAATGAAAAGCGGATAATCCACCGGTTCTTCACTGAACGTGCCGAAGTCTTTTACTTCGTGTCCGAGGGAGCCGAGCAATTCTTTTACCTTTTCCTTGTAGAGAAAGCCGGCGTGGTCTGAGCCGAGGGAAATTTTCATGAGACACGAATTACACGAATTGCCACGAAATGGTAGGGCGCGTCACTCCTGTGCGCGCCAAAATCCTGTTCACCCACGGCGTGCAGAGGACTGTCCGCCCTACCGTCCTCCAATCCTTGAACGCTTTGACGCTTCAACCAATTACCCGCCGTGCAGTTTGGCCAGCTCACCCCAGATCTCCTTCTCGCGTTCGGTTATTTTTTTGGGGACATTGATCTGAACAACGACATAGAGATCGCCGCGCTTACCCGAGACGCCAGGCAGTCCGCGTTCACGCAAACGAAACCGCTGCCCACCCTGAGTGCCTGCCGGAATTTTCAGCCGGACATTGCCTTCCAGAGTTGGCACGACCAGTTCACTGCCCAACACCGCGCGCCACGGCTCGATTTTCACGTCGTGAATCAGATCGCTGCCTTCGACTGTAAAATCCGGGTGCCGCGCCAGACGCACGCGAAGGAAAAGATCGCCGCTTTTTCCTCCACGGACACCGGCTTCGCCCTGACCGCGCAAACGGATTCGCTGCCCTTCATGAACCCCCCGCGGGATCTTGACCTGGTAATTTTCCACCTTGTTCGAGCCAGCTCGGCGCAGAGAGACTGTTCGAGTCGATCCGTGCAACGCTTCTTCAAGTGTGACCATGATGTCCGCTTCGACATCTGCGCCACGCTCCGCCGTCGCCTGACGTCCGCCAAATCCGCCGAAAGCAGAGCGGCCGCGCCCGCCACCGAAAAATGCTTCGAAGAAGTCGCTGAACCCTGTGCCATCAAACTCGAATTGAACGCCGCCGCCGTCGCCGCCCCATTGATAAAATCCGCCGCCGGGTTGCTGTCCCTGCCGTTGCCACTCAGGCGGCGGCTGGAACCCGCCCGGTCGATTCCAATCGGCGCCGAGTTGATCGTATTTCTTGCGCTTTTCCGGGTCGCCTAGCACCTCGTAGGCTTCGTTGATTTCCTTAAATTTTTCCTCGGCGGCCTTTTTGTCCTTGGCGACATCGGGATGATACTTCCGTGCCAGCTTGCGAAACGAGCTGCGGATTTCATCCTCGGTGGCCGTTTTCGGAACACCGAGTGTCTCGTAATAATCTCGAAACTGTACCGGCATTTACTCTCAAGCTTGTGCCTTGGGGCAGTTCGCGCAACTTTTTGAATCATGCGCGACCTGGGGAAATTCATCGTGATCATCGGTGTGATTACGACGCTCGTCGGACTGGTCATGTGGAGCGGGTTTGCGCCGAAATGGCTGGGACGCTTGCCGGGCGATATCCGGATCGAGCGCGAACATGCGGCATTTTATTTCCCAATCGTCACCTGCGTCATCCTCAGCATTGTTCTAAGCTTGCTGTTGTCGATCTTCTCAATCTTCCGACGCTAAAAGCGGCGCGAGGAAGGCCACGCACTCCCAAAGCTTCGCGAAATGAATCACCGGCTTGTCTCGTTTCGCACGAAGTGCTTTTGGAGTGCGATGCGTCGGCGCATCGCTTTTAAGATTTGGGTATGACCAGACTAAGTCGACCGGAATCCCTTGAGCAGCATGTCGCGTCTTTGCTCAAATGCCGCCGTTGCCCGCGGATGCAATCAACGCCGGTTTCAGGCGGCGCAATCGTCAGCGACACCATGATTATTGGGCAGGCTCCAGGACCTAGAGAGCCGGTTTTGCGACGACCCTTTGCACATACCGCGGGCAAAACGCTTTTCCGCTGGTTCGAAGAATTCTGCGCGATGAATGAAGCCGCTGTTCGATCTCAAATTTATTTCGCGGCGGTCTGCCGCTGTTTTCCGGGAAAGAATTCCGGCGGCACAGATCGCGTTCCGGCGCCGGATGAAGTTCGCAATTGTTCCTCGTGGATGGAGAACGAGATCCGAATCTTAAAGCCTCGTCTTATCATTCCAGTTGGCAGACTGGCCATCGTGCAGTTCATCGACTGTGCAAAATTGGAAAAAGTGATCGGTCGAAAATTTCGTGTTGAGAGCGCGGGACGCCGCTTCGATATGATTCCGTTGCCACATCCTTCCGGTGCGTCACCATGGCACAAGATTGCGCCCGGCAAGGAATTGACCCTACGCGCGCTCAAATTGATCGCACTGCATCCGGCCATCCGTGAACTCAACAATTAATCTGGAAATCAGGAATTCAGGGAATTTTTGCAGGACTAGCTGACTCTCTTCTTGGCTTCCTGGTTTCCAGATTCATCTTGTTACTGAATGTCTTCCACAGTCCCGACTCGCTCTGAAGTTCCAGATTCTGACAAGTGGGACCTCTCTCATCTTTTTATCGACACAAGCAAATGGCAGGAGGACTTCGGCTGGCTCCAGCGCACCTACCCGAAATTTCAGGAGTGGAAGGGCAAAGTAGGTGAGTCGGCGCAAACGCTGGCGGCGGTTCTGGAATTTGAGAAATCGCTCGAGTTGAAGATGGAGCGCGTCTATCACTACGCGTCGTTGCAGCTGGCGGAGGATAGCACGAACAACGAATACCTCGCACGGATCGGACAGGTTCAGAACCTGCTAACCAAAATCGGTGAAGCGGCAGCGTTTGTTGTTCCGGAAATCCTGGCGATCGACGACGAAAAATTCGCGCGGTTCATGGCTGATTCGGCATTAAAGGACTGGCGAATCAAGTTGCAGAAAATTCGGCGGATGAAACCGCATGTGCTCTCAGAGGCCGAGGAACGCATCCTGGCGCTGGGCAACGTCGCGCTCAGCGGTTACGACGACACGTTTTCACAGTTGACCGACGTGGACATGAAGTTCGGCGCCCTGGTCGACGAGACGGGGCGCGAAAGACCGCTGACGCAGAGTTCGTTCAGCTCATTCCTGATCAAGCGCGATCCGGAGCTGCGCAAGCGCGCTTTTCATCAATTCTACGCAGAATTTCGCGACCACGAGTACACGCTTGCAGCGTCGCTTGCGTATTCCGTCAAGGCGGATGTGTTTCACGCAAGAGCAAGGCATTATTCCACTGCGCTCGAAGCGGCGCTTTTCCCGGACGATGTGCCGATCGGAGTCTATGATGGATTGATTGATTCAGTCCGCGCGAACTTGCGACCGCTCTTTCGGTATTTCGATCTACGCCGACGCGTTCTTGGTTTGCACGAGCTGCATCATTACGACACGTACGTCCCGCTCGTTCCGGAAATTGAGACGCGTTTTACTTTCGATGATGCCGTTGAAATGGTCTTACGCGCGTTGGCTCCGCTCGGGAAGGAATACATCGACGTCCTGGCGCAAGGTTTGCGCGCGAAGCGCTGGTGTGATCGGTACGAAAGTAAAGGCAAGCGCAGCGGCGCGTTTTCGTCTGGAAGCTACAGCGGGCCACCGTACATCCTGATAAATTACAAGCACGATGTCTTCGCCGATGTTTACACGCTGGCGCATGAGGCTGGTCACTCTATGCACAGCTGGTTCTCGCAAAAATCACAGCTGTTTCAGGATTACGAGTACCCGATTTTCCTGGCCGAAGTGGCCTCGACATTTAACGAAGAATTGCTCACGCATTATCTGCTCGAGACAACGAGCGACCCGAAGATGCGGGCTTACATCATCAACCGGCAAATCGACGACCTGCGCGGCACACTTTTCCGGCAGACTATGTTTGCTGAATTCGAAAAGATCATTCATGCCGTCGAGGAAAGCGGCGATGCGTTGACCCTCGCAAGTTTCAAATCCAAATATCACAAACTTCTTGAAACTTATTTCGCCGAAAATTTCGTGCTCGATCCCGAGCTCGATCTCGAGTGTCTGCGCATCCCGCATTTCTACCACGCCTTTTACGTTTACAAATATGCGACAGGAATTTCCGCGGCGGTCGCGCTTTCACAGCGCGTGCTTTCCGGTCAGCCGGAAAGTGTCGAGGCTTACCTGAAGTTCTTGCGTTCAGGCGGCTCCAAATTCCCGCTCGAGACATTAAAAGCCGCAGGCGTGGATATGACGACACCCGCGCCCATCGAAAGCACACTGCGGTTGTTCGAACGCCGGCTCGGAGAACTGGAAGCCCTATTGCTGTAGGGCGTCTGTGTCAGACGCCATGATTCGGTGTCCTACGATTCCGCAATGCAACTGCAAAGCAGTTCACTTCTTCAGCGATTGAAACCGCTGTTCCGAGAGAATTTCGAGAAGTTTGGCGAGCTAGGCGCTGCGGTTTCGGTTTGGCAAAACGGGAAACCGGTGGTCGATCTTTACGGCGGGTTTTGCGACGCGCGCCACGAGAAGCCGTGGACGGCTGACACGCTCGTCTTGGTTTGGTCGGCGACGAAAGGAATCGGCAGCGCATGTCTGTTGCATGCGTTGCAGGAACACAAAATCAACCTCGACCGACCCCTAGCGGAGTTCTGGCCCGAGTTTGCACAGGCTGGCAAAGAAAAAATCACGCTCGCACAGCTGCTTTCGCATCAGGCGGGACTTTGCGCTCTGGATCGCCGAGTCGATGTGCTGGATTACGATGCGGTTATTCGAGCGCTGGAGGCGCAAAAGCCATTGTGGCCACCAGGGACTGCTCACGGTTATCACGCGCGCACGTTTGGATTTCTTCTTGATGAACTGGTTCGTCGAATCGCCGGAAAGGCGCTGTCGGATTATTGGCAGGAAAACTTTGCCAGACCGCTCCAACTCGATTTCTGGATCGGCCTACCGGAAAAGGAAAATTCGCGCGTGGCCACGATGTACGTTCCAAAGATTGGCAAAGCACCCGAACCGAAGCAGTTTTACGCCGATCTCGTTACGCCCGGCACGCTGGCGCGCAAGACATTCACGTCCCCTCACGGATTGAACGCGGTCAGCGCGATGAATACTCCCGCCATTCGTGCGCAACCGATCGTCTCCTTTGGCGGGATCGGCAGCGCCTCGGCACTTGCCAAATTTTATTCGATGCTGGCGAACGGCGGAAAGGCCGATGGCCAGGCATTCTTCTCAGGAGAAACGCTCGAATTGATGAGGGTGACTCTCACGGATGGCATCGATCGGGTTTTTCAGATTCCAACAGCGTTTTCGGCCGGGTTCATGAAGAATTCACAAAACGCAGCGCGAAGAATGTTTGGCCCATCACGAACTTCCTTTGGACATCCCGGCGCAGGCGGCAGTCACGCCTTTTGTGATCCCGAAAACCGGATTGCGTTCGCCTACGTTATGAATCAAATGGAGCAATCGCTTCTGCCGAACGAAAAATCGCTGCGTCTGGTGGACGCGATTTATCTGTAGCCGCGTCTCTGTGACCCGCAGGCGATATTGGAATACGCACCGGCCTTCGCCAAGGCTACGGCGCGCCAGGCAGCGAAGCGGCTACATTTCGCCGATGATCGTGACGGAAACTTTTCGCCGATGTGGCGCGCGCCGATGCTCGAACAGAAAAATGCCCTGCCACGTTCCGAGCTGCATTTTTCCATCGACAACCGGCACCGTCTCGCTGGTGCGCGTCAAGACCATGCGGATGTGCGATGGCATATCATCGCTGCCTTCGGAACCGTGGGTGAAGTAATCGGCATCCTCGGGAACCAGCCGGTTAAAAAACTCTTCCAGATCGCGGCGCGCGGCCGGATCGGCATTCTCCATGATTACGAGGCTGCAACTGGTGTGCTGACCGAATACCGTCACTGTCCCGTTTCGCACGCCGCAGCTCTCGATTTTCGCCTGCACATCATCCGTGATTTCGTACAGTGCTTTTCCTTTGGTGCGAACTTCGAGTTGCTCGTGGCAGATGCTCATGGGTAAACGCTCCAACATGCTATTTTGTCATTCCGACCGAAGTGGAGGAATCTCTAGCTTCTTTGGGTAGCCGTGGGAAATGTCAGAGATGTCAGAGATGTCTCGACTCCGCTCGACATGACATAAATAAGCGGATGCAGGAAGATTATCTACAAACACGTCGCGCCCCGGAGCCGCTGAAAAACCGCAGAAATAACACGATGAAAGTGCGAGTGCAGTTTTACGCGCAACTGCGCGATCTGATTGGAATCCGCGAACTGGATGTCGACGTGGCCGAAGACGCAACTGTGCACGACCTGCTCGAGAAAATTTATGAGCAGCAACCGGCGCTTCGCTCACACAACAAAAGTATTTTGATCGGCGCAGGTGTGGAATTTGTCGATCGCAATTACAAGCTAAAACCGGGCGAGGAGATTGCGATCATGCCGCCGGTTCAAGGCGGATAGCCAAGGGGCGGTGGTCTCCAGTCCGCCGTCCGGAAAGAGCGGATTGGAAACCGCCCGTCCTTGTAATCAGTCTCTAAAATTTTTGAAATTCGTGGCGACACCGAAGTCGCGGCTGCGCACGAACTGAATCACAGCCTGAAGTTCATCTTTCTTTTTTCCCGTGACGCGAATCTGCCGGTCCTGTAATTGGCTTTGCACTTTGAAGCCTTGTGACTTGATGGCCTGGATAATTTCTTTTGCTTTGTCTCCCTCAAGGCCCTGCACGATTTTCAGTTCCTGCCGCGCCCCGCGCCTGGACAATCTGCCGATGACAATGTCTCGCAACGCTTTCAGGTGTGCCCCATCGTCGGCCGTCAAGACAAGCTTTTCCTTTTCCGAAACGATTTCCGTTTGCGCATCCTTCAAATCGAACCGAGTGGCAAGCTCTTTCCGCGCCTGATTAATCGCGTTGTCGATCTCCTGGTTGTCGACTTCTGAGACTATGTCGAAGGATGGCATGCCGATTGCGGATTTTAGATTGCGGATTTCGGGTTGATCAAATCAGTTTTCCTGCGGGTTGGCTTTGACAATTTTGATGTTGCCGTCCGCTACCCGTATGTCGATTCTGACATCGTCGCCACCGTGCACCAGTGTGTCCGCATTCGTACCGGCAGCCGCTGCTGATTCAGCAACTGCGGCACTTTCAAAATCATTGCCGATTTTTCCCTGTGCTGCTTTGGCAAGGAGATGGAAAGCGGCGTCGCCGGGAAGATATATCCATGCGTTTCCCTCGGCGACATTTGTCTCAGCGGAGAACCTGCTTTCCTCCCACCAATCATACGAGACGACGAGATTGCCGCGTCGCACTGTGAGGTCCAGGTTGGTAAAACAGTTGCGAGTAAACATGTGGCCTTCACCTAGCCGGGCGCGCGTCATTGACCCGCGCATTCCATCCAGCACAATTTCGCCGACATCCAATTCTAGTCCCGAGATGGTGGCCGTCGCTGGAACAACGATGGTGTAATCAACCGTGCCAGACCTGTCGAAGAAACCCCACTTCGGTTTGGGAGGGAATTTGGTGGTAATGGAAACGGAGCCCGGCTTCGTGGTAACATCGATTGCGATCTGCGTCAGCCGCGCTCGGCTGTACGCTTTCTTGACGGCGTCCACCCGCATCTCGTTCACGTTTGAGCCATAAACCATGACGGCTCCATCGCCGTTCTGAATGGTTATGTTTGCCGTCGGCTCAATCGTGTAGAGCCGTTCGAAAGACTCTTCGAGCACGCGGTCGATCGCGCTGTTGCAGCCAGTGAGTAAAAGGAATGGCGCGCCAAGAATTACGCAAAGCTTTTGCCAGTTAAGATCGGACAATCGCACGCGCGAAGTCTATCATGGTGCGCACGCTGCTGGGCAAGCTGGCGCGAACTATTCCGATGAGCGCTCCGGCTCCAGTTGCTTGTGCAAAGCGCGATACGCTTCTTCTTCAGCGGTGCTCCACGGTCCGCTTTGGTCGACAAACCAATGCTTGGCAATGTCGGCGCGGCCGATGTTCGTCTTCGCGCCGCGTTGCTCGATGATTTGGTAATAACGGTTGCCCGTCTTCTCATCTCGATCTTTCACCCAAAGGCCCGCTTGATTCACGACGTCGGCCAATTCCTCTGAATCGGTGGGCAACAGCGCCGCGGCTTTGATGGCAAGCGCGCCGGCAACGAGGCGATAATGAAAACGGATGTCGGGATTGATCTTGTTCGCGGTCAGCCGCTGAATCTCTTTGGCGGAGGCTTTCAGCACGACTGGCAGGTTCTTCTTTTTCTCATTGCCCTCTTTGTCATACGAAACTGTTTGATAAACGCCGGATCGCCGTTGTTTCGCGATGTCCGGGGTTTCAAATTCGCCGCTTTCGGCAAACGCATCCGGCGCGACTTCCGTCCCCATCAGTTCCATTCCGTCGTAGCGCGCGATCCATGCTGCGGTGAACCACGCGTGCGCGCGTTCGGTTTTGGAAAGCTTTTCGTTCGCGCCGTCGTGCAAAGCTTTTACATATTTTTCGAGCACCTTATCGTAAGGCTTTGGCAAGTAAGGCGCGGCTTCGGCGTAACGGTCCTCTCGAACAAGCCGGCGGCCGAGTAAATACCTTAGCTTCGCATCATAATCTTCGCCCTCTTTGGGCGGCGGAGTTGCGGGCAAAGCATCGACATATTGTTTCAATTCGTTTGTGGTCAGAACGCGTTCGGCAACAAATGCGGCATCGTTCCAGAGATGCCCTTTCAAAAATGTGTCGAGTGCCTGCACAAAATCTCCGCGGACAAGACGAAGTCCGCCGAGATCGCCGTGCGAGCTCTGGCCCCAGCCCCAATGATAGCCTTCCGGAAAAAAGTCGTACTCGGTCCATGTTTCGTCCACTCCCCTGGGCGGGCGCAGTGTATGCGGGTGAGCTCTTCAACAATTCCACGGCTTGCGCCATCGTGTTGGCCGCGTCCGCCAGTTTTCCGGCGCGACGTTGCAACTTCGCTCGCAACCACAACGCAGCGCCGCTGTCGCCCTTGCTCAATTCGAGCCAATGCGCAGCGCCTTTGTAATCGCCGTTATTGTAAGCGACCCAGCCGAGATATTCCGCGTCCTCAACTCTCCCGATGTTCGCTTGTTTGATGACGTTCAACCATCGCGCGCAACGATTGACCGGCGTGGCGCTTGAATCGCTGGAATAAAGATCGGGCGAAGTGGCCGTCGCGAGGATGTGCACTGTGACCAACCGGCGGAGCAACGGATCCTGGGCCGCCGCTTTTAGTTTCGAAATTTCCTTTTGCTCCTGTTCACGTTTCTGTTCGTCGTTCCAACTCTCTCGCTCTTCGGGTTCCGGACCGTAGTTCAACATCCCTCCGACCGGTTCGCGATCCGGAATGAGTGCTTTGAGCGAGACGACCGCGCTCGCGTCGCCCAGCGTAAGCTGCGTTAAAAACAGCCGTGCCGCTTTTTCGCGGTGGTCCTGTTTCCATTCGCTCCGGCCTTCCCAGCCGTAACTCTCGGCTGCCAGGCCTAACGAGTCGGCAAATCCGGCTTTCGCGAACTCGCGCGTCTGCTGAAACCACTTTGCTGCGGCTGGGTAATCGGTCGTTTTCAGCGCAACCTTTCCGAGCATGAACGCCGCCCACACTGTTCGATAATGTCGATCTTGCTCCGGTCGCTTAAGTAAATTCTCCCATGCCTGCCGTGCGTCATCCCATTGTTTGTTCAGGTAAGCCGATGCGCCGCGGTGATAGTCGGCAAACTCCGAATCGAATTCTTGAACCGGTGATGTGCTCGTGATTGTGTCTCGCGCGAGTTTGTTCAGCTCTGCCGCTTTTTTCGGGTCAGAAGGCTTGATTCGTCCTTCGTTTAACGCGGCCTCAAAATCTTTCAGGTCCGCGGCGTCGGTGTCTTGAGCGCCGCTCTTGTTCTCTGAAGTCTCTTCGTCGCTTTCGGACTTCGGTTTTTCCGGCACAACGAATTTCTCCGAGGGATGAAATTCTTTAGCGAGCCGGCGCACTTCGAGTCCCCAGTAAAATTCCGGCGTGCCATCTACATTCTTGCCGCCCTGGTCCAAATAAACCTGTGGCTCGAAATATCCGGTCGCGTGCAATCCGCCCACGAAGCACATCGTCGCCCCAACTGTCGCCAGCAACTTAGCGAAGCGGCTCACTTTGGTTTGAGAGTTCAGTCCGGAGATTAGTAGTTCGGTCGAAACGAAGCCAGCCTATTTTCCGCGTTCCGCCCGGTGGCAATCGCACGCCTCGGGATGTGGTTGTATTGAAACTGGCGCAGCCATGTTCCGGTCGAACGCTCCAGCCGGATAACGCGTCCGAGGCGATCAACCCTGCGTCACTCCACGTCGCTGTCACGCCGGCATTCAATTGCTCGTCGGCCTCGCCTGCGTTGAAGATCGACAGATCGATTGGGTTCTCACCCTCTTGTAAAACGTTGAGTTTGTGTTCGGGACGCCGACCAGCCATTACCGCCGATAATGTGACCCAGCGCCAGTTGCGCGTGTCGGTTGCGATCGGAATTCGGTACCAAAGCAATTCGCGTAATTGCAGCGGACGCGACTGCTCCCAATCGTTCACCAGCGCCGCAATCTCGTCGGGGTCTGCGCAAAATTCCAAGATTCGCGTGCCGGGGGGCCACGCCGGCTGAACGCTATCCATTGCTACGTTCAACAATTTTCCATCAGGACCGTAGCCGGCAGTGCAGCGATACGTCGGCAGCGCTACGGAAAATGGGAGCCCGAGTTTCGCTGCCCTGGCTACCCATTCGCTTGCCGCGCGTGTGTCACACAATCTTGCTCGATTGCTATTGGAAATCGGAACTGAGTGGACTTGCAACACGTAACCATCGGCCTCGCGCACTAGCGGAAGAAATTCTGAATTATCCAACCACGCCGGAAGCACCGTGATCACAAACCGCACTGGTTGAATTGCCGCTCGCAACGCCTGCAACCACGCGCGGTAACCGCTAAGGTTTTTTTGCGTGCAATCGAAATCGAATTGGAACTCTTCGATCTTCACATCGCGGGCGTGCGCTTCATCGAGAATTTGCTTTGCGAGATCGACAATCGCTCGCGCCGTTGCATCGTCTTCGCGAAAGGGTCCCGCAAACGGCGCAACTCGAAGCGCCACCGAGCAGTGGTCGGTTTGCCGTTTCACCGCTGCCCAATCGATCGACGCTCTGGCGATTTCCGGTTTTTTTGTGGCGAAACTGATTTCCGCGCCGAGAAGAACGACGCC
>WNFX01006471.1_pt1 | contig 11136 bp, 11 predicted proteins | sample 5400111 | NCBI WGS metagenome assembly WNFX01 (sample SAMN13153363, study PRJNA577476) | soil metagenome | isolation source: 40 cm soil or saprolite under grassland replicate 1 | place: USA:California | collected 2016-06-15
GACTCCGAGGGATCGACCGCGAAGACCTCGTCGGCGCCCAGCCGGCCCGCCAGTTCCGCCGTCAGCGCGCCGGGCCCGCAGCCAACGTCCAGCGCCCGCTGCCCGGGCCGCACCCCGGCCAGATCGGCGAACGCGGCCGCCAGCGGCTCCGAATACCGCCCCATGAATCGGGTGTAGGCGTCCGCGCTGACGTCGAAGCTCATCCGCTCAACCCTACGCCGGCCACGGTCAGGCGGTCTTGCGCGCGCCCGGGCCGGGCAGCGGCGTCACCTCGCGCGCCGACGCGAGCTTGTGCCCGGCCGCGCACGTGAGCTCGAGCCGGACGCGTTCGCCGCAGTCACGGTGCGTGAGCAGCGCCAGCGGGCCCGCCGGGCCGACCGCGTAGCGGTCGCCCCACTGCATCAGGGCCACCAGCACCGGGTAGAGGTCCAGGCCCGCCTCGGTCAGCCGGTACTCGTGGCGGCTGCGCTGCCCATGCTCCCGGTAGGGAACCTTCCGCAGCAGGCCCCGGTCCACCAGCCGGGCCAGCCGGTCGCTGAGGATCTGCCGGGGCGCCTGGGTACGGCGCTGCATGTCGTCAAAGCGGCGGACCCCGTTGAACACCTCGCGCAGGACGAGGAAGGTCCACCTCTCGCCAATAATGCCCACCGCCGCGCCGATCGTGCAGTTGGCGCCGTCATAGTCAAGAATCCAGGGCCGTCCCATGATCGCATGCTAAGTCCAGTTGACAGACTCAGCAATCCGGGCGGATGCTGGGTCCGTGAAGCGAACCCAGGATGGGGCACCGGCCGGGCCGCAGCTGGCCTGGTCACCAGGCACCCCCTGGCCAGCCTGGCCGGCCGGGCGGATCCTGATCCGGCAGGCCGGCCGCGGCGATCTCGGGGGGCTCAGGGACTTTCTGTCCGGGCTATCGTTGCGGACCCGCTACCTGCGGTTCTTCGCCGGTGCGCCGCCGGCCGGCCCGGCCATGCTCCGGATCCTGGCGGGCCACCGGCCGGACGCCGACGCCCTGGTCGCAACCCGGAACGGGGTCATCATCGGGCACGCGATGGCGGTGGACACGGCCGGTCCCCCCGGTGCCGCGATGACCGAGATCGGCGTGGTGGTGGCGGATGCCTGGCAGGGCCGGGGTGTGGGCTCGGGACTGGTACGCGCACTGGCCTCCCGGGCCCGGGCCCGCGGGGCCACCACCCTGGTCATGGAGGTCATGGCGGAGAACCGGCAGGTCCTCCACATGATCGCCGGCCGGTGGCCGGACGCCCGCCATGACCGCAGCGCGGCGTACGTCACGGTCCACGCCCGGCTCGGCTAGCCAAGGGGCGTCTCCCCCGCCGGCCTCGCGTCCCCGCCCGATCGGTGGGAAGCTCACCAGGTGAGCGGTGACGAGGTCCGGGACGGGGTGACGCTGACCAACCTCGGCCAGCCGCTGTTCGAGGGGGCCGAGGCGACCAAGCGGGACCTGGTGGAATACCTGGACGCGGTCAACGACCGGATCATCCCGGTGCTGCGCGACCGGCCGCTGTCCGTGATCCGGGTCCTGCGCGGGCAGGCGCCGTTCATGCAGAAGAACGTCCCCAAGTACACGCCGCCGTGGGTGCCCACGGTGTCGCTGTGGGCCGAGGCCTCGCGGCGCGACGTCACCTACGCGCTGTGCAACGACCGCCGGACGCTGCTGTGGTTCGCCAACCAGCGGGCGGTGGAGTTCCACCCGGCCCTGGCCATGGCCGGTCACTCGGCCCACCCCACCCACCTGATACTCGACATCGACCCACCGGAAGGGGAGGCGTTCGGCCTGGCCGTCCAGGCGGCGCTGCTGACCCGCCAGGCCCTCGCCGATGCCGGGATGGCGGGCGCGGTCAAGACGAGCGGCGCGAAGGGGCTGCATGTGTTTGTGCCGCTCGCGCCGGAGACGGCCATCGAGGACGTGGCCGCGGCCACCCGGGCGCTGGCCGCGCGCGCCGAGCGGCTCGATCCGGCGCTGGCCACCACGGCCTTCATCCGGGAGGACCGCGGCGGCAAGGTTTTCCTGGACGCGACCCGGGCCGGCGGCGCGACGGTGGCGGCGGCCTACAGCCCGCGGATCAGGCCCGGGGTGCCTGTGTCGTTCCCGGTGGCCTGGGATGACCTCGACCGCGTGGCGCCGGCCGACTTCACCGTGCACACCGCGCCCGCCCTGCTCGCCGGCGGCGATCCGTGGGCCGGCCAGATGCCGCCGCCGCAGCGGTTGAGCCCTGACCTGATCGAGGAAGGCCACACCATCCCGGTCGCCCGGGTTCAGGCGATGCACGAAGGCAAGCGGCGCGCCCGCGCCCGCCGCAGCCAGCCGGGGTAGCGCTGGCGCCGGTGGCGGGCGGCCGGGCGGCGGCGGAATGCGCGGTGCCGACGGCGATGTTGGCGCAGGCATGCCATCCGTTGTGATCGCCGCCTCGTTCGGCGGCCCCGAAGTGCTCTCGGTGGTGGAGGAGCCCGCCATCGAGCCCGGACCGGGGCAGGCGCGCATCGCCGTCCACGGCGCCGGCGTCAACCCGGTCGACTACAAGTCCTACAGCGGCGCGTTCGGCACCAATCCCGCGCGGCTGCCGGTCCGGCCCGGGCTGGAGGCCGCCGGCGTGGTGACCGCGGCCGGGCCCGCCGCGGCGGGCCCGGCCGGGCCGGTCGCGGTGGGCGACGAGGTGATCGCGTTCCGGGCGCCCGGCGCCTACGCCACCGAGCTGGTGACCCTGGCGGCGGCCCTGGTCCCCAAGCCCGCCGCCCTGGACTGGGCGCAGGCCGCCGGCCTGATGCTGACCGGGGTGACGGCCTGGCACACCCTGGCGGCGACGGACGTGCACGAGGGTGACACGGTCCTGATCCATGGCGCGGCCGGCGGGGTGGGGCTGATGGCGGTGCAGCTCGCCACCGGGCGCGGGGCCACGCCCGTGGCCACGGCGAGCCCGGCCAAGCACGGTTTCCTGCGCGACCTGGGCGCGGTGCCGGTGGCGTACGGGCCGGGCCTGGCCGACCGGGTCCGCGCCGCCATGCCCGGCGGGGTCGACGCCGCGCTGGACCTGATCGGCACGGACGAGGCCGTGGACGTCTCCCTGGAGCTGGTCGGGGACCGGGCCAGGATCGCCACCATCGCCGCTCCCGCACACGGCCTGGAGGTGGGCATCAAGGTCCTCGGCGGCGCGCCGGGCGCGGACCCCGGGACGCAGATCCGGGACGCCGCCCGGCTGGAGCTGGCCCGGCTCGCCCAGGACCGGGCGCTGCGGGTCTTCGTGACGCAGACCTTTTCGCTCGCCGAGGCGGCCAACGCCCACCGCGCCAGCATGGACGGCCACACCACCGGGAAGATCGTGCTCCTCCCCTAGCGCCACCCTCGGCACGCCGGCGGCGGCCGGCTATCGTCGCCGCCGTGGAGCGGGTGGAGGTCGCGGTCGTCGGGTCCGGCCTCCTTGGCTCGGCGACCGCGCGGGCGCTCGGCGCGCGGGGCGTCTCGGCCGTGGTGCTCGAGCAGTTCGATCTGGGCCACGCCCGCGGCTCCTCGCACGGCGCGACGCGGATATTCCGGCTCTCGTATCCCGATCCCGCTTACGTGCGGATGGCGGCCAGCGCACTGGGGGCATGGGCACGGCTGCAGGAGGACGCCGGTGAGCAGCTGCTGGTGAAGACCGGCGGCCTCGACACCGGCCCGGGCGCGATGCGGTGCGCGGCGGCGCTGCGGCGCCGTGCCGTGGCGCACTCCTGGCTGTCGGCCAGCCAGGTGCGCGAGCGCTTCCCCGGGATCGAGCCCCGCCCCGGTGAGCGCATGCTGTTCCAGCCCGACTCCGGCGTCTGCCTCGCCGCGCCAGCGGTCGCGGCGATGCAGCGGCTGGCGCGCCGCGCCGGCGTGCCCATCCGGTCACACACCCCGGTGCTCGGCATCGACCACCGCGGGGACCGGGTCGTGCTGCGCACCCCGGCGGGCGAGATCTCGGCCGGCGTGGCGGTCATCGCCGCGGGGCCCTGGAGCGAGCGGCTGCTGGCCGGGGTGCTCCGCCGCGTCCCGCGGCTGACGGTGACGCTGCAGCAGGTGCGCTACTTCCGGCCCGCCGGCGCGGGCGGGGCCAGGTGGCCGACGCTGATCGAGTGGTCGCCCGCGGGCCTGATCTGGTATGCCGTGCCGATGACGGGCGGCGCGCCCGGCGTGAAGGTAGCCGCCCACGTTCCCGGCCGGGCCGTCGATCCCCGGGACGGCCCCTTCGACGAGATCGATCCCGCGCTGGACGAGCAGGCCGCCCGGTACGTGCGGACCCGCCTGCCGGGCCTGGAGCCGGCCCCGCTCGCCCCGGAGACCTGCTTGTACACGATGACCGCCGACGAGGACTTCGTGCTCGACCGCGAGGGACCGCTCGTCGTGGCGGCGGGCTGCTCGGGTCATGCGTTCAAGTTCGGGCCCCTGCTCGGCGACCTGCTGGCCGACCTGGCCCTCGGCCACGCCGACACCGTCCATCAGCGCTTCTCGCTTTCCCGGCCCGCCCTGGCCACCGCACCCGAGGCCTGAGGAGACCGGCCCTTCCCTGGCCGATGGCCAGCAAGGCATGGCGGCGCGCTCAGGTATATGCTGAACGGAAGTTCATGAACATGAGTTCATGAAGCCTCGTTCACGGGGAGGGTTCCGATGGCGGAGATCGAGGTCCGGGGCCTGACGAAGACCTTCGGCGCGGTAACAGCCGTCCGGGACGTGTCCTTCACCGCCCCCGCCGGCCAGGTCACCGGCTTTCTCGGGCCCAACGGATCGGGGAAGACAACGACGCTGCGGGCCGCGCTCGGCCTGATCCGGCCCACCGCCGGCCAGGCCCTGATCGGGGGCGTCCCCTACCGGCACCTCACCCAGCCCCGCCGCCGGGTCGGCGCGCTGCTGGAGGCAACCGGCTTCCATCCGGGGCGCCGGGCCCGCAACCACCTGGCGGTCCTGGCCGCCTCGTGTTGCCTGCCCGGCCGCCGCGTGGACGAGGTTCTGGACCTGGTGGACCTGGGGTCATCGGCGGACCGGCGGGTCCGGGAGTTCTCACTCGGCATGCGCCAGCGCCTCGGCCTGGCCGCGGCTCTCCTCGGCGACCCGCAGGTTCTCCTCCTCGACGAGCCGGCCAACGGCCTCGACCCGGCCGGCATCGCCTGGCTCCGCGGACTGCTGCGCGGCCTGGCCGGCGAGGGCCGCACGGTCGTCGTGGCCAGCCATGTGCTCGGTGAGGTGGCCCAGACCGCCGACCATGTGGTGATCGTCAACGCGGGAGAGCTCCGTTTCTCCGGGCGGCTGCATGAGCTTGGCGGGTCCGGCCAGGCACTGGAGTCAGCGTTCCTGAGGCTGACCGCCGTGCCGGGCTGACCACCGGGCGGCCCACGGGAGTGGGCCTCCCCATCCAGCGACCGCCCATGTCCGCGTCCATGCCAAGGAGGCCGAGCGTGCCGCCACAGATCCGCACCGAGTTCCGCAAGCTCGCAACCATTCGCAGCCCCTGGCTGCTGCTCGCCGCCGGCCCGCTGATCGTCGTGGCCGGGATCACCAGCCTGGTCCTCTCCGGCGCGAACCTGCACGATCCGGCCGTCCAGAGCCGGGCGATGGCGCACGTCGGCCTGGCGGCGATGTTCAGCCTGATCTTCGGCATCCTGGCCGTCGCGGGCGAGTACCGGCACGGCACGATCACCGACACCTTCCTCAGCTTCCCCGGCCGGGGGCGGGTCTTCGCCGCCAAGCTGGCCGTCTACGGGCTGGCCGGCGCCGCCGCCGGGCTTGTCTCATCCGCCGCCGCCCTTGCCGCCACCGCCGCCTGGTGGGCGGCCAGGGGCGGGGCCTTCCATCTCTCGGCGGCCAGCACCTGGCAGACCCTCGCCGGCGGGGTCGCCGTCAACTGTGCCTTCGCCCTCATCGGCGTCGGCCTTGGCGCGCTCATCCGCAACGTCGCCGGGGCCGTCGCCCTGGCGCTGGCCTGGATCGCCCTGATCGAGGGCATCACCGGGCAGCTCATCGGATCCGGGCTCGCCCGCTGGCTGCCTTTCTACGCCAGCGAGGCACTCGGCCGGGCCGCCATCACGGCAACCCGGCTGCTCCCGCAGTGGGGCGGCGGCCTGGTGCTGCTCGGGTACGCGGCCGTCTTCGCCGCCGCCGCGGCGCTCGTTACACTCAGGCGCGATGTCACCTAGGAAACCGGCGGTCCTGCGCGGCGGCGACGGCCAGGACCTGCGCGAGTACCTCATCGTCACCGCCGCCCGGCTGATCGACGAGCGGGGCAGCGCCGGGCTGAGCGTGCGTGACATCGCCCGCGAGGCCCAGGTCGCCGACGGCGTGCTCTACAACTACTTCGAGGACAAAGAGGACCTGCTCGCGCACGCCCTGCTCGTGCACGTGGGCACCGTCATGGCCGGCAGGCGGCCGATGCCGCCGGCCGGGACCGGAACCGTGGCGGACAACCTGGCTCTGTTCATCGACATGGGCCTGGACGCACTGACGCGGGTGGTGCCGGCCTTCGCCGGGCTGCTCTCGCAGCCGAAGGTACTCGTGCGTTTCCATGCGATGGTCGGCGGGGATGCCGCCTTCGCCGGCGAGGCGGCCGCAGGCGGCGGCGAAGAAGCGGCGGCCAGCGGCGAGACCGGCCATGACCAGGCGTCCCAGCCAGCGGGCCCGGATGATGACGGGGGCCCGGCCGGGCTGCCGGCGATCCTGGCCACTTACCTGCGCGCCGAGCGGCGGCTCGGCCGCATCAACGAGGCCGCCGACATCGACGCCGCCGTGACCCTGGTCGTCGGCGCGATCCACGGCCAGATCCTGCCGCGGGTCCTTTTCAGCCCGCCGGGCAGCCCGATCGCCGCTCCCCCTGAGCTGGCGGGGCGGCTCGCGGCGACGGTCCTGAGCGGCATCGCGCCGGGGTCACCACGTCCCTGACGCGGCGTGTGCGCACCTCCGCGCGCCGATGGCTCCTTCTGCCGGTCCCGGATATCCGGGCAGTCGAAGGGCTGCCCGGCGGGCCGGTCAGACAGGTCCTGGCGTGTGCCGGACCAGCCGGAGCCCGAGGTGGCTGGTGGAGGTGTCGATGGCCTGGGCCATGCGCGCGGCGGGCCGGTAGCGGCGGCAGTAGTTCGCCGCGCACAGATGTGAGCCGCCCTTCATGACCTTGCGCGGGATGCGGGCACGGTCGCGCCGGTCGGCGCTGCGGGCTGCGCCGCCGTCCGGGTCCGGGGCCGTGCAGCATCCGTGCGCCGCGATGGCGTGGCCGGCGTACCAGTCCGACGTCCACTCCCACACGTTGCCGATCATGTCGTGAAGGCCGTAGCCGTTGGCGGGGTAGACGCCGACCGGCGAGGTTCCCTGGTAGCCGTCCTCTTCGGTGTTGCGGAGGGGGAATTCCCCTTGCCAGGTGTTGGCCATCCAGCGCCCACCCGGGGTCAGCTCCTCGCCCCAGGCGAACTCCGCGCCGTCCAGCCCGCCGCGCGCGGCCAGCTCCCACTCGGCCTCGGTCGGGATTTCCTTGCCCGCCCAGCTGGCATAGGCAACGGCGTCGGCCCACGCGACATGCACGACCGGATGGTCTGGCTTGTTGCGGATCGAGCTGCCCGGCCCCTGGGGCTGCCGCCAGTTGGCGCCCGGGACGGCGGTCCACCAGTTGTGCGGGTCGGCCAGGCTGACCCGGTGCCGGGGCGCGACGAACACCGCCGAGAACGGCACGAGCATCTCCGGCCGGGCGCCGGGGTAGTCGTCGCGGTCGGGCGGCCGCTCGGCCACGGTGACATGTCCGGTCTTGCGCACGAACCGGCCGAATTCGCGGTTGGTGACCGGGCCGGGATCGATCCAGAATCCGCTGACGGTCACCGGGTGGGCCGGAGCCTCCTCGGGATAGTGACGGTCGGAGCCCATGGTGAAGGTCGCGCCGGGGATCCACACCATCCCGTCCGCCGGCGGCGTCGCGGGCGCCGCTGGGTCCGGCGCCCGGCCGCTTGCTGTCACTGCCTGCTCCTGCCTGCCGCTCCCCGCCCGGTGCTCGGCGGTGGGAGGTGATCGCCGCCTCCAGTCTCTCTCCCACCTGGCCGATGGTGAAGCTGGCGGCCTGCTGGGGCGGCGGGAACTCCTTGAACGTCTCCAGGAACCGCGTCACGAGCGCCGTCACCAGGAGTAAGTGTTCGTCCCGCACGAGGGAACGTCGCCACCCGATGCGGGTGACTTCGGCCGACGCAGATCTCCGGCAGTCAACATATGCTGACGGAGCCGTCACGCCGCGGGTCCCGTTCCCGGCCGCCCACCCGGGCCGCCGCGGCAGCAGATATCCGGCCGCCCTAACCGCCGATGACCGCCTCGAAGAGCTCCGCGTACTGCAGCAGGTGACGGTCGCCGAGGTAGTGGTCGCGGACGTGGGCGTGAGCCGCCCGGCCCATGCGCTCGGCCGTGTCCCGGTGGTCGAGCAGCCACCGGACCTTCGACCCGAACGCGGCCAGGTCCGCCGGGTCGCGCAGCAGCACGCCGGTGCCGTCGGCGATCTGGTCCAGGATCCCGCCGACGGCCGAACCGACCACCGGGCGGCCCTTCCACATGCCCTCGGCCACGGTGAGCCCGAATCCCTCGGCCAGGCTCTTCTGCACGATCACCGCCGCATGCCGCTGGATCGCATTGATCATCGCCGCGTTCTCCTCGACGTCGTCGAGCGGCAAGGTAACCAGCAGTATCCGCGCCCGGGCCGCGGCGGGCAGGCTCTGCCACAGCGCCAGGCAGTCGGCGAGGACACGGGCGCCCTCCGGGTCATCGGTGACCCCGCGGACCTCGGGCCCGGCGAGCATCAGGTACCCGTCCCCGGTGGGCGCCACGTGCTCGGCGAAGCCGCGCATGACGCCGGGCATGTCCTTGAGCTTGTCCCAGCGCGAGACCTGCACCACGACCGGGTCGGCCTCCCCCGGCCGGGCCTCGCCCGTTACGGCCGCCGGCCGGGTGACCTCACCGCTCGTCCCGTCGTGGCGGGTGAACCGCCCGGGGACGGGCGGCGGGCCGCCGGCCAGCACCCCGATGGTGGCCAGGATCGCCCGCACCGCGCCCGCACTGAGTTCCTCGTTCTTCGCCGAGAACGGGTCGATGGACGGCGGGATGATGCGGGTCAGCGCCGGGGGGATCCACGGCGGAACGTATGGCCGCCGGGTGAAGACAAAGCCGCGCGCGGGCTCCAGGTAGGGCCGCAGGAAATCCCAGGCCGCGCGCGTAACGTCGTTCTGGAAGTCCACGCCGATGTGACTGCGCCAGACCACCAGGGCGCCGCCCCGGGCCAGGGCGCCGGTCAGGCCCGCCGTCTGCGGGTCATGCAGCAGGACGAGGTCGCCGGGCCGCACCTGCCCGAGCAGCTCGTCCGCGTTCGCGGCGAGCACCTGCTCATAGTGCCCGGCGGCCGCCGGGCCGACCATCCCGGTGCTGCCGACCTGGCCGTGAATCTGGTTGTGCAGCGCCTTGGTGGTCGCGAAGAATTCCGGGTCACCGCCGATCACGGTCCAGTGGATCGGGATCTCCAGGCCCTCCGCGTAGGCCACGAGCACCCGCAGCATCTCGGCGACCCCGCCCCCGACCGCGGTTGAGCTGACCGTCCAGATGGCCCGCTGGCCGAGCCGGGCGCGGAACTCCGTGGCCGCGGTGAGCAGCCGAGCGTACCGCTCCGGGCCGATGACCGGCTCGAGCTCGGTGACCGCCAGCGGGGACACGGGGACCTCAGTGAGCAACGTCACCTTCCCATCATCGGCCGGCCCCCGCGGGCCGCAAACGCCGGGACGGGCGTCCAGCCGCCCGGCGTGGCGGCCGGGACGGCCGGGCCGCCACCATGCGCCCGGTGGGCGCTTCGTCATCTACGGGCCTGTGGGGGCCCGGTGGGCGGCGGGCGCGCGGCGGCCTCGTTCACTACGCCTTACCGGCCGAGCCGCCCGCGACCTCGTAGGACCACAGCTCGCTGCTGACACCGACCGGCCCGGGGGCCTCACCTCCGCTGCGCTCGGCGGCTGAGCGGTGCCCGTGCCCGAACGCCGGGGAGTGCAGCCACGCCTCGAAGCTGGCGTCGTCCCGCCACCGGGTCATCACCAGCCAGGTCGTGCGCCCGTCGGTCGGCTTGAGGAGCTCGAAGCCCTCGAAGCCGTCCTGGTTGTCGACCGCGCCTGCCCGGGCGGCGAACCGGCGGGCAAGCTCGTCCCCGCTCTCGGCCGGCACGGTAATGGCATTGATCTTCACGACGGACATGTGCCCCATCATGCCAGCCATCCCGGGCCCCCGGCCGCCGGAAGCCCGGGCCCGGCGCCGGCGGAAGTGCCGCCGGCGGGGCCCCGCTGGGCCCCGGTCCCGTGGGAACATGTGGCCGTGCCACGGCACCGAGGGAGGGGCCCATGCCAGCCGGTAACCTGAGTCCCCGCCCGCTCGGCTCGTCGGGCATGGATGTGTCGGCGCTGTCGCTCGGCTCATGGCGCACGTTCGAGCGCCTGCCGCCCGAGACCGGGGTCGCCATCTTGCGGGCCGCCCGCGACGAGGGCATCAATTTCTTCGACGACGCCCGCTACAACGACGAGACGGCCCGGGCTCCCATCCCGACCGGGTACTCCGAGGTGCTGTTCGGGGAGCTGTTCCGCGGGGCGGGCCTGCGGCGCGACGAGACGGTCGTGGCGAACAAGCTGTGGTGGGAGTTCTGGCCCGGGCAGAGCGCTGCCGCGGAGCTGGACGCTTCCCTGCAGCGCATGGGCTTCGACCACGTCGACCTGATCTACGCCAACCCACCGCCAGCGGGCCTGGAGGTCGCCGATCTGGTGGCCGGTGCGGGTGCGCTCGTCGCCGCCGGGAAGGCCCGCGCGTGGGGCCTGGTCAACTGGCCGGCCGATCTGTGCGGCCAGGCGGTCGAGGCGGCCGCGGACCTCGCGATCGCACCGCCCTGCGCGGTCCAGCTGCCCTACAGCCTGGTGCAGCGGTCCTGGGTCGAGGACACCGCCATGAGGCAGGCCGTCACGCGGGCAGGTGCCGGGGTCATCGCCTCATTCTGCCTGGCGGGCGGCGTGCTGACCGGCAAGTACCGGTCCGGCACCGCGGCGGGCCGACTGGCCGGAACGCTCACCGAGCCCCGGTTCGCCCCGGCCATCGCGGCGGCCGGGGAGCTCGCCGGCCTGGCCGAATCCCTG
>WNFX01006473.1_pt1 | contig 11136 bp, 7 predicted proteins | sample 5400111 | NCBI WGS metagenome assembly WNFX01 (sample SAMN13153363, study PRJNA577476) | soil metagenome | isolation source: 40 cm soil or saprolite under grassland replicate 1 | place: USA:California | collected 2016-06-15
CCGCCCGCCAAAGTTCTGCTCGAGATCCTACAGAGCGTGAACGACGGCGTGTATGAACCAGCAGCAGTTTGAAAATTTCACTGCCTCCAGTCTTTACTGCGAGAAATGCAAAGCCGCGATGCCGGTGCGCGAGCGGCTGCTCTTAGTTCTGCCTGACCGGGAAATTTTCGATTATCTCTGCACTAACTGCGGATCGTCGGTAGGCCGGCGTGAGATCACCGCCGGAGAGAAAATGCTGACGCAAGCGGTGGCTGGGCGGCGGCCGCGTCGCTCCGCCGTTCGGCGTCAACGGACGTCGTAATTCGGGATGCGCATTGTTTTTATCGGCGCTGGCGAAATCGGCGTGCCGACGCTGCAAGCGTTGCTGAAATCGGAACACGAAGTCGTCGGGGTTGTCACGCAACCCGACAAACCGGTGGGACGTGCTCAAATAATCGAGCCGCCACCGATCAAGAAAGCGCTGGCCGGGGCAAAGCTACCGATCTTGCAACCGGCGCGGATCAAAGAGCGCGAAGCAATTGAAGAGATTCGTGCGCTGGCGCCGGATGTAATTGTCGTAGCGGCCTATGGGCAAATCTTACCGCGCGGTGTTCTCGAAATTCCGAAGGTCGCCTGTTTGAACCTGCATGCATCTCTTCTGCCGAGTTGGCGCGGCGCCGCGCCGATCCAAGCCGCCATCGCTGCAGGCGATCGAGAGACGGGCATCACTGTGATGTACATGGATGAAGGGCTCGACACCGGCGACATCCTGTTGCAGCGCACAATCGATATTCGGTCTGACGATACGGGCGGATCGTTGCACGATCGGTTGGCAAATATCGCGCCCGACGCGCTGCTCGATTCTTTGAAATTGCTTGGGGAAGGAAACGCACCGCGCATTCCGCAGGACAATACGCGTTTGACTTACGCCCCAAAGTTGAAACGCGAAGACGGCAAAATCGATTGGTCGGAGCCGGCGGATGCGATCGAGAGAAAAATTCGCGCGTTCAATCCGTGGCCAGGAGCTTTTACCAAACTCGACGGGCCGCATTTAAAGATATTTTCAGCTTCAATTGTCGATCTCAGCGGAAAACCGGGAGAAATTTTGGGGAGCAGAAAGGAATTCATCATCGCTGCAGGGGAACGCGCGCTCTCGCTTGACGAAGTGCAACTGGAGGCAAAATGGCGAATGAGCGCGACAGAATTTTTGCGCGGGCACGCATCGACCTTGCGCGCGGCACCTTGATTCTGGGGAGCACAGGCTGCTAGCCTGTAGTTGCCGGCAGCCTGCCGGCAATCTTCAAAAGAGGTTAAGGCAAGAAGGAGCAGAGCATCTCGGCAAGCTGCCGAGATGAACAGGCCAGCGGCCTGTGCTCCCCAGATCGCGGATCGACAAGCTTATCGTTTTGCCTTCCAAATGCCGGCGTGCCTCGCTTATCTTGAGTCGAGCCATGCAAACCGAGACGCCAGTTTACGAACGCATCGTACTAAAGCTGAGCGGCGAAGCGATGCAGGAGCCTGGCGCCCGGGACAACATTTCGCTGAGCGTTGTCCGTGATATCGCCGTGCGTATCAAAGAGGTTCGCGACTTGGATGTCCAGGTGGCAATTGTGATCGGCGGCGGAAATATCTGGCGCGGTCTTTCTGCGTCGCACCGGGGAATGGACCGCACCACCGCGGATTACATGGGAATGCTGGCCACGGTCATCAACGCGCTCGCGCTACGCAGCACCCTCGACCACATGGGCGTCGAAACACGTGTGCAGACCGCCATCGATATGAGAAATGTGGCCGAACCTTTCATTCTCGGGCGCGCCATCCGCCATCTGGAGCTCGGCCGCATAGTCATTTTCGCAGCGGGAACTGGAAATCCGTATTTTTCCACGGACACAACGGCGGCTCTGCGGGCAAGCGAAATTCGCGCTGATGTAATCCTGAAAGCAACCAAGGTTGATGGCGTGTACGATCGCGACCCGAAAAAATACCCGGACGCGCAGCGATTCGAGCGGCTCACGTTCTCCGAAGCTCTTTCGAGGCGTTTGCAGATCATGGATTCGACCGCGTTCAGCCTTTGCATGGACAACAAGATCCCCATCGTTGTCTTCGACATGTATAAACCCGGCAGCATTCGAGATGCAGTGCTGGGGCGCAATGTCGGCACACTCGTTTGCGATGACGTTGCATCCGACGTAAAAATTCAGGCCACATGAGCAGAGACGACATTCTTCTTGAGGCCGAGATGTCGATGGAAAAAAGCGTCGATTACATGGTGCACGAATTTGCCGCGGTGCGCACCGGCAAAGCTTCGCCTGGCCTTGTGGAAAACGTCGACGTCCACGCTTACGGATCGACGATGAAGCTAAAACAACTCGCTTTGATCACCACACCCGAGGCGCGTTTGCTCGTTGTTCAACCGTTCGACGCCGGCACGGTGCCCGACATTGAGAGAGCGCTCAAGGAATCGAAGATCGGCATTACCCCTGCGGTTGACGGCAAGATCATTCGACTGCCAATCCCGGAGCTGTCAGAAGAGCGCCGGAAGGAGTTGGTGCGTTCGCTGGGCAAAATGGCTGAGGAAGCGCGCGTGCGCGTGCGCGCAAACCGCCGCGCCGCGCTCGATGAGGCCAAGAAGCTTAAGACCGCCGGCGGATTGACTGAGGACGGCTTACGCGATGTGGACGAGGAAGTGCAAAAGCTCACCGATCGCTTCGTTAAATCCATTGACGATCATCTCAAGCACAAGGATGCCGAGGTCATGAAGGTGTAGCTCCCGCGCAGGCTTGGGTAGCGCACGCGTCTCGCGTGTTGGCGAACGCGTCCTCGCGATCGCGAACTTTTCTTGTCAGTTCGTACCATCCCCCCGAGGAACGACATTCAAAAGAAAAGACCGTTTCGGCGCGACGCCGAAACCAACACGCGAGACGCGTGCGCTACCCAAGCCACGCCGGCCACGCCGCGATGTTTCGACATTATTCTAGACGGCGAAACTTTCGCCGCAGGAGCAGTGAGCGACGGCGTTTGGATTAGTGACTTTGAACCCGCCTTTTTGCAGGTCTTCGCTGTAATCGAGCACAGAGCCGCTGACGAAAAGCGCGCTTTTTGGATCGATAACGAGGTGAACATTTTGCGTCGGCACAAGGATGTCACGTTCCTTCGGCCCCTCTACTAAATCCATGACGTATTGCAGACCGGAACAGCCGCCGCCCACTACCGCCAGTCGCAACGCGCCGTCTGGCTTGCCCTTTTCTTCCAGCAGCGCCGCCAATTTAGACGCCGCGCTTTCCGTAACGCTGATCAGGCGCTCGTTGCCAATCTTGTAATTAACGGCCGGTGTTTCTGCAGTCATTGTCGGGTTACGCTAAAGATCATGTAGTTTTCGCGGCGTTACTGAGCAACTGGACGACTTCGCCTTGCACAGCTTCCAGTTCGTCCAAACGCAATTGCGGATCGGGCACGACGAACACGTCGCCTGTCGTGCCCTGCTCATAAATCAGAACGCGACTCCCGCCATCGCGGAATTCTGTTTTCACTTGTTTCAGGACGCGCTTGCGTTCGAGCATCGCGGCGAGAACATAGCACGCGTTTGCAGGGGGATTATTCGATGACATTAAACGGCGGAAGAGTTGCTCCGCGTTTTCCTTGGGCACAGGCTCGGCCGGCTTTGGCGGCAGCGGGTCGTACCGCGATTTCCAAAAAGAAAACGGCCGAATGTTTTCGTTCCGGTTTCGCCACGCCTCTTCGCTCAAGTCCTCGCGGCGGTAACCGTCAGTATCGTAGTACAGCAGCGTGTAAAAATATTCGCCAGGAACAAACGGCCGATGCGTCAGGGCGCAGAAGTCCGCCCGGTGCTTAATCGCCCATTCATTCGGGAGGGGGTTCATCGCGCAACTATACGTCGCGCAGTGAAAAGATGAAAGCTGGGCGGTTCGCGATTGGAGGCTCGCAGATATAACAAGTAGAGGCCAATTGCCATGAAAAGAATATTTGGCGTCCAGGCAGCAATCCATGCAGGAACGCGGGCGCCTTCGCCGAGCGCAAGAAAAAGGTGGACTAAAAAGTTCATCGAAAAAACAAGAAAAACCGCAGCTGCAACACTCGATAAAACGCCCCGGCGCGAGTAACCGATTCCCAGCGGGGCCGCAATGCAGACAACAACGAAACAGGTCCACGGCAAGGCAAGGCGATACTGCAGATGCGTGCGAAATGGCGCGAGCAATGTTGCAGGAAAATCCGCGTTGAAATACAAGTACTCCCGCAGCTCAGGTAAGCTCAGGAATTCTGCTCGTTCATTTGCGCTGCCCAGCCGGAACGGGGTTTCGCTCCAGTGCTCAATTTTGAGAGTGGGAAAAAACTCCTCCTTGGTAATGTTACCGGTAGGATCGTAGTGCGCGACCCTTACGTTTTCCAGGTCCCAAGTTTTCGCTTCGGGGCTGTAAGAAGCACGGCTTGCGACATAATTTGTGACGATATTGTCGTTGGCGTCTTGTTGAAGCACCTGAACGTTATTGAACGTATTGCTGCGCTGAAGAAAATTTTGAATGAACCACGTGCGCGAGTCCGTTCGATTACGAAAAATTTGTCCCTGGATGTAGCGACCAGGCCGCGACTGCGCTTCGGACAGGAATGTTTTGCGCGCCAGTTCGGCGTGCGGCGCCAGCGAATAGTTTAACGCCATGTTCGCCGCAACTGTCAGCAGTCCGATGCCGATCAATGGCAGCAGAACGCGAGGAAGACTTACGCCTGCCGTGAGCATCGAAACGATTTCATTCGAACGCGACATTCGGCCCAAGGCAAAAAGGAGCGACAGCAGCAGCGAAACCGGCAGCAGAATGATGAGAACCTGTGGGATTTGCGTAGCGTAATAACGACCAACAAGGGAAAGAGGTACATGTTGATCGATGAACATCGAGATATTGTCGCTGACATCGAAGATGAGCCAGATCGAGATGAAGCCGGCGATGCAGTAACAGTAAACCTGCAAGAAATTCCGAATGACGTATCGATCGAGAAGTCTCATTGGATTTTCGAATTTCGATTTGCGATTGGCGAATTACAATAGCATTCCGCTATGATGACCCAGCGTCAAAACGCCGGGCATACCTTCAATCGAAATGATCGCGCTGAAAAACGTCGTAAGCAGCGAATTTGTGGAACGCGTCCACGCGTTCTTTTCCGCAAACGGCCCGCTGTCCAAGGCTAAGAACTTCGAATTCCGCCCGCAACAGCAGGAAATGGCAGAGCGCGTAGCGCAGGCGCTGGAGGAAGAGCGTCATCTGGTGATCGAAGCCGGAACCGGGGTAGGCAAATCGCTAGGTTATCTCGTCCCGGCGATCCTGTTGGCCCTCGAGCAGCACAAGAAGGCGATCATCTCCACGCACACGATTAATCTTCAGGAACAACTGCTGCACAAAGACATTCCGATCCTGAAAAAAGTGCTGCCGGTCGAGTTTGAAGCAGCGTTGATGAAAGGCCGGCAAAATTATCTTTGCCCGCGCCGACTCGAGCGTGCGTTGCAAGGCGCGAAGGAACTTTTCACCGGCCCCGAGGAGAGCGAATTGCAGCGACTGGCCGAATGGGCTAGCACTACTCGGGACGGGTCGCTCAGCGATCTGTCCGTCGAGCCCGATCCAAAAGTTTGGACGCAAGTTTGCAGTGAGGCGCACATCTGCACCCAGAAAACCTGCGGCCAAAATCCGCGATGTTTTTATCAACAGGCACGCAAGCGTTTGCTGGCCGCGGACGTGATCGTGCTCAATCACACCTTGCTCTTTATCTTGCTCGGCTCGCCGGATGAACAGGAGGAGCGCGAGAGCGGATTTCTTTTTCCAAATGATTTTCTCATTCTGGACGAAGCGCACACGGTCGAGCAAGTGGCCTCGCGGCGGATCGGGGTCGGCGTTTCCCAATATGGACTGCGGTCGACGATCCAGCGGCTTTACAACGCACGGACTCGCAAAGGATTATTCACTGTGATGCGTGATGCCGCTGGCGTGCGACTCGCGGCAGAACTCATTGATGATGTTGAGAAATTTTTTGGGGCAGTTGAGTCGAAATCAGATTTTCGCAAAGGCCGCGAGTTTCGTGTCCGCGATGTCGATTTTGTTCCGGATACGATCACTGGCCGATTGACCGCGCTTCAGGCGCGGATAGCCGAAGTCGTCAAAAAGGCCGACGACGAAATTTTGAAAGCCGAGTTGCAGGAATTCGGCCGGCGCATTCGCGACACGCGGGATGGCATTGCGATTTTTCTGGAGCAAAGCGCGCCGAAACATGTTTACTGGGTCGAGCGCACCGGCAAAACGGAGCGGTTCCTCGCTCTCAATGCGGCGCCTGTCGATCTTGCACCGGTGCTGCGGCGGATGCTCTTTCGCGAGAACTGCTGTTGCGTAATGACCAGCGCCACTCTAGCAGTGGGCCGTGCGGATCTCGCATATTTCCGTGAGCGCATCGGCGCGACGGAAGCGGAGCCGTTGCAGGTCGGGAGCCCGTTCAATTTTCAACGCCAAATGAAAATGTTCGTGGTCCAAAAGATGCCCGACCCGCGCGACGCCGCTTATCAAAAAGAACTGGAGCGATGGATCGCGCATTTCGTCGCAAAAACCGATGGGTGCGCGTTCGTCCTTTTCACAAATTACCGCGACATGCAGCAGGTCGCAGGCGCGATGCAGAAATTTTTTGTAGAGAACGGCATGAACCTTCTTATGCAGGGAGGAGGCGCGCCTCGCAGTAAGCTCCTTGAGCAATTCAAATCAACGCCGCGAGCTGTCCTCTTCGGCACCGACAGTTTTTGGGGGGGTGTGGATGTTCCGGGCGAGGCACTTTCGAATGTGATCATTACGCGCCTGCCATTTGCTGTGCCCGATCATCCGCTGATCGAAGCGAAACTCGAATTAATCGAGGAGCGTGGCGGCGATGCATTCACCGAGTATTCTCTGCCCGAAGCGATCCTCAAACTTCGACAGGGCGTCGGTCGCCTGATTCGAACCAAGAGCGACCGCGGCATTATCGTCATCCTGGACAACCGTATTGTGACCAGACCATACGGGCGCGCTTTTATGCAGGCGCTCCCAAAATGTCCGGTGGAAATAATTTGAGGCTGCGGTGTAAGTGTTCGTTTGAACATATACAAACCGAGTCTTAACTTGAGCGCATGGAGCGCTCTGATGGCAGAAAAGCGCAGGGAGAAAACGCCCAACGCCCAACGCCCAACGTCCAACGCCCAAGTGCAGATAAATCGATTCAGGAGATCCTGGCGATCCTGGACAAATGGGGAATCCACACGCTTGGCCAGCTCGCGGCGCTGGATAAGGAGCAGCTCGGAGCGCGACTTGGGTCCGAAGCGATACGGATATGGGAGCGCGCGAACGGCCAATCCAAGCGCCTCCTCAAGCTGGTCAGGCCGGCGGAGTCATTCGAGGAGAGCTTTGAGTTTGAGAATGAAATTGAAACCGCCGAGCCACTGCTTTTCATGCTCCGCCGATTTCTGGAGCAGCTTGCAGTGCGCTTGGGCGCCATCTATCTCGTTGCAAAAGAATTGGGCCTGCGGATCACGTTTGCGAATAAACAAATTTACGAACGCGTTTTCAAAATTCCGCAGCCAACCAATGATGTTGATCTTCTCTTTCGGATGCTCCAGACGCATCTGGAGAATTTTAAATCGGAATATCCAATTGTTGCCGTCGCGCTAAGTGCGCACCCGAGCAGACCTGTCAGAGAACAATTCGGATTATTTGAAACGACACTGCGAAATCCGCATCAACTCTCAGAAACCCTCGCGCGTTTGACCGCTCTTCTGGGCGCCGATCGAGTCGGCACCCCGGTTTTGGAAGAAACCCATCGGTCGGACGCATTTCGCATGGAGCCCTTCGCGTGGAGTTTCAATGATCGCCCCTCATCCTCACCTTCTCCCCCAAACGGGGAGAAGCGACCGCCTCTCCCTGAGGGAGAGGATGGAGGTGAGGGTCATCGAGGTTTGAGCACACCTTCTAAACTTAGAGTTGCCCTGCGGTGTTTTCGCCCGGCAGTGTCTGCATCAATCTTGTTAGATGAAAACATACCCGCGCACGTTCGCAGCGCGGAAATTCGAGAGAAAGTCATTGAGCAACGCGGACCCTATTTGCTTTCCGGAAACTGGTGGGACGAAAAATCGTGGATACGCGCCGAGTGGGACTTGCAGATGGAGAATGGAGAACTCCTTCGTGTTCATGAAACGGAGGGAACTTGGAAGGTGGATGGGATTTATGATTAACGATCCGGCGTCATCCTGAGCGGAGCGCAGCGAAGTCGAAGGATCCCGCGGAATTGCCTTAAGGGTTCGCAACGGGATTTCTCGACTTCGCTCGGAATGACATGTCTTACGTTGAATTACATGCGGGCAGCGCGTTCAGCTTTTTGCGCGGGGGTTCGTTCCCTGAACAATTAGCTGAAGTGGCTGCGGAACTGGACATGCCGGCGATGGCACTGCTTGATCGCAACGGCGTTTACGGCGCACAACGATTTTCTGTCGCCGCGCGCGAACACAACGTGCGACCAATCATCGGGTGCGAATTATCGATGGAAGATGGCGCAGTTCTGCCTGTGCTAGTCGAAAATCGCACCGGTTACAAAAATTTGTGCGAATTGCTTACCCAGGCGCATTTGCGGAGCGAGAAAGGTGGATGCGCGGTTCAGTGGAGTGAACTGCCGGAATTTGCCAAAGGCTTGGTGGTTTTTCTGGGTAGCGCACGCGTCTCGCGTGCTGGCGATGGCGTCCTCGCCATCGCGAACTTTTCTGAATGGGCAAAATCAACAGCGTGTGCGGAATCTTTCAAAAGATCGTTTCGGCGCGACGCCGAAACCAACACGCGGGACGCGTACGCTACCCAGACTTCCGCGAACCGTGCGCAATTTCTTATCAATGCGTTTGGCCACGAAAACGTTTTCGTTGAACTTCAGCGGCATTTCATTCGCGGCGAAGAACGCGTCAATCGCGAGCTAATCGATCTTGCGTACGCACATCGCTTGCCGCTCGTCGCGACCAACGGTGTGCAGTACGCAAAGCCGTACGGACGCGAAGTGCTCGACGTGTTCACGTGCATTCGTGAGCACACTCATCTCGATGCTGCGGGAAAACTTTTATCACAAAATGCCGAGCGTCATCTGAAGAGTGATTCCCAAATGCGAGAAATTTTCGCGGATTTGCCGGAAGCAATTGATAACACCTCGCCCCTTGCTGAGCGGCTTACGTTTTCGTTGGAGAATCTCGGGTATGAATTTCCCGAATATCCGGTGCCGGCTGGTCACACGATGGATTCGTTTTTGCGCACCATCGTCTGGTTCGGCGCACAACAGCGTTATGTCGCGATCAGCGCAAAAGTAAAACGTCAGATCGAGGAAGAACTCGCGCTCATAACCAAGCTCGGTTTTCCTGGGTATTTCCTGATTGTTTGGGACATCATCAATTTCTGTCGTGAACACAACATCATGGTCCAGGGTCGGGGAAGCGCCGCGAACAGCGCGGTTTGTTATTGCCTGGGGATCACCCCGGTCGATCCGGTCAGCAACAATTTAGTTTTCGAACGTTTTCTGAATGAGAGCCGCAAAGGCTGGCCGGATATCGATCTCGATCTTCCCAGTGGCGATCGCCGGGAAGCGGTGATCCAGGAAATTTATCGTCGCTACGGCAAACACGGCGCAGCGATGACGGCAAATGTCATCAGCTATCGCGGACGCAGTGCGGCGCGGGAAATCGGCAAGGCGCTCAATTTTTCGCCGAGCATCATCGACCGCTTTTCGCATCTGTTTGCCAGCGGCGATTTTCCGCACACGCTCGAGCTCGAATCGCAGATTGAACAGGCCGGTTTGCCAAAGGCGCACACGCGCATGCCAGCATTCATCAGGCTGTATCATGCCATTTATGGATTGCCGCGGCATCTTGGCCAGCATTCCGGCGGCATGATTATCTGCCAGAACAAACTCAGTTCATTTGTGCCGCTGGAAAACGCCTCGATGCCGGGCCGCGTCGTCGCGCAATGGGACAAGGACGATTGCGAAGACCTCGGCATTGTGAAGGTGGATTTGTTAGGCCTCGGCATGATGTCAGTCATGCAGGACGCGTTTGAATTGTGTCGCGAACGTGGGCGGCCACTCGACCTGGCTCACATTCCGAAAGACGATCCCGCGACTTTCGAGATCATGCAGCGCGCCGACACGATCGGTGTTTTCCAAATCGAAAGTCGCGCACAAATGGCGACGCTGCCACGGATGAAACCGGAATGTTTTTACGATGTCGTGATTGAAGTGGCGATTATCCGGCCCGGACCGATCCAGGGCGACATGGTGCATCCTTATCTCGCGCGCCGTGCTGAGAAGGAGCGGGTGACTTATTTCGACGAACGATTGAAACCAGTGCTCGAACGCACGCTCGGCGTTCCGCTTTTTCAGGAACAAATGCTCAAGATCGCAATGGTGATGGCCGATTTTTCCGGCGACGAAGCCGAAGAGTTGCGACGCGCGCTAAGTTTCCACCGTTCCGAAGAACGCATGAACAAGGTGTGCGCGAAATTGCGCGCCGCCATGGAGCGAAAAGGTGTCGCGCCGGACCAGATTGAGAAAATCATTCAGTCGATCTCGTCGTTTGCGCTTTACGGATTTCCCGAATCGCACGCGATCAGTTTCGCCATTCTTGCGTACGGCAGCGCGTATCTGAAGGTTCATCGTGCGCCGGAATTTTACGCGAGTTTGCTGAACAATCAGCCAATGGGCTTTTACACGCCGGCAACGATTGTAAAAGACGCGCAGCGACACGGAGTAAAAGTCAAACCGGTATGCGTGATGAAATCGAACTGGCGCTGCACGGTCGTGGACGACAGCACATTTCGGCTCGGGCTATGTATCGTGAACGGATTGCGGCAGGAACACGCTGAACAACTCGTCAGGCAACAGGAAGATCGACCATTTGAGTCGCTGAAGGATTTCAAACGCCGCGTAACGCTCTCGAAAGACGAATTGCGAACGCTCGCAGAATTAGGCGCGCTGAATTGTTTTGCCAAACATCGTCGCGCGGCGATGTGGGACGTGGAAGACGTAATATACGATGATCTTCTGGGTAGCGCACGCGTCTCGCGTGTTGGCGAGCGCGTCCCGCGTTCGCGAACTTCCCTTGTGCCAGGAAAGCAC
>WNFX01006475.1_pt1 | contig 11136 bp, 7 predicted proteins | sample 5400111 | NCBI WGS metagenome assembly WNFX01 (sample SAMN13153363, study PRJNA577476) | soil metagenome | isolation source: 40 cm soil or saprolite under grassland replicate 1 | place: USA:California | collected 2016-06-15
CACGCCCCAAACACAGACGTATCAAACTGTTGGCAAGCCCGAAAAGAAAGTGGACGCGGTCAAACTTGTACAAGGCAAGCCCGCTTTCACCGCGGATATGGATATGCGCGGCATGTTGTATGCGCGTGTGTTACGTAGTCCGCACGCTCACGCGCGCATCAAAAGCATTGATACAAGCAAAGCCAAAGACCTAAAAGGTGTCGCGACAGTGCTGACGTGGCAAGACATTCCGCGCGTCGTCTATTCCACGGCTGGACAATCCGACCCAATCCCTGGTCCCTTGGATACATTTTCATTGGATCACAAGGTTCGCTTCGTTGGAGATCGCGTTGCGTTCGTTGCAGCAGAGACTCCGGAGATCGCAGAAAAGGCGTTGACACTGATTGACGTGGAATATGAAATATTACCTGCGATTTTAGACTCGCGCGAATCCATGAAACCTGAAGCGATCAAAATTCACGATGAGCCTGAGTTCGTTAATTTCGCGGATTCCAACCCTGAGAAAAATCTCGCGGCGGAAATCCGCATTGACATTGGCGATGTGGAAAAGGGATTCGCAGAAGCCGATGAGATCTTCGAAGCAGAATATGAAGTTCCTAAAGTACAACAAGTGCACATCGAGCCACATGTCTGCGTGACCTACTGGGATGAAGATGATCGCTTGGTGATCCGTACGTCAACGCAAGTGCCCTTCCATGTAAGAAGGATACTCGCGCCTGTTTTGAATCTGCCTGTCAAAAGAATTCGGGTTATCAAGCCGCGCATTGGCGGTGGATTTGGTGGCAAGCAGGAAGTGCTGATGGAAGATGTCCCTGCGCATTTGACGATTGCTACAAAACGACCTGTCATTTATGAATACACTCGCGAAGAGGAATTTATCGGTGCGCGTGCGCGTCATCCGATGAAGATAAAAATGAAGACAGGTGTAAAGCGCGATGGAACAATCACCGCAAATTCGATGTACGCGTTATCTGATACGGGCGCGTATGGCTGTCACGCGCTGACCGTGACAGGCAATACCGGTCATAAATCCATGGCTCTGTATGTTGGAGATGGCCAATATCGCAAGTCGCCAAACATCCGTTTTTACGCGGACGTGGTGTACACCAATACACCCCCCGCAGGCGCGTTCCGCGGTTATGGCGTTCCACAGGGATACTGGCCCGTCGAACGCCACATGGAAAAAATCGCGCGCGTACTCAATCTCGACCCGATTGAATTTCGTTTGAAGAATGCAATCCACCCAGGCGAATACCACCCCTTCAGTACCGCCTGGAATGAAGGCCGCGAGCCGCGACCTGAGATCGTCCATACAGTTGGGTTGGAACAATGCGTCGCCCAAGGCAGAGCTGCGATTGCATGGGATGATAAATTTGGAAACGAGAAATGGCACGTAGGGCAAGTTGCCAACTTGCCTTACAAACGGAAAGGGATCGGCATCGCGATGGTGATGCAAGGAACTGCGATTCCTTATCTCGACATGGGTGGTGCGTCGATCAAAATGAATGATGACGGCTCGTTCAATCTCCTCGTCGGCGCGACGGATCTAGGCACAGGTTCAGATACTGTCCTTGCACAGATGGCAGCAGAAGTGCTAGGCGTGCCTCTTGAAGATATGATCTGTTACTCTTCTGATACTGATTTTACACCTTTCGATAAAGGCGCGTACGCCTCTTCAACCACCTATATCTCTGGCACTGCCGCAGTCAAAGCTGCAGAGATCGTCGCGGAGCGGATCAAAATCCGCGCCGCGATGATGCTAAATGCAAGTAAACAAGTAGACAAGGAAACAGGTAAACAACCTTATAAGGCTGAGGATATAAAGCTCATCCACCGAATGGCAATTGCGCCCGATGGACGATCTGTTCCTTTTACTGAAATCGCCTTGCACTCGCTACACAAAGAGAATCAAGAACAAATCATGGGCGTGGCGAGCTATGTTTCACCGGTCTCGCCTCCTCCATTCGCCGCGCAGTTTGCAGAAGTCACCGTGGATACAGAGACGGGCGCGGTAACAGTGGACAAGCTTGTGATGGCGGTTGATTCGGGCGTGATCGTGAATCCACTGACGGCCAGCGGTCAAATCGAAGGTGGGATGACTCAAGCACTCGGTTACGCGGTCTGCGAAGAGATGCGATATGATGAAAAGGGCAACGCCATCGAACGCGACCTGGACCGCTATCACATCTTCCGTGCGGACGAGATGCCTGAACTGGAGACCATCTTTGTCGAAACATTCGAGCCGAGTCATCCGTTCGGCGTCAAAGCTGTGGCAGAAATCCCAATGGATGGCGTCGCGCCGGCTGTCGGAAATGCCATCCTTGATGCAGTCGGTGTGAATGTGGATGAAAACCCAACAACTCCTGAACGAGTATGGCGAGCATTGAAAAATAAATAATTACGAAAGCGAATAAGTATGCAAAGACTTCCGAAGTCTGATCCCTTTCAGGGTGCTGCGCGAAGACTTCGGAAGTCTCATTTATTGTTATGAACCGCGAAGAAATTTTGTACTTGATGCCATATGTGTTTTCCCTGCTCTTAACGCTGGGAATATTTCTATATACACTGCGGCATCGTCATGTGCGTGGGGCGCGTGTGTACACGTGGTTTATCGGTGGGCAAACTCTGACCATTCTCGGATTTATTCTTGAGTTAGTCAGCCCCAAACTAGAAACCAAGATTTTCTGGGATAAGTTTCAGTGGTTCACCATCTCCTTTCTCATCATTCTGCCTTTTCTCATTTTCGCAATTCAATATTCAGAACATAAACTTCGTTACCCCTCCCTTAGTTGGGCAATCATCATCGTCTTCCTTATCAGTTTCACTGCTCTCTTATTAACGGACAACATCCATCACCTGCTTTATCCAAATCCGCATCTTAGTGCAGACTATCCCTTCCCTGAACTGCAATATGATTTTACATTTGTTATCTACATATATGCGTTATTCTATGTTTACGGTGTAAATTTTTATGGTATCGCTTTGCTGGTCAGGCGCGCTCTTCAACCCCATAACCTGTATCGCCTGCAATATTTAACAGTGGCAGTTGGTTTTTTGATCCCGGTAATCCTTTCTTTTTTGACATTGGCAGGTATACAAATTACACCTCAACGAGACATTACGCCATTTTCTTTAGCGCTTGGTAACTTGATCGTTGCATGGGGCTTATTTCGTTATGGGCTTTTTGATATTACTCCCATTGCTCGTGAGAAAATCATTGAAAATATGAGTGATCCAGTGATTGTGCTTGACCCAAGAAATCGAATTGTAGACATCAACCAAGCCGCATTGACTCTCATGAGAAAACAAAGCTCTGAGATCATTGGTCGTGCCTCCCATATTGCATTTGCCAGATGGCCTTTTATTGTGGAGTTACTCAATGATCCCTTCGAGCAAAGAAAAGAGGTATCTAGTACCAGCGAAGGCAAGACTTTATTCTTTGACATCAACATCTCTCACATTTTTGATCGAAGGCAAGCATTGATCGGCCGTATTATTGTTGCGCGGGATATTACCCGGCTCAAATCGTTGGAAGTCAGCTATCGAACCTTATCTGAGGAATTAGAGGAACGCGTCCGCGAACGCACGAAAGAGCTACGCAATAGTGCAGAACGCTATCGCGCAGTGGTCGAAAACCAAACAGAATTCATCGTGCGCTGGAAACCAGATGGTACGCGTACCTTTGTCAATGAGGCGTATTGCCGCTACTGGGATATTTCTTATGAACAAGCTCTTGCTATTAATTTTCTTTTTCACATTGCAGAAGAGGATCGACCAGCAGTCGAGGAGAAAATTGCGCGCTTACACTCAGGAAGTGTAAATGCTGAAACAGAGATTCACCGTGTCATTAAGCCAGATGGCACCATCGCCTGGCAGGAATGGACTGATCAGGCGATTCGTGATGAATGGGGCAAATTGATCGAGATTCAATCTGTAGGCCGTGACATCACCAAGCGCAAGCGCGCCGAAGAAAGCCTGGCTGAAGCATACGACACAACCCTCGAAGGTTGGGCCAAGGCATTAGAGTTAAGGGATAAAGAAACGGAAGGCCACTCGCGCCGTGTAACGGAAACAACTTTGATCGTCGCACGAGCGATGGGCTTCCATGAAGAAGAACTTGTTCATATCCGCCGCGGTTCCATTCTGCATGATATTGGCAAGATGGGAATCTCAGATGAGATCCTTCGAAAAAACGGCCCCTTGACAGAGGCAGAGCGTGTCATCGTGGAAAAGCATCCTGATACTGCTTTTGAATTACTGAAAGGAATACCCTATTTGGAAAAGGCACTCGATATCCCTTGTTATCATCATGAAAAATGGGATGGCACAGGGTATCCGCGCGGCTTGAAAGGCATTGAGATTCCACTTTCGGCCCGCATCTTCGCGGTGGTGGATGTGTGGGACGCGCTGACCTTCGACAGGCCCTATCGAAAGGCGTGGTCACAGGAGAAAATCTCACAGTATTTGTTGGATGAATCAGGCAAGCATTTTGATCCGAAAGTTGTGGAAGTATTTCTGCAATTGCTGAAGGAAGGCAAGATATAATCGAATTGGAAAGGAGAGAACCATGGCACACGCAGAAGGAAATATAACAATTGATCGACCTGTCAAAGAAGTCTTCGATTTTATTTTGGATGGAACGAATAGTCCGCTTTGGAGACCTTCGGTCGTTGATGTTCAACTGATGCCAGGTAAACCTTTAGGAGTTGGCACGGTTTTCAAGCAGGGACTGAAAGGACCAGGTGGTCGTATTGATGGGGATTATGAAATCATCGAGTGCAAACCGAACGAATTGATCAAGTTTCAAGTCATCGCTGGTCCTGCCCGCCCTGCGGGAACTTATATTTTTCAATCAATGGATAACTCAACCCAAGTGACATTCATTTTGGATTTCCAGCCAAAAGGTTTGGCAAAGCTTATGGATGGGATGATCAATAACAGCATGAAGGGAGAAGTCGCAACGCTTTCGAATCTCAAGGCATATCTTGAAACCCATAAATGAAGATCATTTTACGGCGCGGGAAGTGATTTAGCATGAATAAAGTTTACGTGATCGGACATGTCAATCCTGACACCGACTCTATTGCAGCGGCAATGGGATATGCTTGGCTATTACGCGAACGCGATGGAATAGATACTTTAGCGGCGCGCGCGGGCGCGCTCAACCCGCAATCTGCATGGGTGCTCAAGCAACTCAAACTTGAAGCGCCGATGCTACTCACCGATGCCTCGCCGCGCTTTGAATCTGTCATGCGCAGATTAGATAGCCTTCGGCCCGATGCGCAACTTGGCATGGCATGGACTCTTGCCAGCCGCACAGGTGGAATTGCTCCCGTTGTAGATGAAGATGGCAAGCCCTATGGCATCATTAATGGCTTCAGCCTCTTCAGATATTTTACTGAGACGCTCGGTCCCCAGCCTGGGGATACGACCGTGCGCCAGATGATGTCTGCCCCATGCAAAGACGCGGCAGATACGGATGTTCCAAAGTTCCCTGCTAATGGGCATATCCGTGATTTCATCAGTCGCATTCTGCGCGATGAAGATGATGATTATTGGGTCATTGATGAACATGGACTTTATTGTGGCATTGCACGTCAGCGCGACATTCTCAACCCGCCGCGCCTCAAGATCATTCTTGTGGATCATAATGAACCAAGTCAAGCCATTGCGGCACTGGAAGAAGCCGAACTACTGGAGATTTTAGATCACCATCGACTTGGCAACCCCTACACACACACACCGATCCGTTTTACAGTGGATATTGTGGGATCCACATCGACTCTTGTTTGCGAGCAGACTATCGACGCAGGACTTTCTATGCCACCTACCTTAGCAGGTGCGCTTCTCGCGGGACTTCTGTCTGATACCCTTATCTTGACCTCTCCTACCACCACACCGCGCGACAAGCAAGCTGCCGAGAGACTTGCACGCTGGGCATTTGTGGGAGGCAGTCTGCTCAAAGGCGAAACGATTGAGTCTTACGGGAAAGCTGTCCTCGCCGCGGGCGCGGGACTTTCGAATCGTAAGCCAGAAGAAATCGTGAGCAATGATATCAAGACTTACGAAGCAGGCGGATTTAGACTCGCTATTGCGCAAGCAGAAGTGACTGATCTTGTCCAACTCTCCGAGCATCTTGGGCCACTCACAAAAGCTCTCGATGAGTTGAAAAACAAACGCGGCCTCGACTTTGCGATGTTGCTCATTACTGATATTGTGCGCGGCTCCAGCCAACTCATCATCTCCTCCAACGCGCCGCCTATTCTGGATGACTTGCCCTATCACCCCCTCCCAGATGGCACACGCGACGCGCCGGGGGTGGTTTCAAGAAAGAAGCAGTTATTACCTGTTGTACTTGGATTGTTGGAGAGATAATGGAATTTCAAAAATTAATCAACAGGGCAATGGATCTTCGCAGGCAGTACGAAGTAAAAGAGAAACATCTTTATGGCTCGCCATCCACCGATGAAGATATGGTTCAAGGCCTCGCGGGAGATGTGAATAATTTGGGAAAACTTGTCATGGCGGAACATGGCAAGCTCAAAATCCCAAACAGCAAAGAAAAACTTGAGTCCCAATTATCTCATTGTCTATGGTCAGTCATTGTGATTGCGAAGATACACAACATTGATCTGGAGCAGTCTTTTATGGAGACGATGGATCGACTTGAGAACCATTTGCTGGAAACTCAAGACTGACGCTGTAATTCATAAAAGAAATATACAAAATGTTGGATTGAAAATGACAGTTGACATTTATCAGGCTCTTGCCGAAGTTGAAAAGAATAACGAACCCGCCGCGCTGTGTACGGTAGTGAAGAGTATTGGCTCGACGCCCCGGCATATAGGCAGCAAAATGCTTGTCTACCCGGATGGGAAGTTTATCGGCACGGTCGGCGGTGGGGATCTGGAGCATCGTGTGCTCGATGAAGCATGGATCGCAATGGGCGATGGTGAGTCGCGTCTGCTCTCTTACACGATGGCTGATCCCTCACGCGGCGACCCAGGCGTGTGTGGTGGAACTGTGGAGGTGTTTGTGGAACCAATCCTTCCCCCAGCAATGATCGTTGTCATCGGTGGCGGGCATGTTGGCAAGGCTGTCGTTCATTTGGCGAAGTGGCTGGGATTCCGCGTCGCCGTCAGTGATGACCGCCCGGAGTTTTGTAACCCTGAGTCCGTGCCGGGCGCAGACGCCTATTATCCCGTCCAAATGGGAAAATTATCGGAACAGCTTAAAATCAATAAGCAGACTTATATTGTCATCACTAGTCGAGGCTCCAGTGTGGATGCGCAAGGACTGCCAAGTCTGCTTGAGTCGAACGCGGCGTACATCGGCGTGATCGGATCGAAGCGCCGCTGGCTGACGACGGTCAAGGCGTTGAAGGAAAAAGGTGTAGCTGAAGATAAGATTGTGCGCGTCCATTCGCCAATGGGGCTTGAGTTAAACGCCGAAACACCTGAAGAGATCGCTGTGAGCATTATGGCCGAGGTGTTAATGTTGAAAGATAAAGGGACAGGAAAGTCGATGAAGACGAAACAGGCCGAGGCTGAGGGTGAATCGCAAGTCAGCGAAAAGTGAGAAAGAGAAGAGTGTACTGGAGATAGTGAAACGTCCGAAGGGAAAATCCGTATAAAAAATGACGCTTCGACCGCGTTCGTCGCAAAAAGCACTCCTCACTCCGCTCAGTGCGAATGAGAAAAACGGTTCGGCGCAGAGCGCCATCTACGACTTGTGGCACGTTCCTGCATGGACTATAATGAATTTGCTATCAATTTCAAAGGAGAAATATCATGGCCAGAATTTTCGACGTCATTGAATACCCAAGCGAGATGAGAGATGAGATCGTCCATCGTTTCCCGGAAACGGGCATTGGCGACTATCGCATCGGCTCACAGGTGATTGTACGCGAGTCACAAGCAGTGGTGTTCTTCCGTGACGGGAATGCACTGGATGTGTTCCACGCGGGACGTCACACGATTACAACAGCAAACATTCCTGGGATCATTAATTTCATTGGCAAGGCTTTCAATGATCGGACGCCCTTCCCCGCAGAGGTATATTTCGTTTCGATGAAGGAATTTGCAAATGAAAAATGGGGTACACCGCAACCGATTATCGTCCGCAATCCCGGTATGGGGTTGGGGGTGGCTTTGCTTCAAGGTTTTGGTACCTATTCATTTCAGGTGAAGGATCCACAGCAATTCGTTACGCAAGTCGTCGGTGCACAGGGCGCATATCGCACTACGGATATTGAAGAGCGCTTAAGGACAATTCTGCTTTCCAAGCTGCAGGATGTGTTGGGAGAGACAACCGCGGTCAACAGCGTTGTAGAGCTGATCGGTCTCACCGAGGAAGTTGGCGCGGCTGTGCGCGCAAAGGCGCAAGATGACTTCGAAGCCATCGGCATGCAGTTGAAGACATTCTACATTGGAAACCTCAAGCCATCCAGCAAATCGGCTCAGGAATTGCGCGATATGGGCATGCTTGATATGACAACGTACACTCAACTCCAAGCCGCGGACGCGATGCGCGATGCGGCGCAAAATCCGAGCGGTGGCGCGGGGCTCACGGCTGGAATCGGCGCTGGCATGGGCATTGGCAATTTGATGCAACAAGCCACTTCAGGCGCGATGCAACAACAATCCAGTGGCGGAGCAAGATCCGCAGGAGGCATTCCTGATGTGATGACGCCGGCTGAGGCTGCCGCAATTCTAAAGGTCTCAGAAGAAGATGTACTTGCGGCGATCAATGACAAGAGCCTGAAAGCGAAAAAGATGGGCAATGCGTACCGCATTAGCAAGGCAGCGCTCGAAGAGTTTTTGGCAGGGTAATTAGATTGAAAAGTAAATAGTGAGAAGTAAAAAGGAGTCTGGAAAACCAGACTCCTTTTTGATTCTTATTCTGTGGTTGAGTAGGGCGAAGCCCGTACACTTGCACCGCACTGCTTGCGCACTGCTCGATAGGGCGTGGTACAGTGCAGGTGTCGAAACCACCTATGACAAATATATTTTCATTAACAGGTGGTCTCGATATGCCTTCGGCTACTCAACCACCGAGGTGTGTATGTTATTCCAAATCACTTAACACATCACTAACAGAATCCAATACATCACCCGCCAACACGGATGCGGTTGTGCCGAGGTCATCTGCGGCAGAGAGACCGGCCTGGGCATGGATCCATGCCCCCGCGACCGCTGCATCGAACGCGTCAAGTCCCTGGGCGCGCAGTCCAACAATTATTCCTGCCAACACATCGCCGGTTCCCGCGCGAGCTAACGCAGGTGAAGCAACCGGGATAATCGTTGTACGCCCATCAGGTGAAGCGATCACCGTGAACGCGCCTTTGAGGATCACCACGTGTCCCCATTCTTTTGCATACTTGCTGGCAATCTCCTGTCGATTTGCTTGGATTTCTTCCTTCGATAAACCCGTCAACACTGACATCTCACCGGGATGTGGGGTTAAGATCACAGGTGCAGGGAGGAGTTTATGCCAATCCGGAATCTTCGCGAGCAGTTTTAATCCGTCTGCATCAAAGATCATCGGCGGTAATTGCGAACTCGTTTCTTCTTTCTTTTCGCTTTCCTGACGCACAAAACCGATTCGTGTAGTAGCCTTCTTTTGATTCGCTTTGCCTTTCAGCAGGTTTTCAATGAACTCTTTTGTTGTGTCTTCAGTTCCAAAGCCTGGTCCAATCAATATTGTAGTGGCGCGCTCAATGTTTTTTGCAAACACTTCTGACGCGTCGCGCGAGATCACACCCATTTCATGCGGAAGTAATACCCAGGTCGCTTCTGGAAATCGACCGGCAAGCGTGCCATGTAATGGCGCAGGGACTGCCAATGTGACAAGTCCCGCGCCGACGCGATAGGCCGCCTCTCCCGCGAGGATAACTGCTCCTGTGTAATTAATAGAACCTGCGGCGATGAGCACAGTACCGAAGGTCCCTTTGTGTGAATCGAGAGGTCGCTCAGGTAACAGTGCGGAAATGGACTCCTCATCTGCGACCTCGACCTTCAAATCCTTGAGAGAAGGCAAGTCATCCGGCAAGCCAATATCCACTACTTTAAGATCATTGACATATTCGAAAGCAGGCAACTTCAACATCCCCTGCTTGACTGCCGCCATAGTCACCGTTAAATCCGCAGCAATGGCTTCATCTGCGATTTCGCCAGTATCGCAATCAGTGCCAGAGGGACAATCCACCGCGATGATCAGAGGAGATTCATCCAACCCATCGAGAACATCATTGACTTCTGTCAAAAGTTCAGCAACATCTTTCTTCAACGGCAACTTGATGCCCGTGCCGAAGATGCCATCCAGAAAAACATCAGCGGTTTCGATTGCCTGTGCCAATTGTTCAAAAGGATTTTCCTTAGAAAGGACTTCTCCACCTGCTTCAAGGAATCGTTTGACAAGATCATCTTTCTTGCGTTTAACCAGATAGGCACGCGCCTTCCAACCTTCAGCCGCAAGCGCGGACATTGCCACAAGTGTATCGCCGCCATTATTGCCGGGACCCACCAAGCCAACAACTTCTGATTCAGCCTCTCCGATATAAAGACTTAGAATAATATTTGCAAGTCCCTGACCTGCATTTTCCATCATCTGATCATAGGTTAAGCCGCTAGCATCGGCTTCCTTTTCAATAGCTTGCATTTGAGATACTGTAACAAGTTTCATTTATATTCTCTCCTGTGATAACAGGATTCTACTGCAACCAAAGTGAAAAAATTGCATTCCTGCGCCGCCCTCTAATAAAAATCAAATTATCCTCTACTCAAGAGAAGGAAATTTCCTCGCTGCTCTTCATTCGCTGCCATATAGTGGGTTAACGCAGCAGATCTAACCTCTAAGTCAAGTAGAATGTGATATCTACCTCGAATCTCTCAGCGAGAGCAATATGAATGGATGCAGGGCTTGGGTTCAGTTTTCAGGGGATCAAGAGGCGTCTGGAAAAGGGATTTGGATAAGCTCAGACATATAAAGCTGTAAATATTCCGAAATTGGGTATTGAATTTTTATAAAAGTTCTCTATAATGGCTGCATAAGCTTTCATTGATTGATCCTATATAAAACTCCACTCGAGGAGATTATGCAAAACAGAGCATTAACCCTGGTTATGAATCTTCATAT
>WNFX01011714.1_pt1 | contig 11136 bp, 8 predicted proteins | sample 5400111 | NCBI WGS metagenome assembly WNFX01 (sample SAMN13153363, study PRJNA577476) | soil metagenome | isolation source: 40 cm soil or saprolite under grassland replicate 1 | place: USA:California | collected 2016-06-15
TTGTGTGCCTCAAGATTATCAAATATTTGCTTATTCATCACTTTATTGCCTGTATCGATATATAGCTCCACTCTGAACCGCCTGGGACGAGTGAAGGAGAAACCTAAAACAGCAACTTTACCTACCTCTGGTAATCCTGAAATAACCATCCAATAACGACCGTTCGGTGATGGCCTTTTTGTTGTCGGAAAAAGTGTATCGGGTAGTTCAGAAAGTAGTGCATTGAAAAAGTCGATGTATGCCTTTTCTTGCTCTTTAATGCGTGTAAAGGTTATGATGCCCTCATTTATATTGATATTAGAGACGCGCCAGCCAGCATCTAGCCATTGTCGGGATTGAACGTGACTTACCGAGTCATTAGACCACCATCCTCTGTGTCGCCTCGCTGAAGCTGGTAACTCATCGCCGATAATTTCTTCTATCTCTTTAAATGTGAGGCTCACGTTCTCGTTAGTAAGAGACTGCTTTTGTAACCAGAGAGCCAGCAATGTATAGCGGCTCTCTGGTGGATTTAGCTCTTCTTCTAATGGAGCCGTTGTATCTTCTTGAGTCGCAGTCTCCAGGGCTGCTGTTGTTGGGATAGATATAGTATGTATTATTTTTACTTCCCTCGTGTTGGCGGGATAAATCGTGGAGAGTTTTGATTGATGTTGAGCTAACCATTCAGCACAAAAATGAAGTTCGTCACGCTGTTTAGGCGAGATTTCGCCATGAAAGTGGGCCAGATTGTTACGCGTTTTGCGCACCGAATTTAATAAGTGGCGAATAGCATCCTCTTTTAAGGAGAATACCGGGCTAAAGTATGACCACTTGCTTTTATGTAATAAGAGTTGGATATATTCATTGAGTGTGAGATCATCAAACGATTTCGTTGTCTCTTTTTCTTCAAAGTGCTTTGTAAAGACTTCTGCTTCGATCTGTGGATCAACAGAAGTCTTGCCTTGATTATGTTGGTTAAGATAGTGCGCGACCGCTTTATGAAATTTCTTGCGTAAGTCAGATGTTCCTATTTCTGCTATCAATGCAGTCAAGGATTGTTGATCGGTTCCATCAGCAGAGGTAGTGAATGCTGTGCGAATGAAATCTTTGAGGGTACTTTCGATGTCTTCGACGAACATCATATCTTCTGCACGGCGACGGAAATATTCGGTCGTGTCATAGCTTGTCACAATGCCAGTCAAATTATTTTCACTGTTGACAATAAGGACCGCGTAAGTGTCTCTTAGATCATCAAGGAGATCAAATAGATCTTCGTCAGGACGATATTTGTCGACCTTCACTATGGCGTGAGATACCTGGAGGTCGTTAAGGGATGCCCCAAAGTTATTAAGTGCACGGAGGATTGAGTCGCTAGTGATGATGCCGAGTGGCTTTTTATGTTCGTCGACAACGGGTAGCTGACTGAAGTCATTGGCAATCATTGCTTCCAGGGCTTTTTGTATTGGGTCCTGCGGCAAAACTGTAATTGGTTCCTGATGGCCTTTTATAAGCTGTTGTACTGTGAATGGCATATTTTTATTCCTTCTTCTTCAATCCCATATGAAAACCAATTAGCATTACGAGTTTTCAAATAGTAGTCCGGCCTCTCTTAATAGGGTTTTGAGGTGATCTTCAGCAGCATACGCCTCGTCCAGGGCTATTTTGAGATTGGCTATGGCTTCGGACACACTGCCTGTTTCTTCTTTGCTGGCAGGTTCGACGTAGCGCGGGATATTCAGGTTCCAATCGTTTTGTTCAATATCCTGCAGCGTGACCACTTTCGCGATTCCTGTTATGTCTGTGTATGCTTTGTACCAGTGGAAAATCTGGTCGATCTGGTCGAGGGTGAGGGTGTTCTGGTTGCGGCCCTTCTTGTAGAGTCTGGAGGCGTCCAGGATGAGTACTTTGCCTTTGCGCTCGGGGACTTTGCGCATGCGGAAGACGAGGATGCAGGCGGAAAGACCTGTACCGTAAAATAAGTTGGGGCCGAGACCAATTACGGCATCCAGCATGTCCATTTCGATAATTTTGTGGCGAATCGTGCCTTCGACGCCCATGCGGAAGAGAGCGCCGTGGGGGAGGACAACGGCCATGCGCCCGGTTCCGACTGCCATAGAGCGGATCATGTGCTGGACCCAGGCGTAGTCGCCGCTGGTGCGTGGGGGAACTCCGGCCATGTTGCGGCCATAGGGATCGTTAAGCCAGAGATCTTCTCCCCAGCGTTCCAGCGAGAATGGTGGATTGGCGATGACGCAATCAAAGGTGGCCAGGTGATCGATCTCGAAGAAGGCGGGTTGGCGCAGCGTATCACCGCGCACGATCTGGAAATCTTCGATGCCGTGCATGAACAGGTTGATGCGCGCAATACCAGAAGTCGTCAGATTCTTTTCCTGTCCGTAGAGTTTGCCCCATAGTGTTTTGACGTTCCCGCCCGCCTCTTTGACGTGATGGACTGCTTCCAGGAGCATACCCCCGGTACCGCAGGCAGGATCGTAGATAGTATCGCCCTCTTGCGGATCGAGGATATGGATCATGAGGCGTACAATGCTGCGCGGTGTATAGAATTCACCCGCCTTTTTATTGGTAGCATCCGCGAACTTCTTGATCAGATACTCATAGGCCTGACCGAGTACATCCGAGTCGACATTGCGATTGGACAAAGGCAGGCGCGAAAAGTGATCGATCAAATGATTAAGCAGGGCGTCGGAGAGACGTTCTTTATTTGTCCATTGTGCATCACCAAATATAGCATAGAGAGTACGTTGGTTGGCCTTCTCGATTTCGCGCATAGCATGTTGCAAGGCCAGGCCGATATCGCCTGTCTTCTCGCGAATATCCTGCCAGTGGCATTCTTCAGGGATCTGGAAACGGTGGTTTTCTGGAAAGAGCGCGTACTCTCGATCTCCGTCAGACTCCTCTAGAGCAGTTGCCATCTCCTCGTCGTACACATCGGAGATACGTTTGAAGAAGAGCAATGGGAAAATATATGTCTTGAAATCGGCGGCATCGACGGGACCGCGCAGAATGTTTGCCGCTTCCCAGAGATGGGCTTCCAGCTTAGAGAGTTCGAGCGTGCGAGAGTATTTGTCGATGGGTAGTTCTGTCTACATCAAAGCGATTATACACTACTCGTCAGGAAAATCATATGGTCATAGGAGATGGTCTATTGCTGCGGAGGCGATGGGGAGATGTACGTACGTAGGGGTCAACGGAGCACTTTGACCAGGTGATTGTTTGAGTAAAGAGGGTATGCAGTGGCGACTCCTGCACGCCTTTTTTCCACTATACAAGAGTATCCAGGTTGATGGGGGATATACTATGGATGCCCGTAGTCTCCTCAGTCATGAACATTACAACCAGAGAAATAAAAATGGCGATGGCATCGATGCTGATAAGCACGATCTCCAAAGAAGTCCATGGATTAGTGTTCATGATGCAGAAAATCGTGACAGCCACCGTGCTAGGAAATATAAACGTCAGCCAACGAGCGCGATCCAGGAGCAGTGTAAAGCCGCGATGGAAGATGCGCGTATGGCACTTGTAAAGCTCCCACTGTAATATCTTTTGTCCAGTGAAGAGATTGACTTTTGGGCGCAGATAGTTGTGGAGGTAATCCGCGATACGGACGATACGGACGGTGCGGTCAGTATAGAACAAGGATAGAAGTGTGAAGATCAACGGAAAAAGGAGAAATGTGAAGTTCAGGTTGCTACTACGGTCTGGGGGAAGGGCAAGAAATGCGCCCACAAGACTCAACATGCCGATAGTGAGGAGGATGTTAAAGTTCATGAATTCTTTCTGATGCTCGTGGTAGATATCAATTTCTCTACGCAGAGACTCATATTCCATTGCCAGCACCGTAGCCATGCCTTCGGTGATGCCTCCGAAATTTGTTGTATTTGTGCTCATTACAGCTAGCTCCTTCCTATTTACATTTGTGCTTATCCATGCATGAATTTACATCTTTGAACTTTTGCGTCCAGCCGATGATGTCTGTTGTATGTAATAGTTGTCGATCCGTTGCCTGGCGATGTCTGGATAATCTGTCGTAATCATGTCTACTCCCAGGTAACAGAGCTTCTCGATCTCTTCGGCGTTATTGGTTGACCAGCTGCATACTCTAGCACCCTCCTGATGGACAATGTCAACCACATTTTGCGTAAGATAGTCAGTAGGAGTTTCTACCCAGTCGACATTGATGAAACGTATAGTTTCGCGAAGGTTAGCGAGCTTTGCTATGTAGAGGATGCCAGTGCGGATATTTGGTACCATATCTTTAAGACCAACAACAACGTTATGGTCAAAAGAAACGATGTAGGCGCGCTCTACAAGATCATGCGTTTTGAGGGCATCCAGCACGTACTCTGTAACATGAGGATATTGAACAGGACAGTTCTTGACATCAATGATGATGCCCTTGTCATTGGTGTGTAACCAGTCAACGAACTCTTCAAATGTCGGTATGGTGATCTCTGGCGTTGCTCTATCTACTTTGTTAAGAGAAGCGTAGGAGCGGATCTCAGCAAGAGTGAGGTGAGCCAGAGGTACATGTTGTCCCTCCACAGACAGGTGCCAGCTATGGCAAATGACCACATGGTTATCCCGACTCATATGAACATCCAACTCTATAAAGTCGGCCTGTTGCTCAACAGCAAGCTGGAAAGCCGCGAGCGTATTGCCCGGTAGATAGGCGCTTGCACCACGATGAGCAACAACAAAGGGAGGTGATATGGCAGTGTATTGGCTGTTTCTGCTCATGTTAAACCTCGGCCCTGGCTAATCCGAACATCTCAGTGCGCTCGAAGGCAAGCGCAGCGGCACCGATGATCCCGCTATTCTTACCCAAAGTTGCTAAAGCAATCTTTATACTGTCTCCGATGCAAGGCATATACTGTTTGAGAAACACATCAGTTCTTTGATGCAGCATACGAAAAAACTCCTCCTCGCCTTGTGCGATGCCCCCGCTCAGCACAAACAGATCGGGATCGAGGACTTGTTGGAGCCAGGCAAGGCAGAAGGCAGCGCCATCAACAGCTTCGTTTACAATGGCATTGGCCAGAGGATCCTTCAGGACGATCGCCTTATAAAAAATCTCTTCGGGTGAATAAGCAAAGCCCATCTTCTGGCTGGCCTGTCTGGTAATGCCTTTGCCACTAAAACGATCGCTCACTGTTTCGTCGAGGCCTGGTAAAGGTAAATAGGCAATCTGGCCAGCGATACCATGGCTGCCACGCCTGATCTTTCCATTTTCGAGAATTGCCACTCCTATTCCTGTGCTAATGACCATATAAACAATTGTTGGAGTAGAACGTGCAACACCGAAATAGTATTCCCCCAGTGCTGCCGCATAGACATCGTTATCGACTGTAGTAGGGAGTCCAAATTTTTCTCCAAAGAGAGAGCAGATGGGGATATTTTCCCAATTAGGAATAGTCCCACTGCGTAGTATAGTACCTGTTTCATGATCGACAATGCCTGATGAGCCGATGCCAATGGCATCGGGCCGGAAAGGAGTTCTGGCAAGAAGTTTACGCGTCATCTCGTAACACTGTTCGAGAATAGCATAGCCGCCTTTTTGCATATTTGTGGGCTGCTGATCTTGATCCTCCACAGTTCCATTGTAGGAAATGATGCCAGCAGCTATTTTCGTCTTCCCAATATCGATACCAATGACCTGGCGCTGGCTCTGTTCTAGTTGATCAAAAGAATGAGAAAACATGTGCTCCTCCATGTAATGCGATGAATTTCGCATCATATAGTAATAGAACGAAGTACGTCTTCATGGATGAAATGGTTCGTTGCAACGATGCTACGAGATGCATTTCCAAAGTTGTTACCATACAGGTCTGTCACCTGTCCATGGGCCTCGCGAACCAATAAAGCCCCGGCAGCAGAGCTAAAGCCGCGTGATTTTATACAGACAGTGCCTTGCAGTTTGCCCTCGGCAATGAAAGCCAGTTCAAGCGCCTGGCTGACAAACAGGCGCAATCCGCGTGTTTTGCGTGCGAGAGCGTTGACAAGTTGTAATATCTGGTCGATTTCGGCCTGGGAGTAATGACTGGTAAGCATGAAAGACAAAACGCTATTACTCAAATGCTTTTCTGAAGAAACCTGGAGGGGCAGATCATTTTTAAATGCTCCCTTGCCTTTCTGAGCGCTATAGAGCGTACCCGACGTCGTATCATAGACAACGGCAAGCACTGTCTCGTTGAAGTATTGTAGTGCTAATGAGACAGAATAAAAAGGCAATCCGTTAGCATAGTTTATGGTGCCATCTAACGGATCAATAATCCAACGCCAGGGTACATGTGATTGCATGTCATCCATCTGTACAGAATAAAGTTCTTCGCTAGAGAAGAGGTGCTCTGGAAAATGGCGTGCCAGATCGCTTATGATGGCTTGTTCTGCCTGGATATCGGCTGCGGTAACGATGTCCAGATGGTTCTTTCTCCGTACAACGTTGTCTGATTGGACCAGGTCTTTATGGATTGCGCCTGCTTTCCGTGCAACGTCACATGCAGCCACAAGTGCATCGTCTAGCATCTGGCTCTCCATCCGGCAATCTCCCTCCCTCATTCTTGCTAAAGCATCAGGTTCTACAGGTTTACAGTACAAACGACATAAGATTGTGAGCAATACAAATCGTCCCCCTGTATCCTTTGTCCTCTGCCATTTTCTGTAGTGTGTACGTATTACTTTCATTGTAAGAAGAGGCATAAATAATGTGTCTGATCTGGGTACTTGCTGCAAAGTCAACAAGGTAGTTATCCTCGCTAAGGTCAGCATTGATGACAACCAGATCAGTATGGTTTAGAAGTGGGACTTGTTTTTCTTCGAGGGATACGTTCTGTATGATCGCGCATAGCTTTTCATCTGTCGAGAGGTGCAAAAGCTGGTTTTTGCTTATTGGTATGCTAAAAAGAGTTGTCCCGCAAGTATCCGGAATGGTGTGGGTTTCAGTAATCTCATGAAAGACGATGTTATATGAGGCGGGCTGAAATCTTCTCAGTTCAAAGATATCCATGAAGGTATCAACCAGATGCTGAATACCGGGCCTACCATAGATGTGCAGGTCATGAACACGCGGATTAGTTTTTGCTTGAGCACCAGCATGGAGAAAAGGCAGCAGGTCAGTGACATATTCTGGTTGGAAGTGAGTCAGGATAATATGGTCAATATCTCTATGATGGATGCCGATTTCTAAGAGCGATTGTAATACACCATATCCGCAATTCATCAATATGCGTGTAGTATCTAATTCTACGAGAATGCTTAGCGCACGTTGATTTGCTTCTAATTGCTGCATTTTGCTTGTAAGAAGTGTTACCTTGCTCATCTTATTGCTTTTCTTAAAATGGAAAGTATTGTATTGTAATACGGCTTTTCCAAAGTATATGCTATAAAGTGGATTTAGTCAATAGAAAAGTCTACTGAGAAGAGATAAATAGAGAGAAAATGTATATTGAAATATATTGAGTTGTGTATGACTGAATTGATAAAACATTGTATACACAAAGTACATACATGTTCGGGATTTGATAGTTGATAGAACATGTGTCCCTTATCAGCAGTTATGAAAGTCAAAGTAGCTCTTGTAGTGTGATTGAGATGCTGCCAGTGTTAGTATGTCTTGGAGAATGGCAATTGTAGAGCGCGGTTTACAAGCCTCCGTACCGATCGATATACGGGCTTGTAAACCGCGCCCCTACAGGAGGCATTGCCCCTACAAGAGGGCAAATGCCCCAGGATGGATATCCCCGTCCCTACAGCGGGGATATGTATTTTTTTATACGTAGGGAATTAGCTATCGAGCGTACTGATATCGCCGACGGGTTCGCCGAGTTCTTTGGCGCGGATGACCCGGCGCATGATTTTACCCGAGCGGGTCTTGGGCAGGCTGGGCGCAAATTCCAGCTCGTCAGGGACGGCCAGAGGACCCACGGTGGTGCGCACATGCAACTTGAGTTCCTTTTCCAGCTCAGACGTGGCGCTGAAGCCCTGCTTGAGGATGACAAAGACCTTGACATGTTCGCCCTTGATCTCGTCGGGTTTGCCGATGGCCGCCGCCTCGGCGACCGCAGGATGACTGACCAGGCTGGACTCGATTTCCATGGAGCCCAGACGATGGCCACTGACCTTGATCACATCGTCGACGCGCCCCTGAATGCGGAAGTAGCCATCCTTGTCTTTGGTGGCCGCATCCCCAGCAAAATACACATCGGGAATAGTATCCCAGTAGGTCTGATAACGGGCGGGCTCTTTGTAGATGGTGCGCATCTGGGCGGGCCAGGGATGACGGATGACCAGGAAGCCTCCCTTGTCCGATCCCACGCTGACCCCGTTCTTGTCTACCACATCGGCATCGATGGTGGGCAACGGACGGGAGGCACTGCCGGGTTTGAGGGGGAGCCGGGGCGTCGGGCTGATCAGGATCATGCCCGTCTCGGTCTGCCACCAGGTATCCATGATGGGAAGTTCATTGCGTCCAATGTTGCGTCGGTACCACATCCAGGCCTCCGGGTTAATCGGCTCGCCCACCGTGCCCAGAAGTCGCAGACTCGACAGATCGTGTTTGGCGGGCCACTCTTCCCCGAAGCGCATCAGGCCACGAATAGCCGTGGGGGAGGTATAGATGATATTGACCTTGAACTTCTCAACGACGCTCCAGAAGCGATCAGGATGGGGATAGGCCGGAACGCCTTCGAAGAGCACATTGGTGGTGCCGTTCATCAAGGGACCATAGACAATGTAGCTATGTCCGGTCACCCAGCCGATGTCAGCCGTGCACCAGAAGACATCACTGTCTTTGACATCGAAGACGAATTTGGTGGTGGCATAGATGCCCACCGCATGGCCGCCCTGCACATGCACCACGCCCTTGGGTTTGCCGGTGCTACCGCTGGTATAGAGGATGTAGAGCAGATCTTCGCTGTCGACCGGCTCGCAGGGCACCACGGTCTCTTCGGGGATCTCTTGAAACAGTTCATCGAGGTACACATCGCGCCCGGCCTTCATCGCGACCTGGCTGCCCAGGCGTCGCACCACGAGAGCTTTTTCGATGGTGGGCGTCTCGGCGATGGCTTCATCGGCGATTTTCTTCAGTTCGATCAGCTTGCCGCCGCGATGATTGCCGTCGGCAGTAATCAACACTTTGGCTTCCGCGTCAATAATCCGATCGCGTAGAGAACTGGCAGCGAAGCCGCCAAAGACGACGGTGTGCACGGCCCCCAGGCGGGCCACCGCCAGCAGAGAAGCGACCTGCTCAGGGATAGCCGGTAAATAAATAGCGACGCGGTCGCCCTTTTTGACGCCCAGGTTTTGGAGCGCTTTGGCCATGCGGTTGGTCAGCACATACAGATCATGATAGGTCAGGGTGCGTGTCGAGCCGTCATCGCCCTCCCAGTAGAAGGCCACTTTCTCGCGAACAGGAGTGTCCATATGTCGGTCCAGGCAGTTGTAAGTAATATTGAACTTGCCGTCGGTGAACCACTTGAAGAAGGGCTTGTCGCTCCATTCAAAGGTCTTGGTCCAGGGCGCGAACCAGTGCAGTTCTTTGGCCATATCTTCCCAGAACTCGAAGCGATGGTCCAGGGACCACTGGAAAAAGGACTCGTAGTCCTCGAAGCCCTTGGATCGCATGTAAGCCGTGATGTTGGCCTTCTCGACCACCTCGGCGGACGGGGTGAAAACGCGGAGTTCCGATAAAATCGTATCGGTATCTTCAAAGCCAAGGTTACTCATAGTCTGGTCTATCCTTTTTGTCTCACCTGCTATACGTACTCATTACAACGACATCGTTTGGGGCTGGTTGGCTTATTGTGTGTCCGAACACCTTCAAATAATATCATCTGAAACGTGCAGAGGGCAATACATATATCGAATCTATGCGAGGGATGGCCGATAAGATCGGATCCCTCGCATAGGTAAAGTCAATCGTTGCAAGCAGGTCAGGAGATTGGACCTACGGGCAGAGAGAAGGCAGACTTGCTGGAGCTAAGTAGTCCGGCCAGTCCGGTGTACCATGCCAGGATAGCAGTGATCACGCCAAGCCAGCCACCGAGTGTGCCAAATGTGGTTGCTCCGGCCAGTTCACCAATAGTGAGACTGAGGAAGGTCAGGGTTAGGAAAGCGAACACAGCGATAAGGGCTACGTTGCTTCTCAACGTGCCGAGGAACATAATTGCCGTGAAGATTGTCCAACCCAGGAGGTAGATGCCGAGAGCAGAATGGAGTGCATTTGCTTTGACAAGTGCATCCAGAATGCCAAAGCCTGGCACAAATATAGCGCCGAAGGAGAGCCAGAATGCACCATAGGAGGTGAATGCGGTGGCGCCGAAGGTGTTGCCAGTCTTAAATTCCCACATACCTGCAAGAAGTTGAGCGATACCACCATAGAAGAGCGTGATGCCAACAATGATATTCGTAGCGCCTGCTGGGAACCAGCCTGCGTTGATACTACTTAAAACGAAGGTTGTAAGCGCGAAGGCACTGAGACCGAGAGGTCCAGGATTTGCGATAGCAGGTGCCGCTGCTGCGGCGCGGCTTTCTTCTGCAGCATATTGAGCCATAAATGTTCCCACCTTTCATTACAAGTCTTGCGATACATGTACGCTTAATTGTACATATCAGGTACAAACGATATTTGACGGGCGAGGTGGCGATAAATACTGTTACTGGTGAGCAGCCAGAAACATCCTGGTTTTGCTCAGCTATCCTCCTCCTTGAAGATATTGTGTTATTGGATTAAAGCGCCTCTGATATACTGTGAGCATACTTCACTATAAGCCTTTTTGTCAAGTGAGCGTAAAATAGATTTATTTGAATGCACATATTACATTCAAATTGGCCTGAGAAGCCAGTTGATGAGGTTAATTAAATGAAGAAAAAGCGCGTAAAAATCACATTTTATGCTTCTTCGTTATTCCCGCGTCACAATTTTGTGAGTAGGCTTATGATGACATATTTGATGAACAGAACAACAGGAGTAACAGTTTAAGACAAAGGTCCTATTCTATCCCAATAGCGAGAAAAGCTCCGGTATTTCTAATAGGCTTTACCACAACCACTGTGTCAAAGCGTATCAAGACGTTCTTCTGAAAGGAGATCGATGCATGGACATTTCTCGCTACGTTCCTGTTGGTGTAAAGCAACCATCCC
>WNFX01013237.1_pt1 | contig 11130 bp, 9 predicted proteins | sample 5400111 | NCBI WGS metagenome assembly WNFX01 (sample SAMN13153363, study PRJNA577476) | soil metagenome | isolation source: 40 cm soil or saprolite under grassland replicate 1 | place: USA:California | collected 2016-06-15
CGATCTCCACCTCGCCGGCGATCGCGAGCAGCTTTACGTCCGCACGTTGATCGACCTCTCATGCGCGGGACTTCTCGCCGACGACCTCCGCGTCTCGCTCGAGCATGCAACGAGAGGTGCGGAACTGACGCGCACCGATATCCACGAGCTCGCCGTGCCGGCGCTCGCGGTGCTCGCGTACGTGCACTACCTCTGCGGCGACAGCGCATCAGCGCGCGTGGTCGCGGAGGAGGCGATCAATCGGCCGGACGCCCCGCAAAGCCTGCACGGTCTCGTTCACGCGGAAGCGCTGCTGGCTCTGCTCGAGTGCGACGCCGGTCACCCGCGCGCGGCCGAGGCGCAGGCACGACATGCCGTCGCCCAGGCGCAACAGTTCGGTCTCTCGGATGTCTGGTCGTCCGCGCTGTCTCATCACGCGCTCGGAGAAGCGCTTCTCGCGCTGGGAAGGCCGCAGGACTCCGAGCGCGAGCTCGAACGCGCCGAGACGCTCCGTCGCGCGCTCGAGCCTCGGCTCGACCATGCGCACTCGCTCCTCGCACTCGTCCGGGCCCGCATCGCCCGCGGCCGCTTGACCCTCGCCGCCTCCGAGCTCGACGCGGCTCGCGAACAACTCGACACCCTCACCGACGTGGGGCGCCTCGGCCCTCTTGCCGCAGAGGTTGAACGGGAGCTCGACGCGGCGCGCGCGGGCACCGAGAAGATGGTCGAGCAGCCGACCCTCGCGGAGCTCTCCGTCCTGCGTCTGCTCGCGACCGACCTCTCACAGCGCGAGATCGGGAACGAGCTCTTCCTGTCCATGAACACCGTGAAGACCCACACCCGAAGCATCTACGGAAAGCTGGGCGTCAACTCGCGTGAAGCTGCCGTTCGCCGGGCCAACGCGGTCGGACTGATCGAAACCAGCGATTCACCCGGGTGATCCTCCGAATACGCGCGACCTGGCCACCGCGGTCCTGCGAGCATGAACCGGTGAAGCCGAGCGCCTACCGGATCGTCGTCGAAGGCGAGCTCGGCAGCCCCCGATACTCGGCGGCCTTCGCTCAGATGCAGGTCGAGACAGGTGAGGGCACGACGGAGATCGTCGGCATGGTCGAGGACCAGGCCGAGCTACAAGGCCTCCTCGACACGGTCACCGCACTTGGCCTCTCGCTCGTCAGCGTCACACCGCTCGGCGACTGAGTCCGGACTCGACCGCGTTCACGGTCACGACAGGAACGTAGGACGGTTGGAGAGTCAAACTAAGACCTGCCATGGAACCCGATGAGGATCGAGCAGCGGATTGGACCACGGCGACGGTCCCCGCCGCATATGCGAGCGGCGTGAGCCATCTCCGTCGGCCCCCCGAGCTCTTTGAGCGCCGACTCCACGCTCGCGGGGTCTGTGCTGCGCACCGCAGCCGCTGCATTCACGAGCGCTCGCCAGCGCGACTCAGAGGGCATCCGCGGCCTGGTGATGTCGAGGCCGCTGGCCTCGCTGCGCCGATCCCCGAGCGAGCTCATTCACCCGGGGCGGGAGCGGCTCGACCTCGCCTGAAGTCGGCCACCAGGATCTCCAGGCTCAGCACGAGCACCCAGATCGGGAAGAGCAGCGCCACCCAGACGAAGAAGTGCACCACGACGAGCAGGAGAGCTGCGATCACATACCCGAGCACGGCGAGCCAACGCGGCCCGACCGTGGTGCGCAGCAGGATCGTCGAGGTGGCGATCGTGAACACTCCGACCATCTGCATGCCACCCTCCAGGAGCTCCTTGCCGGTGTGCCGACCGATCGTCCACGCTGCCGAGTCGGAGACGTCCTGACTGTCTCCCAAGCTCATGACCAGTGCCGCCGCGATGGCCGCAGCCACGAAAAGCATCGCGATGAAGAGCAGGCCGCTTCCGAGGAAGAGCGTTGCGAAGAAGCGATCCTCCGCGGCGCCGATGCGATCGCGCAGGACGCCGACGAACCACAGGAACGCGATCCCGGCGAACGGCATCAGCGCCAGCCCGGAGAGCACCAGGTCGCGTCTTGTCGAGTCCGACAGCCAGTCCTCGACATCGGCCTGATTGCCTGGGATCGCGACGCGGATCGGTACGATCGAGACGGTGATGAGAATCGAGAAGGCGATACCCGCGAACGCGGCAGAGCGAGGCGTGCGAAGTGCCGATAGTGCGATCTCAGGTTCCGCCGCGGGCGTGAGGCTCCTCATCAGCCGACATCAGTTCTCTCCGCCCGCGGCGGCGGCTGGCCGAACGTCTGATCGATGACGCTGTCGATGAAGCTCCGCGCCTGCTCCTCGTAGTCGGGCTTGAGGTTGGGAGGCGGCATCTTCAGGCCCATGACGCGCTCCTGCGCCTCGCCGTGCTTCATGTACCCGAGCCACGAGAGCATCGATTTGACCTGACCCCCTGCTGCGACGAAGTGTGTCTTGTCGATGAACCGTCCGCCGTTCTTCTCACCGAGCTTCTTCATCTGCCTGAGGTTGAAGCTGTAGTAGCGGCGGGAGATCGAGGCGCATGCGAACGGCTTTCCGCTCAACACCGGTTTCGACTCAGGCGACTCGAGATACGAGCGGATCGGCATGCTCGTCTGGAGCCACCAGGTTGGCGACGCGAGCACGACCAGGTCGTAGCCATCGGTCTGCGCCTCCGGTGGAATGCGGACCTCGCCGGCCTTGTGGCGGAGCTGAGCCGGGAGAATCGACGCGAGCTGAGCCAGGGGCCGCTTCATCGGAAACTGCGAGAGCTTCGACACCCAGCGTTCGTCGGTGAACTCGATGGACGCTTTCGCGACAGCGCAGCCCCGCGCCTCGAGTGCCTCTGCCATCGCCTCCGCGACCCGACCAGACTGCTTGGTGAGGGTGAAGTAGACGACAAGCACCTTCGGTTTCTTTTGAGCGTTCACCCTGCCTCCTTGATGTTCCCCAGCTCCTCGGCTGGCTCGACGAAGTGGTCGCACTAGTGGAGGTCGCCCGCGTGCTCGAGCGCAAGCGCGAAGCCGTACGTCTCGGTGTGGACGCACAGGCCCGCCTCGCCGACCGACTTCGCGAGCGCGTCGAACATTGTGCGTTCAGCTATTGGCGTGCCATCGCGACGCGGAGGCGTTCCTCCGGCGTGATCAGGTGGTCGACGTCCTCCGCGTCCTCGCCGAGGTCGATCTGCACCCAGTTGACCGTGCCGGTGAAGACGCTGCTCTCACCGTCGTAGTCGTCGCTGACGGGGGATGCGGTGTCGCGGCCGACGTCCATGGTCTCGTCGGCGGAGAAGACCATGGGGATCGTGCCTTCGACACGGCCTTCGCCGACCTTGTCTCCGTCGAGGTAGAGCGTGACGGTGCCGCCCTTGGCGAGCCCGCCTCCGTCGTAGGCGAACTCCATCCGCACTTGGTGCTCCCCAGACGGGATCGCGGAAGCCCCCTCGATCTTGAAGCGCTGCAGGCCGAGCAGGTTGTAGCAGTACGTCGGCCTGCCGTTGTTCGCGTAGAGGCTCCAGCCCGCGAAGGCACCACCTTGGGCGATGATCACCCCCTGGGCAGCCCCGTCGGAGACGACCAACTCCGCCGTAACGGCGTGGGACTTGTTCTTGACGTTGAGCACCGTGTTCTCGGTCAGACGGCCCATGCCCCCGAAGAGGATCTGCGAGTTCCCCTTCACTAAGGTCGGCCGCCCTGCGAGATCGGCGTTGAAGCGCTCGATACGGCGGTCGTCCAGAGGCAGCACGTTGTACTTGCGGGCTTCGTCGAGCCAGAGCTGCTGAAGCTCGGCGAGCTTCTCGGGCATCTCGGCCGCGAGATCGTGCGCCTGGCTCCAATCCGAACGCGTGTCGTACAGCTCCCACACGTCATCCTCGAACGGCGGAAGCGCGCCCATGATCCAGGGCGTCGAATGTCGCGTGACCGCGGTCCACCCCTCGTCGTAGATACCGCGGTTGCAGAACATCTCGAAGTACTGCGTCCTCCGGCGGTCGCCCTCAGCCGCGCCGTCGAACGAGTAGCGCATGCTCACGCCCTCGATCGGACGCTGCTCGACACCGTCGACAGCAGTCGGTTGCGGAAGGCCTGCGGCCTCGAGCACCGTGGGCGCAACGTCGATCACGTGATGGAACTGCGATCGGACCTCGCCCTTCGCCTCGATCCCGCGAGGCCAGTGCACGATCGTGCCGTTACGTGTACCGCCCCAGTGCGAGGCGACCTGCTTCGTCCACTGGTAGGGCGTGTCCATCGCGTGCGCCCAGCCGACTGCGTAGTGGTTGTACGCGGTCGGCGTGCCGAGCTCGTCGACGTGCGCCGCCACGTACTCGGGCGTCTCGAGCGCGTCGGCACCGTTGAACATGAACATCTCGTTGAACGTCCCGTTGACGGTGCCCTCGGCAGAGGCTCCGTTGTCGCCGATGATGTAGTAGACGAGCGTGTCCTCGAGGACGCCGAGGTCGTCGAGCGCGTCGACGAGCCGCCCGATGTGGTGGTCGGTGTGCTCGAGGAAACCGGCGTAGACCTCCATCTGGCGTGCGAGCACCGGCTTGAGCTCGTCGGGCATGTCGTCCCAGGCGGGGATCTCCTCGTGCCGCGCCGTCAGCTCCGTATCGTCCGGGACGACCCCGAGCTCCTTCTGCCGCTCGAGGACCTCCTCGCGCAGCGCGTCCCAGCCCTGGTCGAAGCGGCCCTTGTACTTGTCCGACCACTCGGTTGGGACGTGGTGCGGCGCGTGCGTCGCTCCCGGCGCGTAGTACATGAAGAAGGGCTTGTCGGGCATGAGCGACTTCTGCTGGCGTGCCCAGTTGATCGCCTTGTCGGTCATGTCCTCGGTGAAGTGGTAGCCCTCCTCCGGCGTCTTCTCCGGCTCTACCGGCGTCGTGCCCTCGTAGAGAGCCGGGTAGTACTGGTTCGTCTCCCCGCCGATGAAGCCGTAGAAATACTCGAACCCGCCGCCGCCGGTCGGCCAGGCGTCGAACGGCCCCATCGGGCTCGTCTGCCAAACCGGCACCTCGTGGCACTTGCCGAATTGCGCCGTCGAGTAGCCGTTCAGCCGCAGGGTCTGCGCCAGGGGGGCGCACGTATTGGGCCGGATCGAGCTATAGCCGGGTGCCGAGGTCGCGAGCTCGGTGATGACGCCCATCCCAACCGTGTGGTGGTTGCGGCCCGTCAGCAAGGCAGCCCGCGTGGGGGCGCACAGCGCCGTCGTGTGGAAGCGGTTGTACTTCAGGCCGTTCCCTGCCAGCCGCTCGGCCGTCGGTGTCGCGCACGGTCCACCGAACGCGCTTGAGGCGGCGAACCCGACGTCGTCGAGCAGGACGACCAGCACGTTCGGTGCGCGAGCCGGGGGCAGGAGCGGCTCGATCGCCGGGAACTTCGCCGCGGGATCCTTCGCGTCCAGAGGGAGCTCTCCCTCGTACGGCCGATCCGGGATCGGCAGGAGGTCACTTGAACGCTGGTCGGTCACTCGTTACTCCTCTCCGGGGCCACACGAGAGCGCGGGGCTTGAGATCGGGTCCAGCCTTTACGGGCCGGGCCGCCGCCTCTCACCTGCACACCTGTCCGCGAGCCATCCTGAGGGACGCGAGACTGGCGACCATCATCCTGTCGGGATGAGCGCGTGAGAGACACAGCGGGCTAGGTCGCAGCGGGGCCTTCCCAACTGCCGGGTGCGGGTCCTCCGGGAACAGTGGCGGCAAGGATCGCGACGGCGAGCAAACGCCGGTCGCCGCCCGTCGGTCCCCATGCGAGCAGGATCAGAAACACCGCCAGAGCGGCCAACCAAACGACGATCGGATGGTGTCTGAAGGCAGGTGCCACCAGCGCCTGACGGCGACTGCCGGTCGATTTGCACCTGCCAAAAACCGTCGCGAGGAGAACGGGCGCGCCGTAAACGACCAGGATGATCGCAATGTCTCGCATCACGCTCGTCTCGATCGCCCAGATCACGCTCACCGGAGAAAGGGAGCTCCCTTCGGAAGGGACTCCGATCGGGCTAAGTCCCAGACGTGGTGGCCGTCGAATCGCCGGCTGGCTGCGTCGCGGGGGTTCGAGTCTGCGAGGTAGCGACACTCCTACTCGAATCGACCATCATGACCGGATTAGTTCGTGCGACCGGACACGATCTCCACAGCATAAACGCTGATTTGCAGGGGTTTACCTTCATCAGCATTGGGCCACGAACGGGCCACGAAAAGGCGAAATCGCGTCTGAGTGGACAACGTAACCTCCTTATTTGCAGGTACTTCCAAAGACGGGAGCGACGGGACTCGAACCCGCGACCTCCGGCGTGACAGGCCGAGTCGGGCATTACGACGCCCGACGACGAACGCTTCTGAACGTGCTCATTTGCAGGCACGTTTGGGCCAAGAGCTGACATCGCTCCGCATGGCTGAGCCAATCGTCCAATCGACGTTTGGGCCACGAGTGGGCCACGAAATCTTGTCTGCGTCGACAACGCCGCCGGGGCGTGCGAGGAAGATCCCGACCGGTCACGTTTGTATCGGCGGGGTGGCCTCGACTCTTATCTAGTTCACGCGCGCGTGGGCGTGCGCAGGAGCGCCGGCGCTTACACTGATCCCGGCGGGAGTGAACCTGCGACAAATTGAACTCACGCGATCTGCCAGCGGTTGGAGTGGAGGTGAGGCCATGCCGCCTACGAGTTGGTTTCTCACCGGCAACCCGGCACGCAGCCGGAGAATTTCATCGGGACGACGGACAAACAGCCTTTGGCGATCAGAACAAACAACATTGAGGCGATCCGGGTCACTCCCGGCGATTCCGAAACACAGCCAAGCACCGGAGATGTTGGAGTTGGCACGGCTCAGCCCGACGCGAAACTGCATGTTGCCCCCAGCCTTGGACGCTCAACGTCGACGCGAACACCCGCTACGTGAAGGCCGACCAGCCCTCAACGCCCAATGCGCTCGCGCTCAACGACCAGGTGGTCGTGAAGGCAAAGGCGAGCAGGTGTGACCTGCTGACGAGCGGTAGCTCGCCGCCGGCGCTGACCGCGAAGATGGTCGTCGTTCAGACACCCGAGGCTTAAGGCACCCGCCTACTTGTGATGCCAGAGGCGTCCCATGTGGTGCCTCTGGCCTTCCCGCGAGCGCCGTTCTCGACTGCATGATCGAGGCCTCCGCCAGAGCGACTGAAGCTGCGACTGTCTCCCGCCGACGAGCTCGTCTCGGGTCGCGAGTGTCGCGTCGCAGTTCCCGCACTCCGCGACAACCCGCGTGCGGATTCGGCAGCGAGCACGCTCACCTGTCAACGAATGCAAGCAGTGTGCTAGCAAATGGTTCGGCGTCGCGGACGCCGCCGCGGAGTTGACTGCGCCGGTTTGCGCCTCTCTGTGCAGTCGCGCGCATTTTGCGCGTTTGCGGGATCTGCAAACGAGAGAGCGCGGACACCGATTGCCCGATTGCTTGCCCGCTCTGGGGATAGGCAGCCGCCAGTAGGTCGCAACCGCCAAAAGGCGCGGCCGAAGGCCGGGGGCACCAGGCTTTCGCTGTTCTTGGAGAGCGGCCTACGCCGCGAGCGGAACGGACCGATGTTCGGTATCGACCCGAATCTGCTCTCGTCGCTGATGAGGAGGCACGCGGTGGCGAAATTGCGCCCACCTTCGGCAGCCCGTCGGGGCACGCTCCCGACGTCGCGCGGCGGCAAGCCTGCTTGTAATCGGTCTTGAAAGGGAGGAGAATCCTTTGTTGGGGCCTCCTTTCCCACCTGATCGTGGCATGGCGCGGGAGAGCGCTCGCACAACCCAGGTGGCAGAAAGGAGCGGGACAGCAACTTGTCGAGGAGACCGAGGCCGCCCCTCCGGCTCTGCGCGCTGGTCGTGCTGAGCGTGCGGCGGCTCTTTGCGGTTGTGGCCTGTAGCCGGAAGGAGGAGGGGCAAATGGGGAGGCCGGCTTCCCGTCTTGGCCCGGCTAAGCAGTCTCCACGGTACGCCGCCTTGGTAGGCGGAATCGTCGGACTGCTGATGCTCGTCGGCCCGTCGCCAGCGCTGGCATCCAACGGCTGGTCTGCGCCAACCCCGGTCGATCCTGCCTTTTTGGGGGGGTCGGTGTCGTGTGCGTCGGCGACGTTTTGCGTGGCGGTGGGGGATTGGGGCGCGGGCGGCGAAGTCGCGACCTTCAACGGGAGCTCGTGGAGCGCGGTCGCCAGCATCGACGCCCTGCCCCTCGCCTCGGTCTCGTGCCCCTCGTCGTCGTTCTGCGTCGCGGTGGACTACAGCGGCAACGCGCTGACCTTCGACGGCAGCTCTTGGAGCGCGCCTGCGAGCATCGATTCCGGGGGCTTGCTCTCGGTGTCGTGCCCGTCCGCGTCTTTCTGCGCGGCGATCGGCGACCACGCATTGACCTTCGACGGCAGTTCGTGGAGCGCCCCCGTCACCATCGACGCCACAAATGATCTCGTCGCGGTTTCCTGCGCATCGGCGTCGTTCTGCGTGGCGGTGGACTACGAGGGCAACGCACTGACGTTTGACGGCTCTGCATGGAGCGCGCCGGTCAGCATCGACGCCGCTTACGGGCTCCAGTCTGTGTCCTGTGCGTCATCGTCTTTTTGCGCGGCAGTGGACCAGGGAGGAAACGCCCTGATCTACAACGGGGCTTCTTGGAGCTCGCCGACGAGCATCGACAGCCATGGCGAGCCGAACTCGGTCTCGTGCCCCTCGTCGTCGTTTTGCATGGCCGTCGACTTCAACGGAAACGCGCTGACCTTCGACGGCAATGTGTGGAGCGCTCCGGCACCAGTGGGCGGCACGCGAAGTCTTCGCTCGGTCTCGTGCCCGTCCTCGTCCTTCTGCGCCGTGCTGTACAACACCGATCTCGCGATGACGTACAACGGCAGCCCCCGGGGGACGCCGCCGTTCTCGGGGGCGGAGTCGACAGTTTGTCATGTTCGTCCGCGTCGGTCTGCGCTGCGGTGGATTTCTCGGGACGGGCGCTGACGTTCAACGGCAGCTCCTGGAGCGCCCCGGTCGGCATCGACGGCACGAACCGACTCGTCGCGGTCTCGTGTCCTTCGGTGTCGTTCTGCGCGGCGGTTGACGAAAGCGGAAATGCTCTGACGTACAACGGCTCTTCATGGAGCGCGCCGACCAGCATCGACGGCGCGAGCTTTCTCCTGTCGGTGTCGTGTTCATCGGCATCGTTCTGCGTCGCCCTGGACGACAGCGGGCGGGCATTGACGTACAACGGCTCTGCGTGGAGCTTGCCGGTCGCCATCGACGGGACCTATGGGCTCACCTCCGTCTCATGTTTGTCGCCGTCCTTCTGCGCTGCGGTTGGCTCCAGCGGAAATGCCGTGATGTTCAACGGCAGCGTTTGGAGCTCGCTTGGGAGCATCGACGGCACTAACGTACTCACGTCGATCTCGTGTCCTTCGTCGTCTTTCTGCCTGGCGGTGGATTTCAGCGGAAACGCGGTGACGTTCAACGGCAGCTCGTGGAACGCGCCCTCGAGCATCGATCCCTTCGGCTTCTTGCGCTCGGTGTCGTGCGCGTCCGCGTCCTTCTGCGCGGCGGTGGGCGATAACGCGATCACCTACAACGGGAGCTCGTGGAGCACGCCGGTCGACATCGACCCGACCCCCCTCATCTCGGTCTCGTGTCCCTCGTCGTCGTTCTGCGCAGCGACGGATTTCGAGGGCAACGCGGTCACATACACGGTGAGGACGAAGGCCGATCAGACGATCAGCGTCACGACCCATGCGCCGGCGAGCGCGGTGTCTGGCACGAGCTTCACGGTCGCGGCGACTGCGCCCGCCGGCGCCGTCGTCTATTCGAGCTCCGGCGCCTGCTCGAACGTGGGTGGGAGCTTCACGATGACGAGCGGGACAGGCACCTGTACCGTGAATTACGACCAGCCCGGAAACGACAACTACAACGCCGCGCCGCAGGTGGTCGAATCGGTCAAGGCCGCGGTGCCGAAGTTCACGCTCACGATTGCGAAATCCGGCACGGGCAGCGGGACCGTGACGAGCAGCGCCGGCGGGATCAGCTGCGGTACGACGTGCGCGGCCGCCTTCGACTCAGGGACGAGCGTCACACTCACGGCGACCCCAGATGGCAACTCGACCTTCGCCGGCTGGAGCGGCGCCTGCACCGGCAGCGGCTCATGCACGGTGACGATCGACGCCGCCAAGACGGCGACGGCGGCCTTCAACCAGGTGCTGAGGCCGCCTGCCCGCTGTGTGGTGCCGAATGTGAAGGGCAAGCCGCTGCCGACTGCCAAGCGGCGAATCGTCGCCGCCCATTGCCGCACCGGCAAGGTGACGAAGGCCGCGTCCAAGACAGTGCGGAAGGGCCGAGTGATCTCGCAGAGGCCGAAGGCGGGGAAAAGGCTCGCGCGCGGCTCGAAGGTGAACCTGGTCGTCAGCCGCGGAAAAAGCTAGTAGCGCGTCCGGTCTTGGAGCAGTCCTCCATCTCGTGCGGCCACCGCTGCGTGACGCTCCCCGGCGGCCCGTAGGGCTGCTGGATGCGGATCGCCCCGGCGCGCCGCTGCGCCGCGAACACCTTCTGCTTCCCGACGGCGTAGGCGATCAGCCGCTCGTAGTTGCTGATGTTCGTTGGGTGTCGGTGCTTGGGAAAGCGCATCAGGTCAAAAGAGCGACGGCTCCTCTACCGTCCAAGCGTCGGGAACGTGACCATCGGTGACACCGACGAGCTTCAGCCAGCTTCGGACCGGAGGTGACGTCATCGGCTCGCTACCGCCGCGCAGTGGCGCACGTCGTCTAGCCCTCCGGCGGCCGTTCTCGTTCCACGCCCGTGGCGGGTCGCGGTAGTAGACCTTCAGCGGGCCAGCCTTCGCCGCCCAGCGCTCCTCTTGAGCCTTGCGCGTCTTCTGCCGCCGCTTCTTGCGCGCTGGCGACTCGCTCGCCCATCCCATCGACGTGCCGGTCTTCGACTTCCGCGGCCGACGCGCCACGGCGGGGACTCTACTAGCGCGACGGGTTAGTTCCTCCCGCCCGGCCCCTACCGTCCTCGCCAGCTGGGACTAACTCCGGGTACGCGTGGGGTACGCGTGGCGAAGCTGCCCTGATCCGCGGGACGGACGCTCCCGGCCGGGACACTTGTGGGACCGACCAGGAGATCTCGACGCTCGTGTCGCTTCAGGCGAATCAAGTAGTCCAGCTCCGCGTCTACCGGACGTCTGGCGCGCCGCTAAACCTGCTCTG
>WNFX01006483.1_pt1 | contig 11129 bp, 4 predicted proteins | sample 5400111 | NCBI WGS metagenome assembly WNFX01 (sample SAMN13153363, study PRJNA577476) | soil metagenome | isolation source: 40 cm soil or saprolite under grassland replicate 1 | place: USA:California | collected 2016-06-15
AGGGCCAATTCTTGCACAGTCAGTCGGCTCGGAGGAGACGGCTGGTCGGCGGTGACATCGAACACAAGAGACATCGGGTTCCACCTCCAGGAACAGACTTCCTTTCAGTATACCCCACAAAGTCTCGTTGTAATACTAGAGGACACTTTGAGTATATTGATAACTTGTCGGCAATAAAGATGCTGGATGAAGCTCGGGAGACACGCCGACAACTAGAGAGATTTATTGCTGAGGAGGTAAGTGCTGGACTTGGAAGGCAAGAAGCTGTCGAGAAGCTAAAAAAGGAAGTAGCTTTTACTCATCTAAATCGACTTGTTGCTTTTAAAATGTTTGAATCACGCAGACTTATCCGTGGGACTATCAATAACTACCAAAACTCAAATGCTTTCAAACTTTATTTGACAGAAGATATTCACACAGAGGACCTGGCCAGATATGAAGCAGGTAGTCTACCGCAAAATGTCATGGGAGAGGGTCCCAGTGATATTGCTTATCGCCACTTTCTACTTTGGCAATGTGAACAGATTTCTAAAGAAGTCAAGATTCTCTTTGATCCAGAGAATCTCGCAAGTCGATTATTCCCACGTCCTCGTGTACTTAGAGAGATAATTGATTTACTCAACGATCCTCTGCTGGAGATGGAGAAGATATTTGATAGTGATGAGACTATTGGATGGGTTTACCAATATTTTAATGAACAGGAAAAGGAGGAGGTATTCGGGCGTCTTTATAAGCAGAAACAGAAAGTCAGGAAAGAAGACATCCCTGCTGCAACGCAACTTTTCACTCCTCGTTGGATTGTCTCCTGGTTAGTGCAGAACACACTTGGACGCCTTTGGCTTCAGATGCATCCAGCTAGTCAGCTTGCCAATCAACTGGACTATCTGGTTCCTTTTGGAGGTGAGATTCCTCGCATTCCTTTGAAGAATGTTCAAGATATCGAGGTGCTTGATCCTGCATGTGGAACGATGCACTTTGGGCTGGTAGCCTTTGATCTCCTTGTAGAGATGTACAAAGAGGAGATAGAGAGAGCAGGGTCTGTGGGTTGGCCTGAGGAGCCATCAGTAAGGCAGGTAGAGGATATACCTGCTGCTATCATCGAACATAATCTCTTTGGCATTGATATCGATTTAAGAGCTGTACAGCTTTCTGCATTGACCCTCTACCTTAAAGCCAAATCTCTAAGTCCTTCTACCAGAATAGAACAGAGTAACTTGGCCTGTGCTGATGTATTACTACTCAACGGGAAACGATTAGACGAATTTCTCAAAGCTATGCAGTTCTCCCGGCCCATTTATGAGCGCGTTATAAGAGCACTGTGGTCAAGTTTGAGAAATGCAAGCTATGCAGGATCTCTTTTGAGATTAGAGGAGGAAATTCAGGGTCTTATTCGACGTGAGCGGGAAAGATTCCGTCGTGAGGGGGAAGGGCGATTACCCTTTCCAGAACTACAAGAACTCTTCGAAGAAGGAGCTAATGATGAGGAGTTCTGGATTATTCTAGAAGGCCAAATCATTCAGGCTTTTGATGAGTTTGCCAGGCAGCAGGCAGGGCAAGGAGTAGATGAAACTTTCTTTGCAGGAGAAGCAACCAAAGGGATGCGACTTCTGGATATTATGCTCAAACGATACGATATTGTTCTAACTAACCCGCCCTATATGGGTAATGGCAATTTGAATAAAACAATGGGGGAGTTCTTGAAGTCAGCTTACCCTATTTCCAGCGGTGACCTCTTTGCTGCTTTCATTCAAAGATGTATGGAATTCTTAAAGATAGAAGGTCGCCTTGGAATGATCACTCAACAATCTTTTATGTTTATTAGTTCATACGAGAACCTACGTAAGCATATTCTGCAACATATGGTCATCGAAACTCTGGCACATCTTGGACCCCATGCTTTCGAGGAAATCAAGGGAGAAAAGGTGAACACGGTTATGTTTGCTATGCGGTCAGAACCATCCTTCATACGTCGCGAAGAAGCAGTCGGTACCTACTTTCGCTTAGTACAAGGCGAAGGAAAAGAGAAAGAAGATGCATTTCGGGAATCTCTGCAGCAGTTGAAAGCCAAGCTTCCAGGGCTTAAAGGACTCTGGGCAGGGCTTCAAATCACTAAGGAGGACATCGCTGAAGCCAGGAAAAATATGCTTCGGGAAGGCGATAAATAATGATGTACGTTGCTGATACTTGTACACTCATATGGTATTTGACTAACAACCCTATTCTATCCAGGGAGGCTCCTAACGTTCTTGCTCTCTTTGATGAGGCATCCAAAGGTCTCCGAACAGTTTACGTCTCAACCATTACCCTTATTGAACTTATTTATCTAATGGAGAAGGGAAAAGTGCCCGGTGATATGCTTGACAAGCTTCTCGATCAATTAGCTGAGCCTGGCTCGACATTCGTCCTATCGGACCTTACAAAGGATGTGGCTCTGACACTAAAGATGGTACAGCACAGTGGAGGAAAAAAGCTGGATATGCCAGATCGGATCATTGCGTCTGATGCTTGTTGGCGGGGTATTCCATTATTCACCCGTGATGGAGACCTGCGGAACTCGAATGTGCAGGTAGTGTGGAGTTAATGTTATGAAGATCGTTTCTCAAGTCTATCGAATATCGCAAAGAGAGCTTTCGAATATTCCTTCCTCACCCTTAGTTTACTGGATTTCCGAATCACTTCGGGTCAAGTTTGTCAGTAATGAACGCTTCGCTTCTGTAGCTACTGTTAAGCTTGGCCTATCTGCAGTAGATGTTTTTCGTTTTAATCGCTTTTGGTGGGAGGTGGAAACATCAGATCGCTGGTATCCACTTATGAAAGGGGGAAAATTCTGCCGTTGGTATGGGAACAACGACATTGTTACTAATTGGCAAGATAATGGGGCGGAAGCTAAAGCAGAGGTTACACACCGATATCCCTACTTGAAAGGTAATTACAAACTAAAAATTCGCGATGAGTCATGGCTGGGAAAAGCAGGACTCACTTACACAAATCTTGGAGGTAATTTATTTTCAGCACGTCTAATGCCAGATGGTGCCCTCTTTGATGATACAGGGCCTGCTATCTTCGCTGAGAGTATGGATCTTTTTACCCTCTTAGGACTGGTAAACTCTACTCCTGTTAGTTATCTCTTGGCTCTTCTCAACCCTAGTATCCATTTTCAGAAAGGGGACCTTGAGAAACTTCCTATACCAGAAATGGTGCGCTTGATTGAATTGCCCAATCTAGTCAAAAAATGTGTTTACCAAGCAAAAGTCCGAGAATCATTTCTGGAAACCACTTTTGATTTTGTTGCGCCCATTGATTTTAAGAGTTGTTGGGATGTATACCAGCAAATATCTATGGATCTACTACAGGCAGAAGCAGCAATCGACCAAATAGTATCTCATGCTTACGAACTGGCAGAAGATGACAAGGAAGCCATTAGCGAGTTACTTCCAGATGTTCACCTACCAAGTCCACCGACCTCATTCGAAGTAGCCCAGCATTGGATCTCGTATGCTATGGGTATCATTATGGGCCGTTTTCAACCTGGCATTGAAGATACTCTTGGATGTGCTATTCTCGAAAATGAAAAAAGCGAGAAACACCACCTTTTTTCTTCTGATGTCGAGAAAGACCTTCGTGATCTAGCATATGATGTCAATGTTGTAGTATTGGAGCCAAACCATCAAGATGATCTAGTAGAGAAGGTTCGAAAAGCCCTAATCCTCATGCTGAATGAAGACCAAATGGCCGAAGTGATCAAAGCTATAGGGGGGGATATTCACAACTTCGAAGATAGTTTACATCGATTTTTGGAACGTGACTACTTCCTGAAGGTTCACCTTAAATGGTACCAGAACCGCCCGATTTACTGGTTACTCCAATCGCCCAAGAAGAACTATAGCGTCTACCTTTATCATGAGCATGTCACAAGGGATACACTTCCTCTTATCAGAGGCAGCCGCTATTTGGGCGGGAAACTCAATCAGACTCGCCGTAGTATTGATGAAGTCCATACTCAGGCTAAAGCTGCAGTGGGGCACGATAAAAAGCGACTGGAGAAAGAACTTGAGAACCTCAGTGCATTGCTCACTGATCTGGAGACCTTCGATCAAGCGATTCAGCGAATCCTTGACATGCAGAATGAATATGGTAAAACCGTTGGGTGGGATCGAGAGATCGATGATAGTATTATCCTCAACCTAGCACCACTCTATGAACTCATACCTTCATTGAAGACAGAATTGAAAAAATATTGGGACCAGCTCGTCTCTGGAGAATACGATTGGTCATATACAGCCATGCACTATTGGCCTAGTCGAGTAATCGAAAAGTGTAAGACCAACAAATCCTATGCCATCGCGCATAGACGCCTCGATGTTTACGAAGGAGATGACCTCTAATGGGCATCGTTACAGATTACCTCGCCAATCTCATCGCCAGGCAGGTCGACGAAAGCGGGCTGGTGATATGGTACGACCCCGATGAGCACTATCAAATTTTCGCCCAAAATCTGATACTCCCCAATACCACTATTGCACGCTATTCCAGCAGCTTCTTTGCCCTGCGTCACCAGATCGAGCCGCTGATGGGAAACTTAGAGCCTCCCCGCCTGGTCGTCTACGTCCCACTTGACCAGGTAAAGACGCACAATGCCCTCATCGAATTGGAGGCCGCCGGCGTGGTAATGAAGCCAGGCCACTCGTCCATCAAACGCAACACCAGGCTCTCACTCGTTGCCCGTTATGCGCTCAAAGCGAGTATGACGGACGAGGCTATCGCTGCAATCGAGAGGCAGGTGGGGACAGGGAAGCTCACGCTGGTCGATCTGGATACGCTGGCGGCTAAGGGTGAAGGCATAAGCAAAGGAGTAGTATCGATTGTTTTTGGCACAGCTACCCCTCGGGATGTAGCCCTGGCGCTCCTCAACAGCAATCGGTACGACGAAGAACTTGTGCGTAAAGGGGCGCTGCCCGAACTGGCTTCACTGCTGCGTGATGCGTTTGAAGTCGAGATACCAGAAGGGGAGACGCCGGACGACTGTCGCGTCCGGCTCGCGCGCCATATTCTCTGCACCGACCTGGTGGCGGGTATCCAGGGAGTGGTACCATCACGACTGGCAACTGTGAAAGTGGCTTCCCGGCCTGCAGCTCGCGAAGCTTGCACGGCACTGGCGAGCACCTGGCGGCTCAGGCGTGATCTCGCCGCCAGCTACGCATCTCATGCTGAGCGTGTGGAGCAGGAGCTAGGATTATCTAGCATCGATTTCACGCTAGAGCAGATTGCCGACGTGGAAACCTTCCTGGGCATCGAAAGAGCGCTGCAAGACGCCGTTGAGACTGCCCTGCTGGAAAAAGCTATAGATGCACTGGTGAAGCTGGGCAGGACACGGCAGGCCAGTTTCTGGTCGGAACACCAGCCCGATATGCAAGCAAAATGGGCGCTCATTGTGCTCGCAGGCCAGGTAATGCTGGAAGCAAACCGCATCGAGCAAGAGCTAAAATCCAGTGCCACCACTGCCCAGGCCATTTTCCAGGCGTATACCACTGCCGACCATCCCTGGTGCTTGCTTGACACCTATTACAGGCATATGGAACGCCACTATTACGATATCAGCTTTGATTTACCGGATCGACTTGAGCGACTACTCGTTCGTGCCAGGCATCGCTATATGGAAGTCGGTTCGCTACTGGCTGAAACATTCTTGCGAGCGTACCAGGCGGATAAGTTTCAGCTTCCAGGGGTGATGTGCCAGACCGAAATCTTTGCGCAAAAAGTCAGACCCCGGCTCGTAGAGGGGAAAGTAGCGTATGTCTGGGTGGATGCGTTGCGCTATGAAATGGCTTATGAACTGGCCCACACACTTGTGACCGACTCCAATGTCGATATACTGGCCGCACTTGGCACAGTCCCCACCATAACTGAGGTCGGTATGGCATCATTACTGCCCATCGACCGCGAGCCTGTTGCACTCGTCGCTGCTGGAGGAGGCAAGCTCGCTCTTGAAATAGGCGGGATGTTCCTGAAGGATCGGAAAAGCCGTGTAAACTACCTCAAAGCACATGCCGGGGTACAGGTATTTGATGCCAAGCTCGAAGACTTGTTGCCCAGACCAGGGAAGAAGGTACGAGACGGCATAGCGAATGCGGATTTAATTCTCATCACCTCCCAGGAAATCGATGCCATGGGCGAGGAAGATAACGTTTCGCTTGCTCGCCAGACCATGGATGAAATCTTGCGCCAGCTGAGAAAGGCGTTTCATAGCCTGGGTCAACTGGGCGTGAAGACAATCATTTTTACTGCTGATCACGGCCACCTGTTTGCTGACGAGTTGGACAATGCTATGAAGATCGATGCGCCTGGAGGCGATACCAAAGATCTCCACCGCCGTGTGTGGGTAGGCAATGGCGGAGCCGCCAATGCTTCCTATCTGCGCGCCCGCGTTGCCGACTTTGGTCTCGACAGTTCCCTGGAAATCGCCGTACCCTGGAACTTCGCCTGTTTCAAAGTGCCGGGCGGCGCGGAAGCCTATTTTCATGGAGGCATGTCCCCCCAGGAACTTGTTATTCCAGTGGTCACTCTGACCTCCAAAAAGAATGTGGCTGGCGCGACGAGCGAGATTGTCTGGCAAGTCGTCCTGGGAAGCCAGAAGATCAGCACGCGGCTCTGTTCCGTGCAAATTAGCGGCAAGGCTACCGGCCTGTTCGAGCTGGTTCCTCCCAAAGTACAGGTAGAGATACGGACCGGCCAAAAAGGCATTTCGCTTCCTGTCAGCGCGTCTTATGGACTTGAAGAGGCGACGGGCAATGTGCAGCTCAAACGAGCCGAGAGCGATCCGTATGCGATTGAACCAAATACGATTGCCCTGGTGATCACAGAACCTGCGCCCAAAGCAACGGTCTCCCTCCATGTCCTGGATGCCACGAGCGGGGCCGAACTTGTTCGTCTTGATACTATAGAGATGGCGATAGCTATCTAAGCGAGTCGGAGAGTATCGCTTCTAGAGGTAATCAACATGCCTGAACTTGACCAAATAGCGACTTCGGTATTTGCCGGGAAAGTCGTGCGCAAAGACCTGGTGAGAAAAGTGAAGGTTGGAGCGAATGTCCCGGTATTTGTGCTTGAGTATTTGCTGGGCAAATACTGCGCTACCGATGACCCTGTTGCTATCAATGCAGGTCTCAGGATTGTCAACTGGACGCTGGCAGAAAACTTTGTGCGCCCAGATGAAGCCAACAAAGCGCAGTCCCTGGTGCGCGAAAAGGGGAAACATACTCTGATCGATAAGGTGAAAGTGCGCTATCTCTCTGACGACGACAAATACTGGGCCGAACTCGTTAATTTCGGGCATAAATATGTCCACATTCCAGAGCACTATATCCGCGAGTACGACCGGTTGCTCATGGGCGGCATCTGGGCGCAGGTGAACATCAGTCACCTATTCGATGAGGATGCGAAAGGGAAACGCAGCCCCTTCTGGATCGAAGATATGCGGCCAATCCAGCTCGCCACCTCCGACCTGGCGGATTACCGGCAGTGCCGCTGCCAGTTCAGTACCGACGAGTGGCTTGATCTGCTCGTTCGCAGCATCGGCCTGGAGCCAGCGCATTTTGAACGACGACTCAAGCTCTTGTTCCTCACCAGGTTGATTCCCTTATGTGAACAGAACTATAACCTGGTCGAACTCGGCCCGCGCGGCACGGGGAAGTCTTATGCATACCAGGAACTGAGCCCCTACACGATCCTCCTGACTGGCCCGACGACAGTAGCCAACCTCTTCTACAACATGGCAACCGGGAAGATCGGACTGGTTGGCCTCTGGGACGCGGTCGCGTTCGACGAGGTTGCAGATTTACAGAAGATGCCCAAAGAGGTGATCACCACCTTGAAAACCTACTGCGAGTCTGGAACCTTTGCCAGGGGGAAAGATGCGGTTTCGGGTAGCGCTTCTATCGCGCTGTTTGGCAATACGAATCAGCCGGTGGAGGTGATGGTGCGCTCCTCCCACCTGTTCATTCCCTTGCCAGAGGTAATACGCGAGGATATGGCCTTCCTCGATCGCATCCATTTCTACCTGCCTGGTTGGGAAGTGCCGAAGATGCGTATCGAGTATTTCACCGATCACTATGGGTTCGTGGTGGATTACCTGGCAGAAGCCTTGAAGGAATTGCGCCGGCACAATTTCACTGAGATGATCGACCGTTACTTTTCCCTGGGTTCGCACCTCAATGCGCGCGATGTGAAAGCTGTGCGCAAAACGGTATCCGGCCTCATTAAATTATTGTATCCCGATGGCGAAGTTTCGCGAGAAGACATGGCGGAACTAATAGACCTGGCATTAGAGGGGCGTCGTCGTGTCAAAGAGCAGCTCAAAAAGATGGGCTCTTTCGAATACCATCAAACCTCGTTTTCTTACATCGACAACGAAACTCATGGAGAGCGTTACGTAGGAGTGCCAGAAGAAGGAGGCCGTGACCTGATCTCGCTTGACCCGCTCGCACCAGGCTCAGTGTACACTGCCTCTGTGGATGACCAGGGGAAGGTCGGATTGTACCGCCTGGAGGTGGGATGTTCACCAGGTACTGGTAAGTTAAAAGTTGCCGGCGGCATCGAAGGGACGATGAAAGAGTCCATCCAAAGGGCATTTGCCTATATCCAGGGACACAAGACGAACATGGGTCTAGCCCAGGCAGTCGACACAACGGATTTTCACGTCGAAGCGATCGATCTCCTTGCCAATCATATCACCTGCGATGCCGGTATCGGGCTGGTCGTTGCGATCTACTCCGCTCTCAAGAAATATGCCGCACTGCCAGCTTTACTGATTCTCGGTGATCTGAGCATCCAGGGCAATATCAAAGCCGTCCGATCTCTCGCCGAGCCGTTGCAGGTGGGTATGGACAATGGAGCCAGGCGGGCGCTGATTCCGATTGAGAATAAACGCCATTTTCTGGATGTGTCGGCAGATATCATGGAGCGCGTCGATCCGATCTTCTACAGCGATCCGATGACCGCGGCGATGAAGGCGCTGGGAATGAATTGATGTGAGGAAAATGGACAAACAGAGTTCTATATATCCAGATTCGCATTCTTGGCGTGACTCTCAATGAATCTCCTCCGGGGAGCTACCTCGTCGCCCATCAGCATATTGAAGGTTTTGTCCGCCTCCACCGCCTCCTCGATGTTCACGCGTAGAATCGTGCGTTTGGCGGGGTCCATCGTCGTCTCCCAGAGCGTATCGGGGTTCATCTCGCCAAGGCCCTTGTAGCGGCCAACATCTGGTTCTTTGCCATTGTGGGCAGCCTTGTACTCGGCAATCAACGCGTCGCGTTCCTCTTCGGTGTAGACGTAGCGCGTCTGCTTGCCCATTTTGACGTGGTAGAGCGGGGGCTGCGCGATGTAGAGGTGCCCATCTGTGATCAGCGGCTCCATGTAGCGGAAGAAGAAGGTGAGCAAGAGCGTGCGAATGTGTGCCCCGTCAACATCGGCGTCGCACATGATCACGATGCGGCCGTAGCGCAATTTGGCTTTGTTGAAGTGCTCACCAATGCCTACTCCAATGGCGGTGATGATGTTCTTGACTTCGGCGTTTTCCAGCATCTTGTCGAGGCGCGCTCGCTCGACGTTGAGGATTTTACCGCGTAAGGGCAGGATGGCCTGGAAGTGGCGGTCACGCCCCTGTTTTGCACTATTATGGACAAAAATGCCGCTTGCGAGCGCAAAGTTATGAGTATGGGGAACCTCGACATCGTACACATCTAGCTCTTCTTCTAACGGCTCGACTGCAACAACGCGATGGTTGTAGCTAGCAACAGCTTCGCATGCTTGAGCTATATCACCATTAAAGTATCGCTGGCAGAACTTGTCAAAGCGCAATAGTGAATTATCACGTATTGCGAGGCGATGTGCATGGTAAGCGTCAAGATCAATTGCGCCTTCTACCTCGAATTGTTTTAACACAGCAACAGTTTTACGATAGTACGTCTGGTGCAATGCAGCTTTTCGCTTTGCCCGGAAGTCTGGTGTCCACTGCTCTTGTGTCTTTACTCGACGCCAAGCAAGCAGTTCCTCATCTTGCCATTGTTCTTTAGCGAGATGAGAAAGAGCTTCACGAGCATCCGGGTTGTTCTCAAAGTGGGCACGTATACGTTCGGCCTGCAAACGGCGATTTGCCTCTTCGTTCCAATATTCTCGCTGTGCTTGATTGAGTCGCGCAAGTGTCATTTCGCGATAAGCCTCATCAGTTTGGTAAAACACAAGCCACTTCTCTGCCATATACGCCTTGTAGGTTTCGTCTTCCCACTGTGTTTTACCCCGCTCTGAGAGGCCGAGCCTTGTTACTGGATGACGCATACGTTGACTCATCATAGCCCGGAACTCTTGGCTCTGACGGATTTCGCGGCACTTTTCGATTATCTCTGATCGGTGCAATGTGTATCCAACATGTTTCCTATGAAGCTCAAGATGCTCCTGTGCAGGCAGGCGTATGATGTTTGTTGGATTATTGTTGAGTTTGTTGAAGTCGATGTGGTGACAGTGATCTCCATCTGCTTCTGTATAGACACCTTGCCAGCGGTTATACCAGTCGGCCAGCATGTGTGTAAAGAGCCACCAATCGGAGCGGGGATCTTTCACCATTTCGTATCCCTGGATGGTGATTCCTGGCTCGTTCATGTCCGACTGTTTGCGATACAATGGCATCAAAGAGTCATTTGGTGTGAGATTCACGGCTGCTTTGTAGGTACTATCGCGTAACATGAAGCGGTGGTCAGGGGTGCAGACAATTGTTTCTCCATTGTCTAATGTTACCTGAATCACTTTGGCATTTGCTTTTGTCATACGTGCATTGATCAAGCGCTCCAGTCCAATCGTGCCATCTTTGCGAATGGTGTAGCCGAAGTGCTCTTTCCCTTCGGCCTGCTCCACAACGAGATCTCTGAAGCTGAGCGCGCGGCCATCGGCTAACGCAACAAGTGTATCTCCAGAGAAACAGCCGCCTGCCGAATCCCCCTCCACCAGGTAGAGTTCGCAGCGGTCGGCGTGTTTCTCGGAACAATCGGCGAGCTTGCCGGGGAGGGTGGTGTCCAGCACGTTCTTGCGCTGGATCAGGTCGCGGGCAGCTCGGGCCGCCTCGCGCGCACGGGCGG
>WNFX01006486.1_pt1 | contig 11126 bp, 9 predicted proteins | sample 5400111 | NCBI WGS metagenome assembly WNFX01 (sample SAMN13153363, study PRJNA577476) | soil metagenome | isolation source: 40 cm soil or saprolite under grassland replicate 1 | place: USA:California | collected 2016-06-15
GCACCGGGTGCGCCGGCGCTGTCCAGCACGTCGCTGATCGTCCGGCTGCCATCACACGCCACCAGGATCCGCAGCTCGGCGCCGGTCAGGGTGACCGGCTGGCGGTGCGGACGGTGCAGCACGTTCCCGGCCAGGAACGTCGACCGGGTCCGCCGCGGCCGCAGCCAGCCGAGCGCCCGCCCCTGCCCGGCGATCGCTGCCGCCACCTTGTCGATCGCCCACACCTCGAAATAGGTAGTCCTGCGGGATGTCAGATGCTCCCCCGGCATCACGACCAAGCCAGCGGTACCTGGGTCCACGGACGCCCAGCCGACCGGCCCGAAAAAGCCGATCGTGTCGTTCTTCAGGCAGTACCGCTGAAGATAGCTCGCGATCACCAACTGCCGCTTACGCTGCTTACTGCGCCGCGCCAGACCCGGGCCCGCGTCGTGATCGTGCAGGAACTGCGCCAGCCCCGGGTTCTGCCAGGTGATCGCCTCCTGAAAGCCCGGGTCAGCGCGAGTATCGGCGATAGCACTGGACAGCCGCCCGGTGGCGTCGGCATAAACCGAGTCATAGGCCGGCCCGGCCCCCGCCCCATCAAGATCCGCCCCAGCCAGGTCGGCGCTGCGCGCCAACTGGTCGTCGCAGATGGCCAGCACCATGTCCGCGGGGAACCCCGCGCTCCGCAGGCCCACCTCCCGCCACACGCTCCATGTCGTCCCCTCCAGCGGGACCCGGTGCCAGACCCCGGCCGCTGGCCAGGCAGCGGGCGCTGACGCTGGGACGGACGTCACGACGCGACGCCGGCGAGCTGCCGCCAGTCACGGCCGGATCCGCCGGCCAGCCCGGGCATGATCTGGTGCTGTACCCCACCCGGCTGGCCAGAGGATCCCGGTTTCAATCGCCCACTCTGCGTCATAGCCTGCCCGTCCCTAAACCTCGTCAGCCACTCAAAACGGCGACAGCCTCCCCCAGCGTGCCAGCCACGAACCGCAGCACCCACCTCGCCGATTGCGCATGCAAGGAGACTCTCCATCCGGCAGTCGAGGTTCGGCAGGGCGGGTGCACAGGCCGTTGCCGAGCATGCGGGCGTGGATTTCGCGTCGGAGCCTGGCCATGCCGCTGGTCTCGTGGTCGGCGGGCAGTTGCGGTGGCTGGCCATAGAGCGCGTCGATCTCGGGCGCTGACGGCGTGTATTCGTCGGCAGCGGGTTAGCGCGGGAGCGGCGCTGTCAGTCGGCTACGGCCGCCTGCCCGGCCTCGGCTACGGCTACGGCTACGGGCCCGGCCGCGGGCGCGGGTGCGGCCGGGCGGGTCCGCTCGCCCCACTGGGCCACGGCGGGGCCGGCCAGGCCGAGCAGGGCGAACCAAGCGCCGAGCAGCACGAAGCCGAGCCGGCCGCCGGTCAGCACGAGCCCGACCAGGATCAAGGGGGACAGCGCCTGCCCGGCGAAGTTGCCCATGCCGACCAGGCCCTGGTACTGGCCCTGCGCATGCGGGGGCGCCAGACCGAAGTCGAGGGCGAACATGGCGGAGGCATGCCACAGCTCGCCGTAGGTGTGCAGCACGACAGCGGCGGCCAGCAGCAACAGGGCGGCCCAGGCGGGAAGGCCGGCCGCCAGGCCCATCGCCGAGCAGCTGACCAGGAAGATCATCCCGGCCCGGCGGATGGCGGCGCCGCCTTGCCTGATGGTCTGCACGGTCCTGCCGACGCGCACCTGGAACAGCACCACCATCACCGTGTTGATGATCACGAACGCCGCGACGCTCCACCGCGGCGCGTCCGTGTGGAACACCACCCACACCGGCAGCAGCAGGCCGAGCACGAAGTACTGCATGTACATCGCGCCGGACAGCACCGTGTAGCCGACGAACGGCCTGTCCCTCAGCGCGGCAAACGGCGACTCCTCGTGCGCGCCTGGCAGCGGCTCATATTTGGGCAGCCGGCTCAGCCCAGCCACGCCGATCAGGCAGCTCAGCGCGTTACCCAGGAACAGCGCGCGGTACGCGTTCACCGTGTTGAGCTGTATCGCGACGCCGCAGGTGGCTATGCCGAACGTCAGGCTCAGGCTGAGCACCGCGTTGGCCTGGGAGCGGAACGTGGTCGCGTCGGCGCCGCCGACCCGCCGCAGCAGCGCCACGTTGGCCGTGAGCGAGGAGCTCAGCGCAGACCCGTCCACGATCGCGACGATCAGGTAACTGACGAAGCTGTGCGCGAAGAATACGTAGCCTGCGGCCGCCGCGGCCACCACGAGCAAGGACAGCCCCAGGACACCCCGGGGTCCGCGCCGGTCGGCCAGGCGGCCCATCGGCATGGCGGCCAGCAATCCCACCAGGCCGGCGATCGTCAAGGCCAGGCCCGAGCGCTCCGCCGTGAGATGCACCACCCGGATCGCGTACAGCGTCATGGCGGTGATGATCAGCCCGGTCCCGTACACATTGACCAGCGACACCAGCAGATACACCCGCTGGACGCGCGACTGGGGAACGATGGACCTCAGAGCGTGTCCAGGGTTCAGCCTCGGCATGGCCACCTCGTTCCGCGAGTCACTGCTACCGGCGACTGGATGTGGGGCCAGTCGCTAAACGCGACGTGCGGGCGGACGTCCGCACCTCGCTGACGTAGAGATTGGGCTGCTCCATGGCGGCGAAGTGACCGCCCCAGGCTGCGCATCAGCTCAGCCCGGGCCTGCTCCACTCGCCCGGTGTCCCAGCCGAGCTGGTAGGCCGGGCCGGAGCGGCCGCAGCCGGGGATCGACGGGATGACCAGGTGGAACGCGTCGCCCGGGCCGGCCATGCCGCCGCCGACCGCAACTGCGCGTTCCCCGTGCTCGTCATGCATCCCCGTTGCCTCCTTCCTATGTGGCGTACGGGCCAGTCCAGCGGCACCCGGCGGGCACGGCCTTTCCGGCCGGCCATCACTATCCGCCTTCCCGACGGTGACACGTGGTCTCAGGCGGCGCATCTCCCCGATTGCGCTGCGCATTCCCGCTCCCAGGTCGCCAGCCCGGCGAAGCCGGCATCCGGGCCGCACGGGTACACGACGCCCGCGCCCGCGGCGCGGCCCAGGCCGAGATCATGCTCAGCCACGGGAAACCACCTCGTGTCCAGTGGCTCAGCCTGTCCGTCCCGCCCGCCCACGGGACCCCGCTGGCCGACGCGCTGACCCGCGTCATCGGCTGGCTCAACGCCCTCGATCCTGGGGCGACGCGGCCGTAATGAGCAGCCTCGGACAAGCGATCGCTGCCACTTCCGGGGCATCGTTCCGCTTATGGGTGGTGACCGGGACGCCGGTCCATCCGCTGCCGTGGACGGAGTGTGCCGAGGTGACGGGCTGTCGCCGTCGGCGTCCAGCTGCCATCCGCGCGCTGGCGCGATACGGGGCCATTGGCGAGGTGCCGAGGACCGATCCGAGGAGAAGCGATGATGGCAGGATCGGAACCGCCGGCTGGGACCCGTCCGGTATCCCGGAGGGCGTGGCAGCAGATGTCGGCGGCGTGGCGGTCTGGACCGCTGGCGGTGCGGAGCTTCCAGCTGCTGACGGGCGGCCAGCTCGCCTCGACGGTGGGCGACTACTGCTACGCGGTGGCTCTCCCCTGGCTAGTGCTGTCCACGCACGGCGGTCCGGTCCTGCTCGGCACCGTGCTGGCGTGCTACGGGGTGCCGCGCACGGTGGTGATCCCGATGGCCGGGGTGCTGACCGACAAGTTCGGGGCACGCACGCTGATGCTGGCGTCGGACGTCGTACGTTGCGTGCTGGTGGCGATGCTGGCGCTGCTGGCGACGCGCCACGTCGTGTCGCTGACGACGCTGGGACCGCTGGCCGCGCTGATCGGCGCCGGCGAAGGCCTGTTCATCCCGGCCTCCTACACGATCATGCCCTCGTTGCTGGAGTCCCGCCAGTTGACGGCGGGCAACGCCGTGTCCTTGGCGGCGGTCCGTGCGGGCTCGCTGTTCGGCCCGGCGCTCGGCGGCGCACTGGTCGCGACCGTGGGGACCGGTCCGGCGTTCGCGGTCGACGCCGGCTCATTCGCGGTGTCGGCCCTGACACTGGCGCTCATCCCGCGGCGCCGAGCGCAGGCCGTGGGCGCCGGGTCTGGAAGGGTTACCAAGTCCGCAGCTGCTGGTGCCACTGAAAAGGCTACCGATACTCGCACGAAAAGCGGCATGGGCCAGCTTGGGGTGCTGGACTTGCTGCGGCGGTCGCGGGCGATGCAGGTCTTTGTCGTGGTGACCATCGTGGCCAACCTGACCAGCGGCGGGCTGACGGGCGTGGCGCTTCCGGCGCTGGCACACGCCCGGTTCGGGGCGGCTGGGTACGGCGCGCTGCTGGCGTGCCTCGCGGCGGGCGGCCTGGTCGGCACTCTGCTGGCCGCGCGCACCGGGCAGCTGCGCAAGCCGGCGATTTTCGCGGCGCTGGCGTTCGTCGTGATGGCGGCGGTCATGTGCCTGGTGCCCTACCTGGGCGGCCAGCCCGGCGCGGCGGCGGCGCTGTTTGTGTTCGGCGGATGCAACGGGCTGGGCAACGTCATCTTCTTCACCGCGGGCCAGAGGTGGACGCCGCCGTACGTGCTCGGGCGGGTCATGGGGCTGATGATGATGTGCATGTTTGGCACGTTCCCGTTGTCGGTCGCGCTCACCGGCATCCTGGTGCACCACCTCGGCCCAACGCTGTTCTTCCCGATCGCGGGCGTGATAATGGGCCTGGCCTTCCTCGGTGGTCTGAGCCAAAAGGAGTACCGCGACTTCGGCTCCGTTCAGGCTGACGGCACCTACCTGCTGGCGGGCATGAAGGGCTTGGGTAAGGCGGTGGTGGACCCGGCGACGACGACCACGACGTCGGAGGGGGCGGAGGGGGCGCGGACACCCGCCGGCCGTTGAGGCATGAATCCCCGTCAGGCCGCGACCGCAGGTCGAACTTCACCCAGTCATTCGACGCCATCTTCCAGGCAAACGGCACCAGGATCTTGCGCACCGCCGTGCAGGCTCCGCGCATGAAACGCGACCTGTGAACGCCTCGTCGGCACCTTGCGCCGCGAACTTCTCGACCGCGTCCTGATCCTCGGCGAGGACAGGATCGCCCTACTCGCCCGCTCCGACCGTGCCAAAGAGGCCTATAGCGTCTTCCATTTCCGTTCCGGCTCGGCTGAGGCCCTAGTGAGAATGCGGCGGTATGCTTGCGAGAAACCAGCGATGGTGTTTTGGTCAAATGCACCGGAGTTAAACTCTATGCGGCATTTCAGTTCGCCGGAGGGAAGCAGGTGCATGCTCCAGACAGCGCCGCCCGCAAGCTGAGAGCTGACGTGTTCCTTTGGCTCTCCCATACGGACCAGATAGGCGCCGTCGGCGATCTTGATCTCCTCGCTGGGCAAAGTCTGCCGGTAGTATCCGAGTAGGAGGATAGCGAGCCGAGGATCTTCGGCTGGCTTATTGAGCTCAGGGGCTTCCTGGGCGATTATGTCCAGGGGAATCTCCCGAGAGCTTGCCTCGATGCAAGTGTCACGGACGGAATCTACGATCTCGCGGAAGCTGCCGCACTGGCTGGTATCTGTTCGCAGCGGCACGAAGTTCAGCGTTACTCCAACGGTATCTTGGAAATGATGCTCGCTGCGGCCAGCGGTAATGTTTCTGATAACGGGGTCGGTCGTGCCGCTGATCTGGTAGGCGAGCACGTCGATGGCCGCTAGCAAGACCATGAAGGTGGTAGCGTGCGTGCTCTTCGCGATTGCCGAGATGGCGGTCATTACGTCGGCGTCGATAATGAAATGGTGTGAGTTGTAGGGTGAGGAAAGTGGCTGCGCGATGGGACGGTCGACCGGCAGCGCGAAGAATCGCGCACTCCGTAGCTTCTGCCGCCAGTATGCGCGAGCCTCGCGGGCCATCGGGCTAGCAGCTATGGCCTGCTCCCGGGCGGTGAATTCTCGGTATTGCCGTACAGGCGGCAGCGTCGGCACCCGGCCGGCCGCCCTGGCGGTGTAGCATGCCGCCAGGTCGCGGATGATCAGCTGCATGGACCAGGCGTCGCCAGCAGTATGATGGCTGATCACGGTGAGCACTGAGTCACGGTCGTCGAACGTGCTCAAGTCAGCCCGCAGCAACGGGAGATCCTCCACGTTCACCGAACTCTGCTCGGCCTCGATAAGGAGTTCCTGCGCGTAGGCATCTCGCGACCGGTTCGCGACGTTTGGAAGGGCGCGGACGCGCAGTGGCACCGGCGAAGGCCGGTGAATTTGCTGATACGGGGGCTCGGCGTCGCGCACCACGACGGTGCGGAGAATCTCGTGGCGCGCGGCTACGTCATCCAGCGCCTCCTGCAGCGCCGAGATATTGACCTGGCCGTTGACCCGCAATGATCTGGCGATGACGAACCGCGGGCCGAACGCGGCTGTCGGATCGTGCGCCCACCACAGCCGCTGGTTACTCGATAGCGGAAGCCGGCCGGCGTCCGCTTCCTGAACCTCTGGTGATCCTGACATCACGACAACTCCTGCCCGGGCTGCCCGCCCTTGTCAACTATCCTTCTTGAATTCTGCACTTGCGCCATTCGAAACGCGGTCGGCTCGGTGAACTGCGGCTGCGCTGCCTGAGAGCGCGCCGGAATCTAGGCCGGCCGATAGGATGGATCGCGCGGCGCTGATAGGCCGCTGATCGACTGCGACGATTCTTAGTTCAGAAGTGTACCGACCGCCAGCGGAATCGGTGAGCCACAGGCTTTCTGCGGAAGGGAGCATTTCGCTGAACTGCACAGGTATACCCGGGCTTCCCGATGGTCGCTCCTGCAGTCGGCGGAGTGATTTGGCCAGGATGTTCACCGAAATCACACTATCGAAATCGACGAAGAACGGCTTGACTTCGCCAGTCACCTTCACGAACACCTGCCGAGGCAGCCCGGCCGCGCGCCTCCAACGGCGACCTGCGGCGAACCTGGCAGGCTCATCGCGCAGTTGTGCGAATTCTATTTGCGCGGCATCGAAACGCCAGGTCTCACGGACGATTACTAGCCGGTCGATAGCGATTCGTGGCTGGTAAGCAGCACGGGGCACGAGTTCGAAGGAATCCATGAAGACGTCCAGCAGCATTTCCGCGAGCACGTCGATAACCGGAAACGACGGCCCTCCCGGGATGCTGACGACCGGGCCGGCAGCACCCGGCGACACAGTCAGGTCGGCGGCATTTAGCAGCCGGGGGCGACCGGGCTCAGCGGTCTGGGCATACACTGCGGCCAGGAAGTCCATATCCCTGGTGAGCGCCGACGAAGTCCGGATCGTCAGCCGCCCGCGGTTCTCTTTGGGCAGCACGGGCAGCAGACGCGGCCCGGGCGAGTCAACGGCGAGGCAGTCCAGCAGGTCACCGGGCGAGGGATGCTGGGTGACGAAACAGTAGTGTCTGCTCGAGGCGAACCCAAGATGCGTCTCGCCGAGAATGAGATCGAAATCGCCCTGGTTGATGGCGTCCACCCCGCTGGCCGCGATCATCAGGTCGGGGCTGCAGTAACGTCCGCCCGTCCACCCGGAATGAGGCGCGTCGAACGCCTCGCGCACCTCGTCACGCAACGCGGCACCATCGCGCCTGACCCGGCGCACGCCCTGCGGAATCCGGAGAATAGCGGCCCATCGCTGCTGGAAATCACGCTGGAGTTCGTTCACGATCACCGGCGCGGAACGGGCGATCACGGGCATGCATTCGAAACAGAACGAGGCGAGGTCTGGCGAGGTGCCGCCCCCGGTCATCCGGATCGCGATGCTGGTGAAAAGCTTCTGGATCCTGGCGGCAAAATGGTAGCTAAGCCACCGCGCGCTGTCGAGCAGAAGCTCCAGCGGCCGCAATGCCGCCAGGAAATCGGCTCCAAGCGTCAGCGCCGCGTCTCGGCGCGCGTCGTGGTAGATGAGCGTCCGTCCTCCGTAGGTCTGGCCGCCACGCCGACTGGGTTGTGCACCAGCGACCTTGGTGAAGGTCTCGTCAAGGTCGTGGAGCGCGGACACGAACCCTGCGGGATCGCTGTGCGATGCCGCCCAGGCGGTGTCTCTCGCCGTCACGAGGAGATCGAGCCGGCGAAGGCCCTCCGCGGAGAGCGCTGGATCACCCACGTGCTCTAGGAAGTGCCGCAGGTGCCGTTCAGGGTGCGGAGACAGGGGCAACTCCAGCTTCCAGGTGAGCAAGCGCTTCAGGCACAGCCGCGTGATGACCGTGTAGACGTCCTCCTCCGTAGCGGCCTCCGGCGTGACACCGGCGCATTCGCGCGCGATGTCGCGGGCTGGCAACTGCCCTGTGCACCGGCTGAGCACGGCGGACTCCGCCGCGCTCAGCTCCACCGAGACTCCCCCTGGCCACGTGGCGTGCCGTTCCGTGATCCGGACGAACGGCAGTTTGCGGGGTGGTATCCATTGAGCCATTCCCGGTTCGGCCGCTATAGCCGCGGCGAGCCGGTCGATAATCCATATCTCGAAATATACTTCCGAGCTGGCTATCAGCTCCTTGCCAGTCTCTAGGCGGGTGACGGCAGCCTCGGGATCCAGCAAGGACCAGCCGACGGGGCCGGTAAATCCTATCGTGTCGTTCTTGACGCAATACCGCTGCCAGTAATTCGCGATAAGTTCCTCATGCTGACGGTGCTTGCTGTTGCGCCGCACATTGTTACCGGCCTGGTGACGCAGCATCGGCGCGATGGCGGTGTCGAATATCCGGTGGTTTTGCCAGGCGAGCGCGAACTCGAGACGCGGCTCTGCGGCCAGACCCAGGATCCTGGAGCTGAGCTGTCCCGTTTCCTCCCCGAAAACGGTTCGATACCGGCTCCACTGTGCGGCGTCATCGGTTTCACGCTCGGTGAGACCGTCCGCCGCAGCGGCCAGTTCCGTGGATGCCAGCAGATCGACACCTCCTGCCGGAAACCCTGGTGCCCGGAGAACGACCTGTCGCCACAGGGACCACTGTGTTCCTGGCAATGCGACGTGCGTCGCTGACGAGGGGATTTCCTTAGGCGTCATGAGCTCGCGTCCGCTGTCTCCGTTATGGCCCTGGCCAGCCCGGTCGCGGTCGGGAAGACGAAGATCACGCCAGCGCTGATCTGCTTCCCGGTCGTCTCCTGAAGCGCGGCCATGATGTCCATAGCCTGAAACGAGTCGCCGCCGAGTTCGAAGAAATCGTCATCCGGTGACACAGTGGGATCGTCTAGGACCCGGCGGTAAGCGGCCAGAACGGCATCAAGAGCGCTCTTTTCAGCGCCTGATTTCACGGCATAGCTATCCATTACATTTCCTCATTTTCGAAGCACCACGAACGGTAGCCCGGCTGGCCACGTTCCGCATGTGCGGCAGTGGTTTTTGCCGAAAGCAGCAGAAGTAGTTCCAGCGAGGTATCACAGATCAGAGCCTAGCTATATGCCCTGGCCTGCAGCGCGCACAGTTCCGCGTATAGGCCTCCATTTTTAATAGGCGTGTCATGGTCACCGAATTCCTTGACACGCCCGTCGCGGAGCACCCCGATCAGGTCGGCCATCCAGACAGTGGAGAAGCGATGCGATACCAGTACCGTGATCACGCGGGGGAGATCGCCGAGACCGACGTTCGTGCGCGCGATCAGCTCGCAGCGGCCCTCCGTGCTCGTGGAGGCGGCCATGAGCTCGTTGATGATCCGGCCGTCGATCCGGCGGGCGAGCACTTGGCCGGCCGCCTCCCGTACTGGAGCGGCGACCTGCTGTCCGATGAACGCCACGGCAGTGAAGACGAACGCGATGAGCAACGCGCTCCAAGCTCTTGAGTGGAGGCCGCCCCGCACCGCGGCTGGGACCCGGCCCACCAGCACGGCGGCGGCGATCGTGAACACCGCCGGCAACGCCCCCGCGATCAGATTCACGACCAGATCCGCGGTCACCAGCAAGGGGCCGGCTCCCCCTCGCCAGCCGCATGATGTCAAGCCGGGCCACGGTCAGCCTGACCGCTTTACTGCGCAGGAGCACGTTCTTGCTGCTCATCATTCTCCTCCACTGGACGGATAACGCGTCCCGTGATGGGCATTTCCCGTTACGCGTTTCTCGCCGACCCGCATTTATCCTCGCAGTGGCCTGGGAACTACCTCTTCTCCTGAATTGCGGGTCATTGGTGTGCTACCTTTCCGATGGCACACGAGGGGCGTTTCGCTAATAAAGTGCCCTTTCATCCTGGTTGTAGCGGTTCTGTCATGTTCTGGTGACAGCGCGGCGTGTTGCCCCTGAGACCAAGGAAGCCCCTGGTAGATGAGGCAGTCGACCAAGATCGACGCCAGCACCAGGGGCTTCCATGCTTTCTACCGTGCCGCGCTGCCGTTGTCGCGCAAGACCGTCACCTACGTGGCGGGGTCGCCGATCACTTCAACGTCGACTCCACCGTCGACCGGATCCAGACCGAGATCACCAGCGATGGCGGCGTGGTCGAAGCCGGGGACTGGGCCGGGTACCGGAACCGGATGACCCGGCAGGTCCGCTGGGAGGCCGCGGACGAGGCCAGGCCGTATACGCCAGTGCAGCTCGACCGGGCCGTCGTCGCCCAGGACCAGATCCGTACCGTGATCACCGCGTTCCGGGACAAGCTTTTTCTGAACTATTCGCAGGACGGAAAACGGTTCCGAAGACGCTGGTCTTTGCCAGGGATGACTCGCACGCCGACGACATCGTGCAGATGGTCCGCGAGGTGTTCGCCAAGGGCAACGAGTTCGCCACCAAGATCACCTACCGGACCCGGGACGGCCGACCACAGGACCTGCTGCAGTCGTTCCGCAACTCGCTGTACCCCAGGATCGTCGTCACCGTCGACATGATCGCGACCGGCACCGACGTCAAGCCGCTGGAATGCCTGCTGTTCATGCGGTCGGTCAAAAGCCGGACTACTTCGAGCAGATGATCGGCCGCAGCGTCCGGGGTGATCGACGACGCCGACCTCCAGGCCGTCACCAGCGACGCCCCGTCCAAGGACCGGTTCATCGTCATCGACGCAGTTCCGGGACGTCGTTTGTGATCGGCAGCGCTGGGGTTCGGCTGTTACTGCTGGTCAGGTTGGTTCTTGAGGTGTTGTGGCGGTTTGTTGTCCAGGCAGCAGCGGACGAAGTCCTGGACGACGGGGTTGGTGTCGTTGGCGGGCGGCCAGGCGACGCCGACCTGGCTAGGGCTGACGC
>WNFX01007691.1_pt1 | contig 11126 bp, 8 predicted proteins | sample 5400111 | NCBI WGS metagenome assembly WNFX01 (sample SAMN13153363, study PRJNA577476) | soil metagenome | isolation source: 40 cm soil or saprolite under grassland replicate 1 | place: USA:California | collected 2016-06-15
ACCAGTCTACTCCCTGACGGTGTGTTTGAAGCATCTGCCCGCTGCGTGTGAAACGGTCATGTGCATCACTAGCGGTAGTATCGCATATCGTTGGCGCGTTGTCAAGAGAAATTCTCTCTCTCTCCCCGCCGCCTTGCCTCCACCTGTCACCCCTTGCTTGCAGCTTGCCTCTCTGCGCGATGCCCAGACCTCGTACTCGTTGGCTGGACCCTGAAAAGGGCCAAAGAACTCATACGAATGGACAAGGCTCTGGGAAGGTATGATCCCTGAGGAGGCCACATTAGCGTGACGATCACTACCAGCCAACCATAGACGACAGGAGCACCCAATCACTAAAGAATCGGGTGATTGTCTTATTGGCGACAACAGTATTCTCCCACATACACTTCACCTTGTCAAGGCCTTTTGAGCGAGTGTCGCCAAAAATACTATTGGCGTTCATCAGAGTGAAAAGGATTAGCTAATCGGTAATGTTATGTAAAGATTGCCATTCTAAACGCAATTGCTGAGCGCTGGCAAAAGTCTCATCAAGGCTTCTATCGTGAGCAGCGATGCGATCACGCAATTCGCTGAGGGTCACAATATATTCATTCAACCACCTGGTTAGACTTTCACTATTGGTGAGACAGATATCACGGTACATCTCAGGATTACCCGCCGCAAGGCGAGTAATATCTCGAAATCCCCCGGCGGCAAGCATAGATGCATCCACCCATCCAGTACCTTCAGCCACGGTATTCATCATCGCGATCGAAGCAATAAAAGGGAGATGACTAACACCCGCCACCTGACCATCATGCTCAGCCGGTTCTAGGAACCGCACCCGCGCTCCCAGGGCCTCGATAAGTGCAGATACTTTAGTGATGGCAATCGAAGGGGTGTGGGCAGTCGGAGTCAGGCAATAGATACGATCTTGAAAAAGTGAAGCATCAGCTGCCTGAACTCCACTTACTTCTTTGCCTGTCATAGGGTGTCCACCAACAAAAGCCACAGAGGAAGGGAGGTACTCTTCAGCCCAGCTAATGACCTGACTTTTAGTGCTGGCGACATCTGTCACTACCGTCCCAGGAGTTACCGAAGAAGCGATTTCCTGGAGTAACGAGCGCATCGTTCCAACTGGGGTGGCTAAAATAACCAGTTCGGCTCCTCGTACAGCGTCGGCAAGAGCATTGTATGGTTGGTCTATTGCACCTATCCTACGCGCCTGGTTACTGATACCCTTCGCCAGGTCATAGCCGGTTACTTGCTGCGCCGCTTTAGCTTTGTGGAGTGCCAGCCCTATCGAACCACCGATAAGTCCCAGACCTATGATTGCTACGCGATTAAACATCGACACTTCTCCTTATACCAAAGGAAGTTGCATTAAAAATAGACCAACCCATCCAGCCATTCAACGCCGCCCTCGCCGAGCGCAGTTCCCAACATCTCAGTTATTTCGTCGCTCAGCAAAATTGCGCGTGCTTTGCGATAGAGAGTAAGATAACGAGGTAGCACTTCAGGACCATACTTTTTCAGGATATCCGCCGCGAGCTGTTCAAGCAAAAGTTCATAACACAAATAGTCCTCTGGAATAGTATCCTCATACCAGTCAAAGCCACGTATAGTAACAGGCGTCTTCCCGTCCTCCTCTGGTACAAAAATTTCCGCGTATTTCTCATGAAGGTCCTTATTGACAATGCCTGCATGCCCGCTCACCTGTTGCGAAACCCAGAGCGCAGCAAACTTTAATTGCCATTCGTCAGCCCACAAAGGGTATTCTTCAGGATAAGGACGGGGGTCATTTTCAAGATAAGCAAGCGCCAACTCGTGGTACAACATAAAAGCAAGTTTTTCCAGCGTTGGCTCGCCAAAGATTGGGTCAAGTTCTAACGGCACAACGATGGTTGGAGGTGTAGTTACATCCGTCCAAAAAGGATGAGGATTGCCTGATTCCTCTTCCTCATCTCGTGGTGCAAGGTTCCAGTCATCAGGTGATACAAGCAGCAGCTCAATATCAGGCATAGGTTGACCAAGCAAATTTGTCAGCAATTTGCCAGCTTTATCGATAGCCTGAAAGACCCAACGCGCGAATTCATCTTCGTTTGCCGGGTAATAAACAGTGAGCGGTTCTGCTAGCGTCTCATAGCGTTCATAAGGAAAAAATACTCTGTTCGTCATTTCATAACCTCTCCAATGTTATATCATGCTTCCCTATGGATTGCCAACAAGCCAGGGAAAATGTGCCGCTGAAAGAAAAAGCCGATGTAGAACAATCTACATCGGCTCGTTCTAACGAGTGTTTCTTTACGGTTTTGTTTCCTCTGCTTTCGGCAATGCTCCTGGTATTTCTTCCTTCGGCACTGCCATTTCATCCTTTGGTTGTTCAATAAGGAGCGGCAAATCTTTTCCCTCGAGCTTATACTCGCGCAGTTCATCTGGTGTATTTTCTCTGCGGAAGCGACGGTAGAAGTCGGTATAAAGCTGGCGCAGCTTGCCCGGATTGATCTGTTTACCGCTATCGTAATACTCAAGCGCGACCTGGCCCATAGACCATGTAGCAGCGCCAGCGATGGCGCCAGCAACAAAATCACCGCCAAATGGAACAGCTTTTGCAGCCTGTTCCGCCAGGAAACGAAAACCCAGCCCTCCGGCCATAGTAGCAATCAATGCGCGTGCGTGCAACATAGCGTTGGTAGAGTCAATCGGTTCGCCATATAGAGCAGCCATGCGCAATACCAGGCGAATTTGTGCACCCAGGAGGATTGGAATATCGATTAACGGAATCGGCTCTATACCCGCGGCAAGGCTCACCAGAGTAGCATTGCGTATGATTCGCTGCCCCGCTGAACGACGATAAGCGGGTAATTCGTGTCCAATGACGAGTGCAGCCTCTGGACTTGCATCAATCATCGTTGGAATAAGTTCTTCGGCAACGTTCAGGCCAGTTTTGCCTGAGATAGGAATGACGCCAGCTACCCCAAGCATCACTGCCACTTCGGTTGCAAACTGATCCCCACTTTCTCCACCCTTCAATGCATCAACCTTATTGACGGCAACGATAATCGGTTTTCCCAGCTTCTTGATACTCTCATAGAGCTCACGGTCTAAAGTCTGCAGTCCCTTTGTGGCATCGATAAGAAACACGATAATGCTTGCTTGTTCCAGGCCGCTTTTTACCTCGTCATTAAGCTGCCCAGATTTTTCAATCCCCGGTGTATCGAGCAATGTAAAAGGTCCAAAGTCGGCGCGTATCAATGTGCGAGTAGTACCAGCTTCTGAAGAAACAGGCGAGAGTTTTTGTCCTTTGATTTTGTTGAAAAGGGTACTCTTGCCAGAATTAGGCTGCCCAACGATCACCACTGTATTATTCAGCCCATTTAGCACCTCTTCTTGAGCAGCTCTCCAGTTGACAGTCTTCATAAAGGTCTGTACCATCCCAATAGTAGCAGGGAGATTTTTGAGGGTATTTACCCCTAGATCACGTATATTTCTTGGCCTGTTACTTTTCCGAATAGCACTGTTAAAGGTATCCTTGGTAATTTTTTTCACATCCTCATCTTTAGATGGGTTCTGTATTTTTCTGTTAGCCACGCTTTCATTCCTTCCCTGATAAAATGCCGAGAGTTGGATAAAAGGCCATAAAAAGTATTTATATTCATTATAGCCGTATTGACCTTTCAATCGCAACTATTACAATAGATACGCAGGACTGCCATACATGGTATACTACGCAAGCATTGACTCCTCTATTTGTTTCTGCGATAATTCCTTTTGTAAAGTATTGGTATTGCGATAAATTACGAGGCGCGATGATGCAAGATACTCCAACACAAAGTGATATGGAACGCGACTATCATGCCGGATATGCACGCATCATGTGGTTTGCTGAACAGGCTAGACGACGTGGCTGGCGTATGAGTGATCGACAACTTGTCCACGAGATCAGGCACCGCGAACGAGCAGCCCAGATTCGTGAGAAGAGTTCCTTGCCCATGATTGGTCCAGAAGTGCAGTCTGCGGCATGGAACCGCGGTCAGGCCGATGCATTACGAGAACTTTTGCGATTACAACGCGAGCAAGACAGGTAGTAGGTAGGCAGTAATGACCTGCAATGCAACAAGCCTTTTACTCACGTGCGTACCAGTAGCGCAGCAGGTAAGATCCTGGCATCGTAACTTGTGGCATTTGACGTCTCACCATCCATCTGGATGTTCACAGATTGCTGGCATTCGATATGTACTGACCTGGCACGGAAAAAAGTCACTTCAGGTTGCTCTCCGTGTTCTCCCCTCTGTACAATGGGCAACAACCTCAAAGCACGTGGAAGGGGTGCATAACGAATGGCACAGACGTCGAAAAGCCCATCGTTGTATTTGGCGGTAGGATTAATGCGAAAACCAGCCCCATACGTTGGTCCGTTTGTCACCGCTATGATGACATAACGGTTGGTTCCCGCTTCAACAGGTTCTCCCTCTCCATCCAGAGCAAACTTAAGCCAGGGACAGCGATGATAACCAAAAAGCAGTTGTTTGATCGTTGTGCCATAGTAGAGCCGCGAACCACTCATGAATGGTATTTTTTTCATATAATTGGCGGCTACCGCAATATCGGCATCGAGTCCTACGCTAAAAGAATTAGCAAAATATCTCCCGTTGACTACGCCGGCATCCGATTCTACAAGCTGACCTGTAAAGGCGCGTTCAACCGCTGCAGCGGGATCATGTGGCAGTTTGAGCGTGTTCCAGGCGTAGTCATTACCGGAGCCAGCAGCAACTATCCCCAGGGGAACTCGCCTCCCGGCACGAAGCATACCATTGATAACCTCGTGAACAGAGCCATCACCGCCCACGATGATAACAGATCGTCCTTCTTTGGCCGCATTCATCGCGAGTTCTTGCGCTTCTCCTTGCCTGCTTGTCTCAACATACTCTGCCTGCGGTTCAGCATCTAAACGACGATGGAGTAATGCGCGGTACTGGTCCATTTTGCCGCGATTCGCCGCGGGATTAAGTAATACGATTGGATTATCAGAGGATGGCGAATGTTCCATAAAAATCCTCCTTCCCTGGGGCTAACGAATTTTAGCTGATTGTATCACTTTCGCGAAATCACTACAATTATCGCTAATGACATTGCAGTAAATTGCCTGAGCGCTACACAGCAGCCTGTTCCACAGGGAATAGAGCATATCACGTGTGTAACTCGATATGAAAGTCCTGATCGCAGAACTCGCACCAACCTGCGATGCTGTCCTCAGACTGGCGAATATTCGTGAGGCGGCGAGCACAACGACAGACATAGCCATGCTGGCGCGCTGGATTGCCAAAAACCAGTGCATGTGGCGCGACATCGCGTGTCACGACGGACCCTGCACCTACAAGCGCAAACTCCCCAATGGTTATACCGCAAACGATGACTGCTCCAGCCCCAATGGATGCTCCATACTTTACAAGTGTTGGCGTAATTTCCCAGTCATCTGCGCTTTTCAGCTTGCCAGTAGGTGTGATTGCGCGAGGAGCGAGGTCATTGGTGAAGCATACATGCGGGCCAACGAAAACACCATCCTCTAATGTTACACCTTCAAAGATAGAGGCGTTGTTCTGAATCTTAACGTGCGACCCAATATGCACATGCACATCAATGTAGACGCCTTTGCCTATATTACAGGTTTCGCCAATATGAGCATGCTCTCGTATATGAGCATGGCGCCAGATACGTGTACCCGCTCCTACGTAGGCTTCTGGAGAAACTTCAGCGGTTGGATGAATGTAAATAGATGATTGTACCATTTTTATCCTTCAACTTCTTTCAACTGAATCAGGAGGGTGTCTGCGGCTACCGTATCCCCTGGTGTAAAAAAGATTGCTTCAACCACACCATCAGCCGCGGTACGGATGGTATGCTCCATTTTCATAGCCTCCAGTTTTAACAGCGCATCCCCTTTATTCACTCGCTGGCCCACTTCCACCAGGTTCGCCAGCACTACTCCCGGCATTGGCGCTCGTAACGAACCACCTGCGTCAGCCGGGGCCCTGGGTTCTGGCAGCAGTTCCAGCGCGTGCAACCGAACTACCCCACTTCTCGTCTGGACCCACCATACGTTCTTAGCGCGTACAAACGTAACTCGTTGTCTGTGTCCATCCACCGTAACTATCATCTCGTTAGCGGTGCGCTCATTCAACTCCACGCTTGCGTTATTTTCTGGGTACAATTTGACCGTCACCTGGTAGGTTGATCCATCACGTTCCGGTGTAAAGTATACATCAATGGGGTCATCGCCTGGAGCAACAGCGTAGCGATAGAGCTGTGGCTGATTGCGATTATTGCGCCAGTAGCCACGGTTAGTATCGACCTGCGAATGATGCAGCCACTGCTCGAGCGTGACGGCGATCAGCGCCAGTGATACATCTCCGACCGGCTCAGACCAATTTGCGAAATAGTCAGCCAGAAAAGTGGTACTGAGTTCCCCCGCCAGGTAAACGGGATGGTTGAGGATATCACATAAAAAGGAGCGGTTATTGGTGAGACCCAGCATAACGGTCTTCTCCAATGCCCTCAGAAGGCGGCGGCCCGCCGTTGCACGATCAGGACCATGCGCTATGATCTTCGCCAGCATCGGATCATAAAAGATCGACACCTCGTCTCCACTCTGGATACCGCTCTCAACGCGAATCCCCTCCCCGTCTGGTTCACACCATAGCAGAATCTCACCCGTTACCGGCAAAAAGTCATGGGCTGGATTCTCTGCATAGAGACGTGCTTCCATCGCAGAACCTTTTATCTGCACAGCTTCCTGGCATAGTGGCAAAGGTTCCCCTTCAGCGACACGAATCTGCCACTCGACCAGGTCCAGGCCAGTTACACATTCAGTCACGGGATGCTCAACCTGGAGACGTGCGTTGATCTCCAGGAAATAGAATTTCCCCTCTCGATCCAGCAGAAATTCGACAGTACCGGCATTGCTGTAAATAACGCTGCGCCCGGCAGCAACAGCTGCCGCGCCCATTGCCGCCCGCAATTCTCCGGTCAGCGCCGCCGAGGGAGCCTCTTCGATCACTTTCTGGTGCCGCCGCTGAATCGAGCACTCTCGCTCACCCAGGTGGATCAGGTTTCCATGCGTATCACCGAATATCTGAAATTCGATATGACGCGGAGCCAGCAGCGCCCGCTCCAGAATCAGCTCATCTGAACCAAAAGCCTGTCGAGCCTCTCTGCGTGCCGAGACACACGCATCATGCAGGTCATCAAGGCGCTGTACCAGGCGCATACCTTTACCACCGCCGCCGGCTGCCGCCTTGACCATCAGTGGCCAGCCAATACGTTCGGCCTCTCGCCGCAAGGTATCCTCCGACTGATCGGCGCCACCGTAGCCTGGGAGTACAGGCACGCCAATACGCTCTACAAGTTCTCTCGCGGCATGCTTATTGCCCACCGCCGCGATAGTTGCCGGAGTCGGACCAATGAAAACCAGGCCTGCCTCCGCACAGGCCCGTGCAAAATCATTGTTCTCGGCCAGGAAACCAAATCCAGGATGAATGGCATCGGCTCCCGTTCGGCTGGCGGCGCTGATGACTGCGTCAATCACGAGATACGATTCGCTGGAAGGAGATGGGCCCACATGGATAGCCTCATCTGCCATGTGCACGTGCCGCGCATGTGCATCAGCGTCTGAGTAAATTGCAACCGAACGTATTCCCAGGCGCCTGCAGGTGCGAATGATGCGACAGGCAATTTCGCCGCGATTAGCTATGAGGATAGTACTTATCATACGTTCTTTCTCTCTGGCATCTCCGTAATCACATGCGAAATACGCCATACCTCGGCGGCCCAGGCGAAACAAAATCAACATTATGGGCAACAGACAGGCCAATACTGAGCACGCGGCGAGTGTCGCGCGGGTCGATGATTCCATCATCCCAGAGCCGAGCCGTCGCATAATACGGTGAGGATTCCTGGTCAAATTTTTGCCGTGTCATCTCCTGCATTAGTGTGATCTGTTGCATATCAGGCTCGATCCCCCTGGCTTTTGCCTGCTCTACCTGTACGATCGCCAGGACACCAGCCGCCTGTTCCCCTCCCATAACCGCCACCTTGCTGCTTGGCCATGTCCATAGAAAGCGGGGATCGTACGCTCGACCACACATACCGTAGTTCCCGGCACCATATGAGCCCCCAACGATAACAGTGAACTGGGGAACGGTGGAGGTTGAGACCGCGTTAACCATCTTCGATCCATGCTTGACAATCCCTTCTCGTTCGTACCTGGTACCCACCATGAATCCAGTGATATTTTGCAAATAAATAAGTGGAGTGCGAGATTGGTTACAGAGTTGAATGAATTGCGTTGCTTTCATAGCACACTCGGAAAAAAGTACACCGTTGTTCCCCAATATACCCACCGGGTAACCATTGATATGCGCATGGCCGGTAATCAGGGTTGGACCATAGTCGCGCTTGAACTCCAGAAACTCGGAACCATCGATGATGCGCGCAATGACTTCGCGCATATCGAAAGGGATACGCGGATCAGCTGGAATCACACCCAGCAGCTCTTCTGTGTCATAGTAGGGCTCCACAGGGCTCCGGCGGCGACCTGCAAGAGCCTTTTGCGCATTGAGATGGGCCACGATCTGGCGTCCTATACGAATTGCATCCCGATCATCTGCCGCTGTGTAGTCGCTGACACCTGAGATGTGCGCGTGCATATCTGCACCACCTAGCGTTTCATCGTCTACATCCTCCCCTATCGCCATTTTGACCAGGGGTGGTCCACCGAGAAAGACTTTGGCCTGGTTTCGCACCATGACCACGTAGTCGCTCATGCCAGGTACATACGCGCCACCAGCCGTGGAAGAACCAAAAACTAACGCGATCTGGGGGATACCTTGAGCCGACATGCGTGCCTGGTTGGCAAAGATTTTACCGCCCACGTCAGCAAAGATTTCCGCTGCATAGAGCAGATTGGCACCGGCTGATTCAACCATTGAAATACAAGGAAGCCGGTTCTCCTCGGCAATGCGCTGCCCTCGCAGTGATTTATCCAGCGTAATTGGGTAGACAGCTCCACCTTTAATAGTGGCATCATTGACGCCAATCATACACTCGACGCCACTCACGATACCTATGCCCGTGATCTGTGAAGCGCCGGGACACTCATCATTATACATACCATAGGCGGCCAGCGGTGAAAGCTCCATGAATGGCGTTCCGGGATCAAGCAGCAGTTCGAGCCGTTCGCGCGGTAGTAATTTTCCCCGCGCTCGGAACCTTTTGATGCTGCTCTCCCCTCCCCCCGCACGTGCCTGCGCCTGTCGCTCTTCAAGTTCAGTGACCAGTTGTAGCATCCATTCGCGATTGGTGGCAAATTCGGCGCTGTGGGGGTTGAGACTGGTTTCTAAGATGGACACGATGTACATATCTCCTAGGTAATGCGGGTGAGTTCTCTATCCTTTTTTTGGATAGCTCAACTATCACACAATCTAACAGCGAAAGTCAAGATGATCTTTCCACCTCTTGAACGTGACGTAATGCAGTTCAATTGAGCCGGTGACATGGTAACCATCAGACTTATAAGGAGCGCTCAGGCTCTTTATAGTATTGTGGGTTGGCAGCTTGCGGCCGCAAGCTGCCAACCCACAATACTATTTACTATCTTAGACCGCAGTGTCGTTTCTCAATGTCGTTTTCAAGATCCCGGTGAACGCCTCCAGGCTCTCACCTCCACTCACCCGGATGCGGTTCAATTGATAGGGCATCTCGCCATTTTGGATAGCTGAGAAAAACGAGAATGGATCAAGCGTCGCTCCCACGTAGCCATCGTTAAAGAGATCTGCCAGAACACGTTGCTGTTGGAGGAAGGTATCGTGATGGAATGGTTCGCCAACTGGATAGCAGAAGAATTGTATTGGCTGACCGAGCCGCGTTTCAAGCTCGTGCTTTGATAAGAGAAGTTCAGATTGTGTGCTTGTCCACGCAGGTGGTTGACCGATATTGACGTGGTGGGTTGTATGAGAAGCAATCTGCATCCCATCTCCAGCCAGCGTACGAATCTGGTTCCACGTCATGTAAGACCCTCCAATCATACCTGTAATGATGTAGAATACCCCACGGGTCAGGTTGTAGTCCAACAAATTACGAGTCGGCTTGTTAGAAACATGGTGATACATGATGATCGGCACTACCAACTTACGCGCTGGCGGCGAAGTTGGAACGAGCAGTGGAGCTTCCAGGTCTGCGGGCCCAGCCACCAGCACCAGCCAGAGTCCATGGTTCTGAGCTAATGCAAAGAGAGTATGTTCGAACAACCCATATGTCAGGGCAAGCCTGGAAGGGGCTGAAAGAAGATTCTCGGGGGCCGCTGCTTCCAGAGAAATGCTCGATGTCACCGCGTACGGATAGATCAGTGTCGTATCAGGATTACGCCAGGAATACACTATCTTGGGAGAGTCCTGGCTGTAATTCACAAACCTGATCGAACCAAATTTGGCCTGCTCAACATGTATGAAGTCCTGCTCCCCTTGCCAGTATTGCCTGGCATCGGGATGAAGCAATGACCACATCACCTTCCAGTTTTTCTGCATCATGGCATTCATAAAATGATGCATAACCTCGTCATATTGCGTGGAAGGCGTTACTGTGATCAGGTTTTTTGCTGCTGGAGCTTGAACATTACCGACCTGAGGAAAGAGAGGCGACCCATAGAGTTGCATGAAAAGGCCTATGGCTGTCCCTATACTCGCTAAGAATATCCCCAGCACAAGTGGTATCAGGATTCGCATTCCAGGTTTTCGGCGGGGCTGCCGCTTCACAAGCGGGTGCGTTGGCTGTTGGGAAAGCCGGCGGCCCTTTGGTATGTTCCCTGTTTGCATGTAAGCCTCTCAATCTGGTCCCTTTAGCCGAGAGCTACATTGTTCAGGAATGTTATCCACTCCATGATATCAATTATACTCAAGATGTGTCACAGATTGGTACTTGTGGAGTATTAAAGAGCGGCCTAACCATAACGTTACGGGAACGAAGAGGGATTGGCGACATTACCGAGGACAATGTGAATATTTTGCCGTATATTGTGCCGATTTAGGTCAGGTGTATCTTGTTCCAGTAGACCAGGTGGGGAGAACTCGCGCCCACCTGAGAATAGAGCCAGC
>WNFX01008004.1_pt1 | contig 11125 bp, 8 predicted proteins | sample 5400111 | NCBI WGS metagenome assembly WNFX01 (sample SAMN13153363, study PRJNA577476) | soil metagenome | isolation source: 40 cm soil or saprolite under grassland replicate 1 | place: USA:California | collected 2016-06-15
AATCATTGCGCAGTTGGGAATTTGTACAGGATTTTATGCTTGACAAAAGCCTGGGAGAATGGTATTGGGGCGTAAATGCTGATCATTCACCTATGATTCAGGAGGAAAAAGCAGGGATTTGGAAATGCCCCTATCATAACAGTCGTGCCTGTATGGAGATTATTCGCCGGATAAATCGAATCTTAAACTAAGAATTCATGGGAAGGATCGTTACATATTTTGCCTTTGCTATTTTGTTTTTTGGCGCTGCTGCGTTTAGTTCTCAAAAGAAGACAAGAGTAATTTTCTTTGGTGATTCTATTACACAAATGGGAATTAATCCCGGAGGTTATATTACATTACTGCGGGATTCGCTAAATAAAAAAGGTCTTTCCTCTCAGTATGAATTAATAGGCTCAGGAATTGGGTACAATAAAATTTATGATTTGTACTTACGAATGGATAGTGATGTGATGGTAAAGAACCCCGATAAGGTTTTTATCTGGATTGGAGTAAATGATGTAGGACATAAACGAAGCATGGGTACAGGAACCGATGAGATTATACAAATAATGACGACGGTGAATTAAATTACTATTCAAATATCATCCGGAACCTGGCAAAAAAATTTAATTGCGGTCTTGTTGATTTCAGAAAAGACTTTCATGAGTACGAGATTAATCATAACCCGGACAACAAAGACAGGGGCATTCTCACTGTAGATGGAATTCATTTAAATGAAGGAGGCAATCGTTTTGTGGCGACTAAATTTTTTGAATCTCTCACAGCAAAAAAATAAAACATGACCAAACAATCCTTAAAAAAGATCGGCATTTGTTTTTGTCTGTTGCTATTGAGCACCCTTGTTATTGCCCAGAAAGTTGCCGTATTCGATGGTCATGTTGACGTTGGCAAAGTGCTTCATGCAGGCACGGTTTCTTATAATGAAGAAACACAACAATACAAATTATCTGGTTCGGGCTCCAATATTTGGTTTAACCACGATGAGTTTAGTTATCTCTACAAAAAAATGAAAGGGGATTTTATTTTGCAAACCAGGTGTTCATTGATAGGTAAGGGCGTCGAAGAGCATCGTAAATATGGCTGGATGATTCGAACCAGCCTTGACACAAGTTCTCCAATGGTCTGTACGGCACTTCATGGCAATGGTCTTACTTCTTTACAATTTCGCAAATCCAAAGGCGCTAACGTAGAACAGGACACTTTTACAACACGACTACCTGATGTTGTCGAACTGGAAAGAAAGGGGAATAAATTTATGATGTCTGTTGCACACTGGGGCGAGCCTTATGTTATAAAACAGGTCTCGGATATTGATCTTGGCGATGAAGTGTATGTAGGTTTATTTGTGTGTGCGCATAACAAAGATGTAGTTGAGCAGGGAAATTTTTCCAACGTACGGATCATTACGCCTGCTAAAGAAAATTTTGTTCCTTACAGGGAATATATAGGTAGTCATATTGAGCTTATGAACGTATCCGATGGCAACCGAAAAATAATCTATACTTCTCCATTGTCGCTGCAAGCTCCAAACTGGACGCCCAATAACAAATCCCTCATTTATAATAGCAATGGCCTTATTTACAAATTTGATTTAGCCAAACGCACACCTGAGTTATTGAACACGGATACGGTTAAAAGAAATAACAACGATCATGTGCTTTCTTTTGATGGAAAAATGTTAGGATTGAGTAGCAGCGACGGAAAATATAATTCAATAGTCTATACAGTGTCATCAACCGGTGGAGTACCTAAAAGAATTACGCCGGTTGGACCCTCCTATTTACATGGATGGTCGCCTGATAAAAAGTTTCTTGTTTACACTGCAGAACGTGGTGACGGTAACTTTGATATCTATAAAGTTTCTTCTGCCGGAGGACAAGAAATTCGACTAACGACCGCAGCAGGTCTCGACGATGGTCCCGAATTCAGTCCCGATGGGAAATATATTTATTTTAATTCTACACGAAGCGGCACAATGCAGATTTGGCGAATGAACAGCAATGGCAGCAACCAGGTGCAGATCACATCGGATGAATTCAATAACTGGTTTCCCCATATTTCTCCGGATGGAAATTGGATTGTGCTTTTAAGTTTTTTGAAAGATGTGAAACCGGATGATCATCCGTTTTACAAGCATGTATATCTCCGCCTGATGCCGGTGAGTGGAGGTCAGCCAAAAGTGATTGCTTACGTTTATGGCGGGCAGGGCTCTATTAACACACCATCATGGTCACCCGATAGTAAAAGGATCGCATTCGTGAGTAACTCAGGAATAAAGGAATAACAATATATAGCCACAAAGACGCTAAGACACAAAGTTTTTCTTCACGTCTTTGTGGCAAAAACAAGAATGAATTGGTCAGATGAAATTTAAAGAACTGTCACAGTTAGAGGAAGAAATTGGTAAAGCCATTGTGAACGCTGCTTTTAAAGTTCACAAAGAATTGGGTCCCGGTTTGCTTGAGAAGGTTTATGAAGTCTGCGTCGCTCATGAACTCAGAAAGGCAGGCTATGATGCAAAACGACAGATAGATATCCCCATTGTTTACGATGGAATTCAGTTTGATGAGGGGTTACGATTAGATCTATTGGTAAATAATTTAGTTATTGCTGAATTGAAGGCAATTGATATAGTTAATCCAGTTTGGGAAGCGCAAATTATAAGTCATTTAAAATTGACAAAATTTAATCTTGGATACTTAATCAATTTTAATGTTCCTTTAATTAAAGATGGGATAAAACGATTTCGAAACTGATTAATGCCACTAAGACACTAAGTTCTTCTTTGCGCCTTCGTGCCTTGGTGGCAAATTTTAAAACACATTATCATTTAAAAAAAAATCAAATTGCTCGTCATGAAAATGATTAACTATTTTGCCTGCTTTATTCTTTTCCTGCTTTTAATAAACCGGGCCGCTGCACAAACAGCCACAAAAATCAACACCACCATTGAGAGCAAAATAGACCAGTTATTAAAGCAAATGACACTGGAAGAAAAAGTGGGACAGATGGCCCAGGTAGCCATTGATGTAATTGGCAAAGTTGATTATTCAAAACAAACATTTACTGTTGACCCCGACAAGTTGAATGATGTGGTAATAAATTATAAAGCAGGATCAATTTTAAATAGCCCACCGGGCGTTCTTCTCACAGCGCAACAATGGAACCAGGTGATAAACGACATTCAAGGTGCTGCACAGAAAACAAAAATGAAAATCCCGGTGCTATATGGCCTTGATGATATACATGGAGTGAATTATGCGGCAGGCACAACTTTGTTTCCCCAGCAAATTGGACAGGCAGCTACATGGAATCGACAATTGGTTTATGACGCTGGTGTTATTACTGCGTATGAAGGAAGAGCGGTTGGCGTGCCGTGGACATTTTCACCCGTAGTTGACCTGGGAACAAATCCGCAGTGGCCGCGCATTTGGGAAGACTATGGCGAAGATCCTTACCTCAGCGCAGAATTAGGGGTTCAGTTCACAAAAGGAGTACAGGATCCTTTGGGTAGCAAAGAAAAACTGGTTGTGAGTTTGAAACATTACATGGCTTATTCAGATCCAAAATCGGGACACGACAGAACAGATGCGTGGATTCCTGAACATTATTTACGTGAATACCATTTGCCAGCTTTTGCTGCCGCTGTCAAGGCCGGTGCGAGAACAGTGATGGTGAATTCGGCATTAGTCAATGGCATACCAGGGCATATTAATAAACATATACTCACCGATATTTTAAAAAATGAATTGCACTTTACAGGGTTTGTTGTAACTGATTGGCAGGATATTGAAAATATTTATCGTCGGGATAAAGTTGCAAAAACGATGAGAGAAGCGGTCATGCTGGCCATCAATGCTGGCATCGATATGTCAATGATCCCCTACAACTATAAAGAATTTTGTACAGATTTAATTGCCCTGGCTAAGGAGGGAAAAGTTCCTATGACCCGGATTGATGATGCAGTCAGAAGAATTCTTCGGGTAAAATATGAGCTTGATCTTTTCAATACGCCAAGTACTTGGTTAAAAGATTATCCAAAATTCGCCAGTGGTGAATTTCAAAAAGCGGCTTACAACACAGCAGCCGAATCTATCACTTTGCTGAAAAATAGAAATAATGTCCTGCCAATTTCCAAAACAGCAAAAATAGTAGTGACCGGGCCGAATGCTAATTCCATGCGCTGCTTAAACGGCGGCTGGACTTACACCTGGCAGGGAGACAGAACCAATGAACTGGGTGCGCAGTACAATACAATTCTTGAATCGCTGACGAATAAATTTGGCAAAGGAAATGTAACCTACGTGCCGGGAGTGGCCTATAAGGAAAGAGGTCCCTATTTTCTGGATTCAATAATAAATATTGATGCAGCAGTGCAAGCGGCAGCCAATGCAGATTATGTTTTATTGTGCATTGGTGAAAACAGTTATACTGAAACACCGGGAAATTTGGAAGACCTTAGTTTATCGGATAATCAAATCGCGTTAGCCAATGCATTGACAAGAACGGGTAAGCCGGTGATCGTTGTTTTAAGTGAAGGACGCCCAAGAATTATCAGTAAGATTGAACCGGGTGTCGCAGCTATTCTTCACACCTATTTACCGGGAAATTATGGTGCGGATGCCCTTGCTGATATTCTCACCGGAGATCTAAATCCTTCGGGTAAGTTACCTCTTACCTATCCACGTTATTCAAATTCTCTTGTAGGCTATATACACAAACCCGCAGAAGGAGCTGGCAATCCACAGGGCGGAGCATTCATGCCTCAATATCCATTTGGCTTTGGCTTATCATACACGAGTTTCTCCTATAGTAATCTGGCTATCGACAAAAATATTTTCGGACCCGATGAAACAGCAACCATTACGGTGACAGTTAAAAACGAAGGCAATCGTGAAGGAAAAGAAGTTGTTCAATTGTTTATTTCGGATTTGGTTGCTTCCTTCACGCCGGATGTAAAGAGATTGAGAGGGTTTGAAAAAATTAATTTGAAAGCGGGGGAATCAAAAACAGTAAGTTTTAAAATTCCAATGAAACAATTAGCCTTTGTGAATCCCGGTAATAAAATGGAATTAGAGGAAGGTGAATTCAATATCCAGGTTGGGGATCTTCAGCAAAAATTTTCAGTAAATAAAACGGTTGTGTTTTGAGATGAAAAAGTCAAGTCTGCTGATATTGTATTTGGCAATCGTATTCTTTTCAGAAGCAGGAGATTTTGTTAAAACTAATGATGGAATTATCGTTCATCCCGACGCAAATTATCCGGGCAATGCAAAAGAGGTGGAGTTGAAAGTGATTGCTGACAATATTATCAGGGTAATTGCCATTGTTGATAAAAATGTAAAAGTTGATAAAAGTCTTATTGTCAATATAACAGGAAACACAAATGGAAAATGGAATGTAGTAAGTGATAAGCAGACGGTTCGCTTAAAAACTTCAAAGCTTACTGCCGCAGTTGATCTTCACACAGGTACTGTAAGCTTTTTTGATAATAACGGGCGAAAAATAGTAGCAGAAAAAGAATACAGCCGCACGCTGCAGCCACAGGTTTTTGAAGGAGAGTCTTTATATACCATACGACAGGACTTTATGACGTCAGCAGGTGATGCCTGGTATGGATTGGGACAGCACCAGGATGGTTTGATGAATTACAGAACTTACCAGGTGCAACTTTTTCAAAACAATACGGAGGTAGCTGTTCCTTTTTTGGTATCGAAAAAAAATTATGGGATTCTTTGGGACAATTATTCATTGACAGAATTTGGTGATGTGAGACCATATCAATCATTAAGCGCACTAAAGCTTTACTCAAAAAAAGGAGCGCAAGGTTGGTTAACCGCGAGCTATTATAATGATAAAAATGATAGTGCGAAAAATTTCATTGAAAGACCTGAGTCATCTATCAATTATGAGTTTTTGGGCGATTCAAGACTTTTTCTTCCAAAGGAATTTAAACCTCAAAATGGGATGGCTATATGGGAAGGAAGTATTGCGTCTGAGATGAGCGGTATTCACAAATTTCGTTTTACCTATGCAGGTTATTTACAAGTTTGGATAGACAATAAATTAGTCTTAAACCGCTGGCGACAAAATTGGAATCCTGGTTCTGCTATTCTTGATGTCGATGTTGAAAAAGGAAAGAAGTACTCTCTTAAAGTACAATGGATCCCATACGGCGGCGAGTCTTACATTTCCTGTAAATGGTTACCGCCATTAACCGAAGAAGCGAAGAACGGTTTCAGCTTTTCATCCGAAGCTGGTAAGCAGCTTGATTATTATTTCATCACGGGTGCAAATATGGATAGTGTGATCTCTGGCTATCGCCAGCTAACGGGTAAAGCCGTTCTGTTACCAAAATGGACGTTCGGTTTCTGGCAAAGCCGAGAACGGTATAAAACACAAGAAGAAATTTTAAACATTGTTGATGAATTCAGAAAAAGGAAAATCCCTTTCGATAATATCGTAGAGGACTGGTTTTATTGGAAAGAGGATCAGTGGGGCAGCCAGCAATTTGATGCCGCACGATTTCCAAACCCTGATAGCATGATCGCTGTGCTGCACAAAAAATACAACACCCATTTTATGATATCTGTGTGGCCAAAATTTTATGAAGGTGTTTCAACTTACAACGAGTTTGATAAAAAAGGTTGGTTATACAAACGAAATATTGTTGACAAACAAAGAGATTGGGTTGGAGCCGGTTATGTTTCCACCTTTTATGACGTATTCAATAAGGATGCACAAAAAGGATTTTGGGATTTGCTAAACAAAAACCTTTATTCAAAAGGCGTCGATGCCTGGTGGATGGATGCCAGCGAGCCGGATATTCTATCGAATGTCGCACCTCCGAAAAGAAAAGAACAAATGTCGCCAACAGCTTTAGGTCCTGCTGCATTGGTGTTGAATGCTTATCCAATGCAAAATGCAAAAGGCATTTACGAAGGACAGAGAACAACAAACCCGCACAGCCGCGTTTTTATTTTAACGCGTTCTGCATTTGCGGGCTCGCAGCGTTATGCTGCCGCTACCTGGAGTGGTGACATTGCATCCCGTTGGGAAGACATGAAATCTCAAATCTCGGCAGGAGTAAATTTCTCTATGTCGGGCATTCCATATTGGACAATGGATATTGGCGGTTTTGCAGTTGAAGGAAGATATGAGAAGCCAAATGAGCAGGATCTTGAAGAATGGAGAGAACTGATGACAAGATGGTACCAGTTCGGTGCTTTTGTTCCATTGTTTCGTTCACACGGGCAATTCCCATATCGTGAGATGTTCAATACTGCACCCGAAAACCATCCTGCCTATCAAAGTATACTTTATTATGACAAGCTACGCTATCGTTTATTGCCTTATATCTATTCTCTGGCAGGTGCAGCCTATCACAGTAATGGGAGCATGATGCGTGGCCTGGTGATGGATTTTCCAAACGACACAGCCGTTACCAGTTTGAGTGATGAATTTCTATTTGGGTCTTCCTTGCTTATAAACCCCATTTATACTTATAAACAAAGAACCAAAGAAGTGTATTTGCCAAAGGGTTCAGATTGGTACGAAATTTACAAAGGGCAATATTTTGACGGCGGAAGAAAAATTGTAACAGATGCACCTTATGAAAGAATGCCTCTTTTTGTAAAAGCAGGCTCCATCATTCCTTTCGGACCGGAATTGCAGTACACATCAGAAAGACCGGCTGATACAATTACTTTATTTATTTACACTGGTAAGAATGCATCATTCAATTTGTATGAGGACGAAGATGTCAATTACAACTATGAAAGAGGTTTGTTCTCAAGTATAAAAATGGATTATGATGAACAAACAAAATCATTAACGATTCATGATAGAAAAGGAGAGTTTCCGGGAATGTTGCAAAAGAGAGTATTTAATATCATTTGGGTTACAAAAAACAGGTTAAAGCCTTTGGATTTTAATCAATCATGGGATGAACAAATAATTTATGACGGCAAACAAAAAATAACTAAGATGAAATAAGTACTATATGAAAACTTCATTGACAATAAAAAAGGCATTTTTATTATCAACCATTTTTTTCTTATTGCAAGGATGCAAAAAATCTACCAATGATGGCGACGGTGGCGGCGGTGGAAATGGCGGCGGTGGAGGTGGAAATCCTGCTGTTGATCCTTCTATAGCTAATACAATCGGTTTTTTTCTCAACGATTGGTCTGAACAAAACTTTACTATTCCGGCTTATGAAGATGCTTCGATTGCTTCTTCGGCGGCAACTGTGTTTATTACCGTTGATGCTTCTAACATCATCACAAAAGTTCCAAAGACGGTTTTTGGACAAAATGCAAATATCTGGATGACGCAGATGGTGACGGAACCAACATTAATAAATCATATAACTAATCTTCATCCAAATATTATACGCTTTCCCGGGGGAAGTTTAAGTGATGTGTATTTCTGGAATGCAAATCCCGGGATTCATCCGGCTGACGCTCCTGACTCTTTAGTTGATGCTAGCGGGAACAAACTTGCTGCCGGTTACTGGTTTGGGAAAAACACGCAGGGCTGGACGATGTCTGTAGACAATTATTATAACATGCTTCAGCAAACCGGCAGCGAGGGAATCATTACTATTAATTATAGTTATGCACGATATGGAATGAGTGCAAATCCTGTAGCCACAGCAGCACATCTTGCGGCTGATTGGGTGCGGTATGATAATGGTCGCACAAAATATTGGGAAATTGGTAATGAAGATAATGGAACCTGGGAAGCTGGTTATAGAATTAATGTCACCAACAATCATGATGGTCAACTGGAAATCATAATGGGTAATCTATACGGCCAGCATTTTAAAACATTTGCTGATTCGATGAAGAAGGCAGCGCAGGAAATTGGAAAAACAATTTATATCGGTGCCCAGCTTTTGGAAAAGCAACCTGAGAGTTGGCAAACGCAAACAGACAAAACATGGAACCAGGGTGTATTGAACCAGGGAAACACAGCTGCCGATTTTTATATTATTCACAGTTATTTTACTCCTTACCAGCAGAACTCCTCGGCGGATATAATTCTGAATACTGCAACAGATAATATGAGCTCAATGATGAATTATGTAAAAACGAGTTTTACAAGCGCAGGCGCCACGATAAAACCGATTGCTTTAACCGAGTGGAATATTACATCTCAAGGATCAATGCAGCAGGTTTCTTTTATAAATGGCATGCATGCAGCTATTCTTCTTGCTGAAGCACTGAAAAATAATTATGGTGAAACCAGTCGCTGGGATTTTGCAAATGGATGGAGTAATGGAAACGATCATGGCTTATTCAATATTGGGGATGAACCGGGAGTGAGTAAATGGAATCCGCGACCTGCCTTTTACTACATGTATTATTTCAAAAAAATGATTGGTGACCGTGTGTTAAACACTACTGTAATCGGATCAACTAACGTTCTTGCTTATGCTTCTTCGTTTACGTCGGGGCAAAAAGGAGTGATGGTGGTAAATAAAGAAAATACATCGCGGACGATAAATGTGAGTTTGCAAAATGCGACGGCAGGCGCCCGGTTCTATTGGTACATGTTAACGGGAGGAACTGATAACGGAGAATTTTCCAGAAAAGTTTTTGTAAATGGCAAAGGGCCAGCAGAGGCATCTGGCGGGCCGGCAATAGAATATACAACAATAAAACCTTATTCAGCAACTACACAGAATGGAATCAGGTTAGCATTGCCCCCACGATCGGTGGTGTATATGGTGATGGATAAATGAAAAGCCAACTATGAGATTCATTCCCTTCCTTGAGGGGCGAATTTAGTGGACTTCGAAATAAAACGACTGGGGTGGACCCGGTATCAAAAAACTTACACCAAAAAATCTAACGATGAAAAAAGTTTGGTTAATCCTTCTTCTTTTTTTAAGCTGTAAAATTTTTGCCCAAAAATTTGAAGGGCTTGCTTTAACGCCGCCGATGGGATGGAACAGCTGGAATACTTTTCAAACTAATATCAATGAGCAATTGGTAAAAGACGTTGCAGATATAATTATTTCATCCGGAATGAAAGATGCAGGTTATACTTATGTTGTTTTGGACGACGCATGGATGGCGAACGAAAGAGATGCAAAAACCGGTGACCTGGTTGCTGACCCAAAAAAGTTTCCTCGTGTTGTGCGGGGACAAAAACCTGTGCTGGTTACCCGGGTACAAGGGGATTTGAGTACCAGGATGCGAGGCTTTATGCTTCATGGGGGGTGGACTATTTAAAATTTGATTGGTGCAATACAGAAGGTATTAACGCAAAAGAAGCATATATGACAATGAGTAAGGCATTGAAGACCGCGGGCCATCCGATAGTTTTTAGTTTGTGCGAATGGGGAAGCAACAAACCCTGGGAATGGGCGGCGCCCGCGGGACATTTGTGGAGAACAACAGGAGATATCTATCCACAGTTTGACGGGACTCACAAGTTTGACAATTGGGAGGCATTGGGCATGATGCATATTGTTGATCTGCAAAACGGCTTGCGCAAATATGCGGGTCCCGGACATTGGAATGACCCCGATATGCTTGAAGTAGGAAACGGATTTACCAGAGTAGAGAATAAAACACATTTTTCAATATGGTGTATGCTCGCGGCCCCATTAATGGCTGGGAATGATTTGAGAAAAATGAATGAAGAAACGAGATCGATATTGACAAATAAAGAAGTGATTGCGGTTGACCAGGATTCACTCGGCATTGAAGCACTAAAGTACAGTGACAATGATAGCTTGCAGATTTGGTTCAAACCATTGAGAAATAATAATTGGGTTGTTTGTTTTCTAAACCGGAGCAATAAGACAAGACAACTGGAATTCAATTGGCAAAATGAAGTAGTAATTGATACTCTTGCGAAAACAGAACTGAACACAAAAGCAACAACGTATAAACTCCGTGATCTTTGGTTAATGAAAGATATTGGTGATACAAAAAAGCCATTGAAGACGATTATCGCTTCGCATGATGTTTTGATGCTTAAACTGGGCAAGTAAAAATTTGGTTGAGACAATTCGTTAATAATGCCCGCGGATAATAGGCTTTATTTTTTCGTCATACAAATTGCGCAGTTTATAATGAATTGATTGATCTAACCGGGGCAGATCAGA
>WNFX01014862.1_pt1 | contig 11125 bp, 10 predicted proteins | sample 5400111 | NCBI WGS metagenome assembly WNFX01 (sample SAMN13153363, study PRJNA577476) | soil metagenome | isolation source: 40 cm soil or saprolite under grassland replicate 1 | place: USA:California | collected 2016-06-15
AAGCTTCGATTGGATCGGGACACCGAGAACGGGCAGCCACGTATGAGCAGCAATGACTCCCGCCAAATGTGCTGCGCCGCCGGCGCCGGCGATGATCACTCGGAACCCCCGATCGGCTGCTGTCCGAGCAAACTCTGCGGTAGCATCGGGAGTGCGATGAGCAGATAGTACGCGCGCTTCATTCGGCACACCAAGAGCATTGAGCGTTTCTGCAGCGTGCCGCATCGTTTCCCAGTCGGATTTGCTGCCCATAATAATGGCGACGACAGGCTTCGATTCAGGCATGGGCAAATTGTAGGGCGTTTCTGTGAAACGCCAAGCCCGGCTTCCCCGATCCTTCTGCGTAAGCATCTAGCTGAAGCCAGGTGTTAATGAGATATTGTATCATAAATTGCCGCAACAAATCGATCGTTCTCATCGGGATGATGGGCGCAGGCAAATCGTCCGTTGGACGTTGCCTGCAGCTGCGGACGAAGCTCGCCTTAGTGGATATCGATGACATCGTTGCCTCGCATTTCGGAACCTCGATCCCCGAAATCTTTTCCAAATACGGCGAGCAAGTCTTTCGCGAAATCGAAACTCAAGCACTTCGTGAAATGGCACCGGCTAAACAGACGATCATCGCAACGGGCGGCGGAATCGTAGTACGCAAAGAGAATATGCATTTGCTAAAACAGCTTGGCATCGTGGTATGGCTGGACTGCAACGAAGAAACGCTTTTCGAACGCGCATGGCGATCCGGGAATCGACCGCTGCTACGCGCGGAGAATCCAAGAGAGGCGTTCGCGCGAATGTTACAGGCACGCCTGCCACTTTATGCCAAAATTGCGCAAATCCGGGTTGATACGTCAATGCTTACAGACGAAGAAGTTGCCGTGGCAATTGTGAGTAAGCTCAGGAAGCTTGGCCGCAATTGGAGACCGGGATCACCGATCCCGCCTACAAGATGATTCAGATTTCGAGCGAGAAATTAAAGGAACAGCTCGTCTCTTTTGCGCACGAAATTGGTTTCAATTCATGTCGCATAGCGGAGTGCACGGCGCCGGCCCATGCAACTGAATTTCGCGAATGGTTGCGCGAGGGCGCGCACGGCGAAATGAATTACATGGAGCGCGGCGAAGACAAGCGTTGCGATCCGGAGAAGGTTCTGCCCGGCGCGCGATCGATTGTGGTTTTGGCGTTAAACTATTTTCAGGGTGAACAAGTTCAGCGGCCTCAAGCCGCCGCTACAGGAAAGATTGCGCGCTACGCCTGGGGCGATGACTACCACGAAGTGATCGGGGCAAAGCTCGACGAGGTTGACCAGTTTCTTCGCGGGTTCAGCGGACAGCAAAAATGTTACGTCGATACTGGTCCGGTTTTGGAGCGTGATTATGCCGCGCAGGCCGGCGTCGGCTGGCATGGCAAAAACACGATGTTAATCGATGAACAGCACGGGACCTGGTTCTTTCTTGCGGAGATTTTGACGACCCTCGAATTGACGCCGGATCAGCCAGTTCGTGATCGCTGTGGAACATGTGAGCGCTGCATCACGGCCTGCCCGACTGGTGCGATTACAGCGCCGCATCGACTCGACGCCCGCCGCTGCATCTCTTATCTAACGATTGAATTGAAAGGCTCCATTCCGCTGGAGCTTCGGCCGCTTATCGGAGATCGGATCTTCGGTTGCGATGATTGTCTGGAAGTCTGTCCTTGGAACCGGTTTGCTCAGGTTTCGCACGAAACGGCTTTCTCGGCACGCAAATCGACTAACGGTATGTCGTTACGGGAATATTTGGAACTGACTGACGCAGAGTTCCGCGCGCTTTTCAAAAATTCGTCAATCAAGCGAATCAAGCGTCGCGGGTTTCTGCGCAACGTGTGTGTCGCCTTGGGCAACGCAGGCGACGCGTCCGACATTCCGGCGCTCGAACGCGCCGCAGCCGATCCAGAGCCACTGATCGCGGAGCACGCGCGGTGGGCGATTCACCAAATTCGGGCTCGACGCGAGACCAGTCCGTCCGATCGGCAGCAAATATCGGCGTCATCCAACGAAGTGGTAATTAATTGAATCCAAAACCGTTCTTGAGCGCATCCCAAGTTTGTCATGAACGGGATTTCGTTTGCAACTGGAAAAGTCCAGCCGGAATTAGAAGTAAAAATTTCCCCTGAGGTCGCAGGCGAAATCATCGAGCTACCGGTGGAAGACGGAAAAGAAGTGAAGAAAGGCGATTTACTCGTACGGGTCCGCCCGGATTCGTACAAAGCGCTGGTGGAACAACAGGAAGCAGCGATCAGCGCGGCGAAAGCGACAAATCTTCAGCAGAAGGCGACGATGATGAAGACGGAGCAGGACTTCAAACGAGCGGAGGACTTGTTCAACAAGAAGCTGATCTCGGCGCAGGAAGATAACGCAGCGCAGGCCGCTTACGACGTCGCCAAAAATACCTATGAAAGTTCGCTCCACGAAATTGAGCGCGCGCAAGCCGGCTCGAGTCAGGCGCGCGATCAATTGTCGAAGACAACAATTTACTCGCCCATCGACGGCACCGTCACAGTTCTCAACAGCAAACAGGGCGAACGTCTCGTCGCCACGGGACAATTCGCTGGCACAGAAGTGATGCGCGTGGCTGACCTCGGCCACATGGAAGCGCGCGTCGATGTGAACGAGAACGACGTCGTGAATGTGAAGGTGGGCGACAAAGTCGAAGTAAAAGTTGACGCTTACGCCGATCGGAAATTTCACGGCACCGTTTACCAAATTGGTAACACCGGAAAAACAACCGGCTCCGGCACACAAGAAGAGGTCACCAACTTTGAGGTGAAAATTCGAATCGAAGACCACGATGTGACACTCAAACCCGCGCTTAGTTGTACTGCAGAGATTCAGACGAACGAGGTGAAAGACGTCGTGGCCGTACCGATGCAGGCCGTGACCATTCGCACCGGCGAGAGCAATTTGAGTCCAGAAGAAATCGAAAAGAAAAGGAAGAAGGTAGCGCAGCGCGACAAAGGTGATAACAACGCGGAGTTCGTCAACGAGCGGGCGGAGAAAGCGGCGCAAAAGGAAGAACGCGAAAAACTGTCGAAGGTTGTATTCCTAAAAAGAGGCAACAAGGCACAGGTGGCGAAAGTGACGACTGGAATTTCCGACGACACTTACACCGAAATCAAAAGCGGCGTTCAACCCGGCGATGAAGTGATCTCGGGAAGTTATAGTGCGATCAGCCGAAAGTTGAAAGACGGCGCCAAGGTGGCTCTTGATAAAGAAGGAATGAAGTAGTCTCGGCGAGCGACTGTCGACGTTAGGATGGAAACTCGAAATTCAGTCAGACCGCTCGGCCCGGTCGTGATCGACATTGAGAACATCACTAAAGACTACATCATGGGTGAGGAAATCGTGCGCGCGCTGCGCGGTGTGACCTTGCAGATTCGCCGCAACGAATACATCGCCATCATGGGCCCAAGCGGGAGCGGCAAATCGACGCTGATGAACATGCTGGGTTGTCTCGATACCCCGACCTCCGGCCGCTATGAGTTCAACGGCAAGAACGTTGCCGACATGGATGACGACGAGCTCGCAGCCGTTCGTAACCGCGAGATCGGATTTGTTTTTCAAACGTTCAACCTTCTGCCAAGAGCAACATCGTTGCGTAACGTCGAGTTGCCGCTCATTTATGCTGGTATCGAGCCCGAACGACGCGAGGAACGCGCGACCCAGGTGCTGGCAGATGTCGGCCTGAGTGATCGCATTCACCACAAACCCAACGAACTTTCCGGCGGTCAACGTCAGCGAGTAGCGATCGCGCGCGCGCTCGTCAACGGACCATCGATTATTCTGGCGGATGAACCGACCGGTAACCTCGATTCCAAAACCGGTGAAGAAATTATGCAGTTACTCGAGGATTTATATCAACGCGGCAACACAATCATCCTTGTGACGCATGAACGGGACATCGCGGCGCACGCGCGGCGCACGGTGCATTTGCGCGACGGACTCATCGAGATGGATCACGCTGGATTTATTGCGGAGATCGATATGCCGGTTGCGAGACAACTATCGACATGAAACGTCTTCTTTACGAGCTGAGCGAAAGTTGGAAGATCGCGGCCGCGCAAATGCGCTCAAACCTGACGCGCTCAACGCTCACGGCACTCGGCGTTATTATCGGCATTATCGCCGTGACGTTAATGGGCACCGCGGTGAACGGAATATCCATAGGTTTCGATAAAAGCATGGCAGTGCTTGGCGATGATATTCTCTATGTTACGCAATGGCCGTGGAAGCCAGTGGACGACTGGTGGAACTACCGCGATCGCAAAAAAATCAAAACCGAATACGCCGACACCTTGAACCGCATGATCGCGGCAACGCCGAACTCGAATCTGGTTCTGGCCGTGCCGACATCGAATTTGATGCGATCAATCAAATATGGCGGGAACCAGGTGGACAACGTGTTCGTTCTCGGGACCACATCAGATTTCATCGTAACGTCGACCATCGATTGTACAGCCGGGCGATTCTTCAACGAACTCGAATCGCGTGGCGGGGCCAATGTTGTCGTGATCGGCTATGACGTGGCCGACGCGCTCTTTCCTTCTGAAAACCCGATTGATAAATCAGTGCTGATTAACGGCCAATTGTTCAAAGTCGTCGGCGTAAATACGCGACAGGGTACGTTTCTCGGTTTGTTCAGTTGGGATTCGATGGTGGCTATGCCGCTGGGCGCGTTTAACAAATATTTTTCGGCAAAAAGCGAATCGGACGTTCGCGTGAAAGTGAAAGACAAGACCAGACTCGCCGATGCCAAGGATGAGCTTACCGGTTTGATGCGGCGCGTGCGCGGACTGCCACCGGAGAAAAAGGACGATTTCTCTATCAACGAGCAACAGGCCTTCAAAAGCACGCTCGATCCGGTGAAAAACTCAATCGCGATCGCCGGTCTGTTTATCACGGGCTTGTCGCTTTTCGTCGGCGCGATCGGCATTATGAACATCACGTTTGTTAGTGTGAAAGAGCGCACGAAAGAAATCGGAACACGCAAAGCGCTCGGCGCGCGGCGGCGAACGATCCTGCTGCAATTCCTGATCGAATCAACAGCGCTTTGTTTGCTCGGCGGATTCATCGGCCTCGTGTTTGCTTACTTAATGTGCTTCGGCATCGGCAAAGCTTTTCCCTCGTTTCCGATTCATTTCTCGGTTGGCCTCGTAATGGTGAGCATGATTGTTTCAATACTCACGGGCTTGTTTTCGGGCTTCGCGCCGGCCTGGACGGCGTCCCGCCTCGATCCCGTAACGGCACTCAGGTACGAGTAAAATAGAGATGCTATTTAGCGAGATTATGAAGATGGCGTGGTCGTCCCTCGGCGCGAATAAACTGCGTTCGGCGCTGACAATGCTCGGCATCACGATCGGGGTCTTTTCAGTAATCTCGGTCATGACTGCAATCGGCGCGTTGCAATATTCAATTGAGAACGGCTTGAGCTTTCTCGGGTCGAACATCTTTCAGTTCGGCAAATATCCGGCCAATATCAGCGCGAGCGGCGACGTGCAGGAAAAATTTCGCAACCGACACAACATTTCATACCAACAGGCGCTTCATTATTATCGATTGATGGAAGGCGAGGCGCGCGAGATTTGCCTCAAGAGTTTTGGTTACGAAGTGAAAGGCCAGGCGGTTTACAACGGCGTAAAAACAACGCCAAGCCTTCTCATTGTCGGAACGAATCGAAGTTTTCTCACCGCGAATGCTTACACGCTCGGTTACGGCCGTAATCTGAACGATGAAGACGTCGACCTTTCACGTCGCGTGATTGTCGTTGGAAAGATGATCGAGAAAAGATTGTTTCCACATGAAACGCCGATAGGCAAAGTCGTTCGGGTCAGCGGACACACCTACACGATTGTCGGCGTGCTCGCTGAAAAAGGGACAGCCTTCGGCCAAAGCCAGGACGACCTTTGCATCATGCCGATCACGCGGTTTTTCGAGGATTACGGCGAAGCGAAACGCACCGTCAACATCGCGACGCAAGCGTTCACGCAAGACACTTACAATCGCACGTTCGATCGCGGCATCGGCGCAATGCGTATCGCACGCGGCTTGCGCCCGGACCAGCCGAACGATTTCGAGATTTACAGCAATGACTCGCTCAAGAGCGCGTTTGTCAACGTGGCGGGATATGTGCGAGTAGGAGCGTTCGTCATCAGTCTCATCGCGCTGGTCGCCGCGGGAATCGGCATCATGAATATCATGCTGGTAAGCGTGACCGAGCGCACAAAGGAAATTGGCGTCCGCAAATCGATCGGCGCTCGCAGCCGTGACATCTTGCGACAATTTTTGACCGAGGCCGTTTTCATTTCCGAGGCTGGCGGCGTTCTGGGAATCATTCTCGGAATCGTTGTCGGCGATCTGTTGGCAGCGTGGCTCAAAGTGGACCTGATCTTCCCTTACGGCTGGGCACTTGCGGGCCTACTTGTTTGCTCCGCAATCGGCATCGGCTTCGGCCTTTACCCGGCGTATCGCGCCGCGAACCTCGACCCCATCGAAGCGCTGCGATATGAATGAGGTAAAAAGAAGGCATGTTCTGGTCTTATCTGGCTCCGCTTAGGTGCATAATCGTTGCCAAGGTAGTTACGCTCGCGCTAGTTGTCGTAATCACTACTACGTCTGGCGCTCGGCCGGTTGGCGAGTCGGGTGCCGCGTTTATTGCTCGCACGCTTAGCAACTCGCCCATGAGTCTGGACTCGCACGTGCACGCACGCCTTACAGATTGTTCCCTCGTGATTGATCAGGCAGGATCACTCGAGGAAAACAGCTAGTCCTGCCACTGGCGCGACTCGACGAATGCTCTTTCAACGTTGTTCAAAATGCTGAGTGGGGCTGGTTCGTCGAGGTGCACGCTCAGCAGCAACGCCCCGTAATCGAGTCAACCACCGCAAAGCGCAGCGATAGGCTCGCAGAAGTCTATCTTCACGTCTGCGATCAAAAAAACGCGGAGAGAGTACGTGACGCGCTTGCGAGGGTCGTTCGCTCCTGCCGGCGCGCTCGCTGAGCTTGTTTTTGAACCATTCCCTGACGCGCCGGAGCACGGGCACGACCGAGCGTTAACCCAGACCGAGAGCTTTGAACGTTGAATCGACGTGTTCGAAATGAATGTCGAGCGAACAAAGACGGTCAATCTCCTCGGCGGAAAGCCGGTTTGCGATTTCCGGTTCGCTTTTTGCGTTTTCGGCAAACGTCGCCTCGCCTTTCCAAGTTTTCATAGCCGCGCGTTGCACCGCTTCATACGCGGCTTTGCGTTCCGTGCCCGCTCGCGTGAGAGCCAGCAAGATCGACTGGCTGAAATACAGCCCCTTTGTGAGAGCGAGGTTTTGCGCCATTCGCTCCGGATAGACCTGCAATTTTTCGACGATGTCTCGCAATTTCACGAGCATGTAATCGATCAGGATGCATGAGTCCGGCAGGATAATTCGCTCGGCGCTGGAGTGACTGATATCGCGCTCGTGCCACAGCGCCACGTTCTCCAACGCCACGACTGCATTCCCACGAATGACACGCGCCAAACCGCTCAGGCGCTCGCTTGTGATCGGGTTGCGCTTGTGCGGCATCGCAGAACTCCCTTTTTGGCCTTCGCCGAAGAATTCTTCCACTTCGAGAACTTCAGTGCGCTGCAGATGACGAAATTCTGTCGCCCAACGATCGATGCTCGAAGCGATCACGGCGAGAGTCGTCATAAACTCCGCATGCCGGTCGCGCTGCACGATCTGGGTCGAGAGCGTTGCCGGTTTTAGTCCGAGCTTCTCGCAAACTGCCCGCTCGATCTTTGGATCGATGTGGGCGTGGGTGCCAACCGCTCCACTTATTTTACCGACGCGGATGCGCTCGCGCGTTTGTGCGAGCCGCTCCTCGGCACGCCCGAATTCGTCATACATGAGCGCAAGCTTTAGTCCGAACGTGATTGGTTCAGCGTGCACACCGTGGCTACGCCCGATCATCGGCGTCATTTTGAATCGCCGCGCCTGTTTCCCGATTTCCCCGCGTAGTGCCTGCAGATCGTCGAGAAGAATTTGGCACGATTCATTGAGCTGCACAGCCAATGTCGTGTCCAAAATATCCGATGAAGTCAGCCCCTGATGGATCCAGCGCGATGCTGGCCCGACCGATTCAGCAACGTTTTCGAGAAAAGCGATGACATCGTGATTCGTTCGCTTTTCAATTTCCAGGACCTTAGGAATCGAGAATCGCGCCCGCTTCCGAATCTCGGCAGCGTCCTCCTTTGGGATTTGGCAAAGATCCGCCATCGCCTCGCAGGCGAGCACCTCAATATTCAGCCAGATTTGAAACTTGCGCTCATCCGACCAGATTTTGCTCATCTCTGGCCGGGAATAACGATCAATCACTGCGTTAAGATAAAAGCGACCGACTTACGCGAAAAGTGTTTTGTTGATGCCATCGACGCCTCAAATTACCGATCCGGACGCTGCGAGCCGATGCTGTAGCACGCGCTGTCCTCGGCGCACCAGGGTTAAGCGCAAGTCCGCTAAGACAGCGGACCCTACACCGGCACGAGACATCGAGTCTCCTTTTCCTGCCTCGCTTTGAAGCGACCTGAGCAAGACCGAAAGGAAAATTCGCTAGCGATAAAACGCGGTAGCGAACTGTTGAAATCGCTAGTCGCTCGGCGTCTAACAGACCCGGGCGCGCAGGAAGCGCAACTGTTGCGACCGTTTCCCTGCTGCTGTTCGTGCAGGAACTGACCGCAAGGATGAGATCACCCAGCGAAAGCCTTGTGCGCGGCTTTAAAATTTGCCGGTTTCTTTTCATAATGTGCCCCTTTTTCCTGAAAGCAGTTCCGGTGCCATTCCCCATTGCGAATATTTCATCCATAAAGCCAATGCAGTTATTCATACTTTGTTCACCCTAGCACTGACCGTTGAGCGACACTTTTGTTCAATTTTCGAACATAAGGTTTTGGACGGGCCGATTGAGAAGCGCGCTATCTCAGTCTGTCAATTGCCGCTGACTTCGGCGCGGTCAATCTCATAACGACGAAATAAAGGACGCAAACCAGCAGCACCGCTCCGACGATCGGGAAAGATTGGGATTTCGTCGCCTTGATAATTGCATCCGCATCCTGCAACTGCGCGGAAGTCAGCTTCGCGCCGACACGTCCGCCGAGCCACGCCAGCACAGTGCACCAAGCGCCAGCGCCGATCAGCGTGAGGAGACTGAATTTCAAAAAACCCATCCGGACGATTCCCGCCGGAATGGAAATGAGATGGCGAATGACCGGAAGCAAGCGTGCGAAGAAAATGCCGCCCGCCTCATACCGGCGTAGAAAAACTTCCGCGCGAGCCAGCTTGTCCGGCGGCACGAAGAAGTACTTGCCCCATCGCAGTATCGCGCTGCGACCCAGCCAGCGCGCGATCCAATACGTAATGGCTGAGCCAAACCACGATCCCAGCGTTCCCGCGATGACCACGCCCACGAGCGACATTCCCGTGCCTTGCTGCGTCGCCGCCACGATCGCGGCGGGCGGAATCACCACTTCGCTCGGGATGGGAAAGACGGTACTCTCGAGCGCCATCAGGCAAAAAACCGCCACGTAGCCGCCGGTCAGCACCCAGTGAAACCAAACTTCAATGAGATGATGCATGTTGTCATTCCGAGCGAAGTCGAGGAATCTCTCGATGTCGATGCCGAATGAATTCGCCCTAGTTCAGTCGAAAAACTAAAATCCGCAATCCGAAATTCACATGTCGATTTATCGGCGCGTTCTTCGTTACTACCGGCCATTTCTCGGGCAAACGATCTTCGGGTTGTGCCTGGCGCTTTTAGGAATAGGGCTGAACCTCCTCAAGCCATGGCCCTTCAAAATTATCGTTGACGATTTTCTGCGTGCAGGATCGCCGATACGCCCCGACTGGCGCTTCTGTATTCTGCTGCTGTGTCTGGCGCTGATTGGTCTCCAGCTTCTTTGGGGAATTATTAATTGGATTACAAATTATCTGTTCGTAAAAATCGGCCTACAGGCGTTGCTCAAGCTGCGCACCGATCTTTACTCGTACCTGCAATCGCTCTCGCTCAAATACCACGACGCACGGCGCTCGAGTGATTCCAGTTTTCGCGTGGCGTACGATTCGCAATCGATTCAGACAATCTACAATAAAGGATTTACTAACATATTCGGCTCGGTCCTCACATTGATCGGAACATTCGTTATCATGCTGCGATTGGACTGGCAGCTTACGCTGGTTTCGCTTGGAATTGTACCGTTGGTTGTGGGCGCCATTTATCTCTTTGCTCATCGGATCCGGCGTGAATCGACGTCCATTCAGGAACAGGAGAGCGCTGTACTGGCTCAGGCGCAGGAGGGGCTGAGCTCGATCCGAATGGTGCACGCGTTCGGGCGCGAGGAGTTTGAAGTTCGCCAATTCCAGCAACAAGCAGCCCAGAGCTTACAAGCTAACTTGCGGCTGACATTGACGAACGTGAACAGCGCGCTCGTGATCAGCACCCTGATGGTAGTGGGCACGGCGGTAATGTACTACATCGGTACGCTACATGTTCTGGCCGGCACGCTCACGCTCGGCTCACTTCTGGTTTTCAGCGCCTATCTGCTAATGCTGTACCAGCCGCTCGAGTCACTCACCTACACCGCCTGGGCAATGGAAGGTGCCACTGCAGGCGCGAAACGGTGCTTCGAAGTCTTGGACCGGCAGGATGATGTGCGCGATCGGCCGAATGCAATTGTCATTTCGTCCGCCGAAGGTGCGATTGCGTTTCAAGCGGTAAGTTTCGGCTACGCGCCAGATCGATGTGTCTTGCGGCACATCGATTTTCATATCGAACCGAATCAAATCGTTGGACTCGCAGGCGGCACTGGCGCCGGTAAGAGCACACTGCTTAGTCTCGTGCCGCGCTTTTACGATCCGACATCAGGTTCAATCACGCTTGATGGCCGCGATATTCGCGAGATCACAAAGAAAACTTTGCGGGCACAGATCGCGATTGTGCTGCAGGACACATTGCTGTTCTCGACCACGGTTCGGGAAAACATCGCTTATGGCCGGCCGGGCGCGACCGAAGAAGAGATTATTGAGGCGGCGCAGCGCGCGCAGGCGGACGAGTTTATTCGACAGATGC
>WNFX01012121.1_pt1 | contig 11123 bp, 11 predicted proteins | sample 5400111 | NCBI WGS metagenome assembly WNFX01 (sample SAMN13153363, study PRJNA577476) | soil metagenome | isolation source: 40 cm soil or saprolite under grassland replicate 1 | place: USA:California | collected 2016-06-15
ATAATATGGAAGTAATCTTAGGAGAATAAAACTTTCTCAAACAGGTCTAGGAAAGAGAGTAAGAAATAAGAATATTAAAAAGAAAGGTGAGTAAACCGTTCCTATCAAACTTGAAACTACAAATTGAAACATATAAGTGACTAATCTATCTGCGGTAGAAACAACTGCTATATTTGTCAGCATAAACCCAACAATTGAAATTGGAATTGTAATAAGAAACAACAATCCGACTATTTTAGATTTATCTTTTTCCGATGTTATAACGCTAAATATATTTCTCAAGGATTGATAGATACTATGCCTATTGATTACCTGATCTCCTACCAAGATATATTCAACCATCCATGCAGTAAAAAAAATGGAAATAATTGCTGATAACAAAATTATAAAGATCCCAGAATGGATAACAATGGTTAATATTTCGTGATAGCTATTAACCTTAAATGTGTACAACGATAAGCGATCTGATTGTAAAGCAAAGCTTTTACGTATATCACTTTCATAATTTCCAATATTTACCAGAGCTAATGCGTAGATTGAATAAATTATTAGGAGCTCTACAACCCTCACACCATGGTCCTTAGCTCTAAATGCAGTCTTTGGTATGACTTTTCTAGCAACGACCAACAATTGAAAATAGGTAATCGTAAATGCAATAAAAAATAAAATAAGAACTGTAACGTCTGAAAAAGGAAAATAATTTTCGTTATTGTTATTGCGAAGTCCTATAATGAAAACAGCCTCTGTTATGATAGATATAAGTGAACCTATTGAGGGTAATAAGAAAAGTATGGGATTTTTGTAAAGTAAAAATGCAGTGTGTTTAAAAATACCCATCTGAATCATGATGATAGATAATATTATGTAGGATATTATGCTATAATCGTTTGACATCATGTTTGACAGCTTGCCTTTTTAATCGCCGGCCGATGTCTGCAATAATTATTAAGGCAAAAAATCAAAAATTAACAATAGCGTGTTAATACTTATGCTCTGCTTAGAGCTATTATTTTATCCTCAGGATGGGATAAACTAAATTGTATCTGTTCTTTAAGCGGAAGCGAGTAAAAGTTGCTCTTCTACTTTTTCAAGCTCTGGCTCTTCCTCAGATAACTTGTTCATTTTTCTCTTCAGCAGTTTCCTATCTTCATAAGCTGTTATAAACTCACACATATCTAATAATGATCTCCGCCTTCTATTATTTAAATAAATTTCTTGCTGGTGTATATTAATGATTAACATGAGATCGAAAGACGTTTAGGTGCAGTTCTTAATGGAATAAATGACTCCTCGCATTCTCCTAGACCTCAGGGTATCCATATACACTGTGGAAAGCAAAGAGACCTTTTAGGGGAATTTTATCGATTGTGTTTAAGCATAGCCTATTGTTTTTCCTTTTATTGGTATGTCAAGATGAAACTCAAGGTAACGTTTTCACTATGAGCTGTTTCTGGAGTGACAATATAATATAGTATATATAAAATGCCATTATGAATTAAGATTTGAACTAGCAATGACTAAGAATGGTAACTTGGAAGTGCCCATTTCCACACCAGGACGAATTTATGTAAGAAAAAGAAAAGAAAATCCAAAACATAGAGAAACCATATTCGTTTTATGTGATACGTGCTTCTGGTGAGCAACATACCTTGGTAAGTTTATGCTACCTGCTGAAAATAGATGTCCTACTTGTTTAGAAACAGAACTGTCAAGTTTTCCTATATTGCCTAATGAATCCTTTGCTTTTGATTATGATCAAAAACACGGGGTTGAATTAAAGTTTGGGTTAAGAAAGAAAAAATAGATTTCAAAAAGATCATGGCCTATTTAGAGAGCGGAATTAAACTTAATCTCTTATACATATTATCATTAAGAATAGCCATCAAGTAAATGCTGTTTAATTCCTTTATCTTAAATGTGACAAATCCAAAGGTGGCATCTTTAGTTATGCTCAAAAAATCAGCCAGATCATTATCTATTAAGGTTATTATTCCAGCTCTAACGCATCGAGGGGCCCAGTGATTTTCGTCGTCAATATCAATTTCAATATGTTCCCTTGAGTAATCTAACGAAATAGATTTGTGTGTGCCTTCTTCTAATAATTTAACAGAATTACCATGAAACGATTCGGGTATTTTTAATGAAGTGAGTATGGGTTTTAGAACAGTGAAAAATATTTGAAACTAACCTTGATAATAGGGTTGATATTAATAATAATGATTTTTTTAAGTAGCAGCGGTACTGAGTTTAGAGATATACAGGGACAGGGGACAACTAAATCGATACCCTCGACACCTTCTAATACTGCTACCTTATCAAAAGCATCTCCCCCACCAGCATCGCCAAAAGGTAAGGACCCAACCATAGTAAATAAAAAAGATAGTCAATATTTAACCATAGAGCGCGTTTTTAGGGGTATTAGATATCCTACAAGTATGGCATTTTTAGGTCCTAACGACATTTTAGTTTTGGAAAAAACCAATGGTACAGTAAAGAGAATTGTAAATGGTACGATGCTAAAGAAACCTCTGCTTGATGTCAATGTTGCGGTAAGCGACGAAAGAGGTATGTTGGGAATTGCTGTCTCTAAAGAGAGCAAACTTCCTAGATATGTATTCCTATACTTTACCGAGTCACAAACAAAAGATGGTGATGATTTACAAGGTAAAAAACCAATTGGTAACCGTTTATACCGATACGAGTTAGAGAATAATATACTAGTAAAAGGAAAATTACTTCTTGATTTACCAGCTGTTCCAGGGCCTCATCATAATGCTGGCAGAGTCTTGATTGGTCCTGATAGTAACGTATACCTCGTTGTTGGGGATGTGGAAGGCAGTAGAACATACACGCAAAATGTAGGTAATGGTCCATCATCAGATGGCACCAGTGTAATATATAGAATTACTCAAGATGCTAAGCCAGTAGGCAATGGGATACTCGGAACAACTAGTCTCGTAAACAAGTATTATGCCTACGGTATTCGCAATAGTTTTGGTATGGACTTTGATCCTTTGACTAAAAAATTGTGGGATACCGAAAATGGCCCTGGATTCGGTGATGAGATAAATCTAGTTGAACCTGGGTTTAATAGTGGCTGGGTCAAGGTTCAAGGGATTTGGATTCCTCAAACGTATTTTGGTGGGCCGGTTGCTTCAACACCTCCAGCAGGCTTGGTTGATTTTGGGGGAAAAGGAAAGTATAGTCCCCCTGAATTTACCTGGAAGCAGACGGTAGGGGTTACAGCTTTAAAATTCTTAAATTCAGACAAATTTGGAAAACAATATCAAAATACAATGTTTGTAGGTGATATTAATTATGGGAATATTTACCATTTTGAGTTCAACAAGAATAGAACATCGTTACTCCTCAAAGGTTCACTTGCTGATAAAATAGCGGATACTGAAGAGGAACGTAATAAAGTAGTGTTTGCTAATGGATTTGCTGGTATTACGGACATAGAAGTCGGGCCGTACGATGGTTATCTCTACATTCTTACATTTCACAAAACTCAAGGTTCCATATACAGAATTGTACCACATACAACTGTCCAAAAATGATAATTAAAATGAATAAACCGCTTTCCTGGAGAAACCTTGATGCTACTAGTAGGATAATCTGAAGGACATACCAAATATTTATTAATTCATTTGAAGATAGAATTATTATAGAAATCACGGATTTGTCAGCGGAGCGTAATATTGTCCTTGACAATTATGTGCATAATCACGTTGAAGATCTAATAAGGAAAACGCCCAAATCCTTGAATTTTACACTCATAGAATCGCTACCCATATTGATTTCAGGCACGCCAGGGAAAAGGATAATTTATAAGATAGAATCCGAGCCTGGATTGGAACGAAAAACATCTGAAGTAATTCTAATAAGTAATCATAAACTCTATGGTATTGTATATCTTGCTGAAACAACTAAATATAACGATTATTTGCAGACTGCGCAAAAAATAATAGACTCATTTCGGATATAAATTGCCTTTAAAATTGACCTAAGATTACTTCCATATTGTCCGTGTTATTATGCTGATTCAGTACAAAAAAGTCAACGAAGCTCTAATTAATTCTGAGGTTGGCTGGGCCTTTATAATTCGTTTTACAAAAAGACTCCTACTAGCTCACCATCGTTCTAACCCAATGTTAATTTTCTATATACAATATCACTGAGAATCGCCATCAAGTAAATGCCGCTAATTTCCCTTACCTTAACTGTGAAAAAAGCAAAAGTAGCATTTTCAGTTTTATTCAAAAAATCAGCTAAATCATCATCACTTAAGGTTGTTGTTCCAGCTCTAACGCATCTAGTGGCCCAATGACTTTCATCGTCAATATCAAGTTCAATATTTTTCTCTGAGGAATATTCTAACGAGATAGATCGTTTATTACCTTCTTGTAATAATCTAACGGAATTGCCATGAAATCCTTCGGGTATTTTTATCGCAACCAGTCCGGGGTTTTTTACTAGTCCATGTTTGTACGCAATATTTCAACTTGTCTTGTACTTTTTGCTTCAGCTCTTTATTATCATTCCAGTATTTTTGATCTAGTTTCTTTAAATCGCCTGAACCACAACAAGTGGCCCGATTCATTTTTGATCCTCCTTCTTGGCCGTCACTAAAAGATATAATGATCGGTTCTATAGATGAGCATTTTTTGCAAACGTATATTTCGAATCCAAATATGTCTTCAGGCCTTGGAATAATATGCAAAGGCTCAAAAAATTGACTAGGATAAAAGTAAGGCGCCCCATTAGTACGAAAATTAAATTGATGGTTTTGTATTGGCGAGGAAGATAGGGCCTTATTGACTGCTTTAGAAGCAAATCCCTTCAAAAGTTCATCTTTAAATGTATCCATCACTGTGACCGTTTTGGTTGCATTCTTTTTTACAAAAATAGGTCTAAATTTTGGTTGCAATCGTGAACTTCCATAAAGTGACGATCAGCCCCATTCATCAGAATTTCTTATACGATAGATTGGTTTTGATATGTCTTCTGCTGAAGACGCTGAAGGCTCTATAGAAGCACTACTCCTATCATCTGTCTCTTTTATGACATTATTCCCTAGGGAATTATCATTATTTTTGACATTTTTAGACTGGGGTTCGTCAGGGGTTAGATTGAGAATACCCAGCAATTCAATGGAATTACGTAGCATTAAGGGATCATAAGGAAGACTGGATGTTCCTTCATTCTCATCCCAATCATCAGGCAGAAATACATAAACTAGGCCTTCGCCATTATTTCCTAACTTCCCATATCTATTCACTCTGCCTGCTCTTTGTACTAATGAATCTGGATAGCATACTTCAGTGAAAAGAACATCATAATCTATATCTAAAGAGACTTCAATGACTTGAGTTGCGACTACGATTCTAGGATATTCAAAAATCCTTTTTTCCAATCTTCGTCTATCCAAAAAAGTGAATCTGCTATGTATCAACATTACATCCTGTGGCTGATAATCATTTTTCCCCATTAAGCGTTGAAGTTGGATAAAAATATCTTGAGCTCTTCTCACAGTGTTCAGTACGATCAGAATTTTCATTCCGTTGACATAAAGCGAGATTATCTTCTCAAGATTTTGTTTAATGCTACTGCAATTGCTAGGATGTTAGTGAAAGATACATTGCAAAATCAGATCCAGTACATTGGATTGTTGTCTTCGAGTAAAGAAAAAGAAGGAATGATTCGAACCTAGATGCTCAGCCTACATTAACTTTTCCTACCATAGATGGATGAAGTTCGCAGTAGTATTGAAAAGTACCTGTTTTTTCAAACGTATGGCTAAAAGACTGGCCCTTTTCAATAATACCTGAATCGAATCCGGAGCTTGATGTTACTGTATGTGATTCACGATGATCATTAGTCCAGGTTACTGTATCTCCAACTCTGACATCTATTGGATTAGGACTAAATGACCTTGCATGCTTTACTCCTACTATTGCAACATGGTCAGTTCCTGTTCCTGTTCCATCATTTTCTGTCGTAGGCTTAGCAACAGTTTCAGCAGAAGTATTTTTATCACTCTGACTGCTCTTCGCAAATGCTTGATATTGATTAGTTGTTGGTGTTATGGCAATATTTGATATCATAAATATCAAAGTTGTTGTTAGAAGTATCGTAGATACTGCTGCAACAGCCATAAATCTACCGAAGTTATTATTCCTTAACATTTCAAAATGAACTAACTGCTAGAGAATATTAGTGATTTCAATAAATAACAGATAGCAAATAGATAGAAGTCAGTATGTAATATTTTTAGTATCAATTCTAATAATAGTAAAGGAATGTCTATAAAAGGCCTGGACTGTTGTTATCATGGATACCTGCTGCCCTAGTGCCTATGGAGATAAAGCATCCAACTAGAATAAAACGTCAGTATGAACTAGAAACAAAAGGAATCATATCATTCTTTTAATGGTTATCTAACTTATTACGGAACAACTTCATTGGTATTATGATATTTATGCTAAAGTAATCCCATCAGTCCCTACTCAAAGTTTCTAGATTTCCGAAATCAATTGTACTTCACCATCATTAATTCTTCTTTAATCAGAGATCAGAAAACTACTTCGAGATTGACCGCGAAGTTGCTATTTGTAATTCAGTTTTTGGAACGTAGCTATTTTCAGGCCGCATTTAGCTAGCTAACGATATAGATTTTGTTACTTTTGAGGCATTATTTCAAATATTTTCTTAAGAATCGAGAATTTCTCCTCACTAGTTCGCTATTGGGATGAGTTTATTGGTAGTTTAGCGTCCATAACGAAGAGGAACTGGAATATTAGAAACAGCCCCCATAATATTATAGTACTTTTTGAGTTTATTATCGATTATTACCTAATAACTATAAGATATAATTGCATATTATTATTGATATTGTGAACTTAACGAAAATAATAGCTAACCTTTAAGTTCTAGACTAGTTAGATGAGAGCAAGTGAAAAAATATGTCTTCAGAAGAGATAGACGACAATAATTCTAATAATAAAAATAATAGAAGTAGTAATATTAATGCCAACAATACCAAAGTAGCAACGCTAAAAGTTGCAGAAGTAGCGGAGCAACATGATGTAGGGAGAAAAATTGCACGTGTAGATCCTGACGTAGCTGAACGTATGGGTATTTCCACTGGCGATGCTCTAGAATTGTCATCACTTGGAAAGAAAAGCATTGTTCTAAGTTGGCCGGCAAAGGAGAGAGATAGAGGAAAGGGTTTGGTTCGCATTGATGGCTATACAAGGAATAAGCTTGATGTAGGTATTAACGACACAGTAGATGTTAGAAAAGTAGAATCAAAGGTTGCCAGAAGCATAACATTTGCGCCGACGGAACCACTCAGAATAGTAGGTGCCGAACAGTATCTTGTAGAGTACCTGAATGGGACACTAATGACCAAAGGCGATACAGTGCCTATAAACGTAATGGGTCAAAGAATAGACCTTGTCGTAATTTCTACTAATCCTTCAGGACCAGTTATCGTTAGCAACTCAACTAAGATTACAGTTTCTGAAGAAAGCGCAAAGGCAGTACAATTAACAAAAGAGGGTGGAGTTCCCTCCATTACCTATGAGGATATTGGTGGAATAAGAAATGAGGTAACTCGGGTCAGAGAAATGATAGAGCTGCCTTTGAGGCATCCCGAATTATTTAGGAGATTAGGAGTAGAAGCACCTAAAGGAGTCCTTCTTCATGGACCACCTGGAACTGGTAAGACATTATTGGCAAAGGCAGTAGCTAATGAAACAAATGCCAACTTTTACACGATAGGAGGGCCTGAAATAATGAGCAAATTTTACGGAGAATCAGAAGAGAAACTACGAAATATATTTGAACAGGCAGAAAAAAATGCTCCTTCTATTATATTCATAGATGAGATTGATTCTATTGCTCCAAAGCGAGAGGAAGTATCAGGAGAGGTTGAGAGAAGGATCGTTTCACAATTGTTATCATTAATGGACGGCATGTCTACCCGTGGCAAAGTGGTTGTTATAGGAGCTACAAACCGAGTAAATGCAATTGATCCAGCACTGAGACGTCCTGGTAGATTTGACAGGGAAATTGAGATAGGCGTTCCTGATAGAGATGGTAGATTAGAAATATTACAAATTCACACACGAGGAATGCCCCTTGATAAAGATGTCAATTTAGAAAAGCTTGCTGATATTTCTCATGGTTTTGTTGGAGCTGATCTACAAGCGTTGTCTAAAGAAGCAGCAATGAGAGCGTTAAGAAAAGTGCTGCCAGAAATTGATTTATCATCTGAGAGCATACCTGCAGATACATTAAAGAAAATCATCGTCAATATGCAAGATTTTATGGAGGTAATTAAAGAAATGGAGCCATCTGCAATGAGAGAAGTGTTTGTAGAGGTTCCAAATGTAAAATGGGAAGATATCGGTGGATTACCATCCATAAAGCAAGAATTGCAAGAGGCTGTAGAATGGCCTCTCAAATATCAAGGAGTATTTACATATGCTGATGCTACTCCTCCAAAAGGAATATTGCTTTACGGTCCACCGGGAACAGGAAAGACTTTGATGGCCAAAGCTGCAGCAAATGAAAGTGAAGCCAATTTTATTAGTATTAAAGGTCCTGAGCTTCTTTCAAAATGGGTAGGAGAATCAGAAAAAGGAGTGAGAGAAGTATTTAGAAAAGCAAGACAGGCGGCTCCTTGCATCATATTCTTTGATGAATTGGATGCGATAGCTCCCAGCAGGGGAGCTGATTTTGGCGATTCCCATGTTACTGAAAGGGTAATAAGCCAACTATTAACTGAGTTAGATGGACTTGAGATATTAACCAACGTGATAGTGATAGGCGCTACTAATAGGCCTGATATTATAGATCTTGCATTGTTAAGGCCAGGCAGGTTTGATAGATTGCTCTATGTACCTCCTCCAGATCGTGACTCCAGGATAGAGATAATAAAAATCCATACAACAAAGAAACCATTAGCTGAGGATATTAAGGTTGAAGAATTGGCAGATCACACAGATAGTTACACAGGCGCTGATATCGCATCACTATCATCAGCAGCAGTTATGCTTGCATTGCGGGAACATGTATCAAAATATCAAGATCCAAAGGAAGCAAACAAACACGTACAAGAACTTAAGATCCATATGCGTCACTTTGAAGAGGCAATGAAGAAGATTAGGCCATTATCAACCCAAGAGCTAAACATGTACAAGCGAGTATCAGAAGAATTTGGAAGACCTGAGATTGCAACCAGAGTACGAAGTGGTATGGATACAAGCGATGCTGGTATTCCTTCTTCTTCTTCTCCTGCTGAAACTTGATTTTTTTATGGTAGGCTTTACACTTCCAATATGACAATATGCAATAATGCGTGCAGGATGTAATGTCAATCGCTCTAGTCTTATTACTAGCATTTATACTTGAGTCACAGTCTAAAACAGACGGATAGATTACGACTGCTACTGCAAATCCAACTGATAATAAAAATAAAGGATACTTAACGCTTAGAGAGATCACACCAGAATGGTTTGATAGGTTGAATAAAATATTAAATGTAAATGATGAGGACATCATATATACGCTCTACTCTGAAATCAATGATTATAAAAAATGCATAGTAGGTAGGCATATGGATATGATTCGTCCTATGTTATACAGAGAACTAAAAGAAATTGTCAAGAATGTACCGCAATGAGCGGTAACTTTTCATATGTGCTTAGACGATTCAATAACCACAAACTTGAAGAAATTATAGATAAATTTACAAAACACTGGAATGAAAACATAGAGATTGCCTAAACTTTTATTTGCGGACCAACAAACTCTGATTTGAGGCATAAGAGTTCATGTTTCTTTATGTCAAATAACTTATCCAGAAGGACCAACTAGTGTCGTACAATTTGTAAAGTATTTTAAGAACATCTTTTAAAAAATTATGTTTAAGCCCTTGGAAAAAGATGTATGTATACTAGCTGGACCTTCATCTTATGATCTAGCTATAAAGATTGCTAAGGCCCTAGAAAGTATAGCAGATTTAGTACCAGTAGATGTTCATATATTTTCTGACGGTGAGACTAAAATCAAAATAACCAAAGATATAAGAAAAAAATATTGTGTAATAGTACAGTCAACTTATCCACCTACAGACAGGCATCTTCTTCAAATGTTAATGATGATAAAAAAGTGTAATGATGATAACGCATTAGGTATATGTTCAGTTATTCCATATATGGCATATGCACGACAGGACAAAGCTTTTTTGGAAGGTGAAGTTGTCAGTATAGGAGTAGTAGCCAAGCTACTTGAAACTGTAGGAACACAACAATTGATAACAGTAGATCTCCACAGCATACAAGCATTATCATATTTTACAATTGATGTTCAAAATGTATCTTCAATTCCTCCCTTAGCTAGTTATGCCATAAATAACATGAAACTCAGAAGACCAATAATAGTTTCACCGGATAGAGGAGGAGCTAAACGAGCAGAAGAATTAGCTAAGATTTTGAGAACTGACATGATAGCTCTAAAAAAATTTCGTGATAGAAGTACAGGCGAAGTAACGGTTGACAAAAAACTAGACTCTAATATCAGCGGTAGAGATGTGATTCTTATAGACGACATTATAAGTAGTGGCGGTAGCATAGTTAAAGCATGCAAGGTTTTAAAGGAAAATGGATGTCTTGAAATCTATGCTATGTGCGCACATGCACTATTAATAGGAGATGCTCTACAACGAATAGAGGCTGCAGGCGTAGGGGAACTAATTGCAACAAATTCCATTCCAGGCCAATGTGCCAAGGTTGACCTATCTCCTACGTTATCTAATGCTATTGACGGCCTAATCGATGTATAGTCTGACGCTTGCTGTTATGCAGTAGTCATCTTACAATTATTGAATTTGATCACTGAAACCAACTGCCTGCAGAAACTAAATATCAAATATTAAATAAGGCTTATTTACACAAAAATCGGTAATTTCGTCAGGGCTATCCATAATGTGTAATCTATCTAGTCACTAACTCTTTGACTTCGTAGTCTTGTATGTCATTTTTAACACGATATTTTATTGAGCATTGATGAAATACCTCTAATTACTGTTCCTTTTTTGAGTATTCAGTTAGCTA